>Ga0257112_10001132_pt1 | contig 10232 bp, 10 predicted proteins | sample LP_taG_5_FD_191565 | JGI IMG/M metagenome (GOLD analysis project Ga0257112, IMG submission 191565) | Marine microbial communities from Northeast Subartic Pacific Ocean, Canada - LP_J_2015_P26_1000m | ecosystem: Environmental > Aquatic > Marine > Oceanic | place: Canada: Northeast Subartic...
AGTCGCGTTGGGTAGTTCCACCAATAATGGAAGAACTTAAAAATAAAGCAAAATCAGCTGGATTATGGAATTTATTTCTACCTGATAGTAAATATGGGGCTGGGCTTAGTAATCTGGAATACGCACCTCTCGCAGAAATTATGGGAAGATCGTTTATAGCTTCCGAAATTTTTAATTGTTCTGCTCCAGATACTGGGAATATGGAAGTTCTAGTACGCTATGGCACTAAAGAACAACAGGACAAATGGCTTAAGCCTCTTCTTGATGGAGAAATTCGCTCTGCCTTTGCAATGACCGAGCCCGGGGTTGCATCCTCTGATGCTACTAATATTTCATCTTTGATTGAAAATGATGGAGATAATTATGTAATTAATGGTCATAAATGGTGGACATCCGGTGCTATGGATCCTCGATGCAAAATTATTATCTTCATGGGCAAAACAGATAAAAATGCAGAAAAACATAATCAACAAACTATGGTGCTTGTACCGATGGACGCAAAGGGAGTAAATATCATTAGACCGCTTACAGTGTTTGGTTATGACGACGCCCCCCATGGTCATGCTGAAATGACTTTTGAGAATGTTAGAGTGCCAAAAAGAAATGTTTTACTAGGAGAAGGGCGTGGTTTTGAGATCGCACAAGGTAGGCTTGGACCTGGTAGAATACATCATTGCATGCGTTTAATAGGTATGGCTGAAAGAGCTCTTGAAGATCTATGTAGACGTGTTGAAAATAGAATAACTTTTGGCAAACCTATTTCAGAAAGAGGTGTTGTAAGGGAATTTATAGCAGATTCTAGGATAGATATAGAACAATCTAGATTATTAACGTTGAAAGCAGCAGATATGATGGATAGAGTAGGGAATAAAATTGCCCGCGCCGAGATAGCCATGATTAAAATTATTGTACCGAATATGGCGCTAAACGTATTGGATCGAGCTATACAACTGCATGGTGCTGCTGGTGTTAGCGGAGATTTCTGGCTTTCACATGCTTGGGCGGGAGCTAGGACTTTAAGACTGGCTGATGGTCCAGATGAGGTTCACAAAGCTCATTTGGCAAAAATAGAACTTGGTCGACAAAAAACAATATGAAGATTACAATTAAATATAATTTTATGTAATTTCTATATGTATTTTTTTAGACTTAATACTGTTGATATGTTTGACATATGTTATCCTACGACGTCGCAAAAAAAATAGAACGGTAAGTTGTTTATCTGAAATATAATGATAGTTCTAGTAAATTAAAGATAAGATTAATTTAATAAATAATTTAAGGAGTGTCCATGAAACGGTCGAAAACAAGGAGTCAAAACTTCCTGGCTGCTTTTATTTTGTCATCTTTTTTTATGGTAAATGGCATAGTAGCTCAAACTGTAGATGACGTATTGGTTGCAGATGCAAAACGTCTTCAATTGGCGCAAGCATCTCAAGAAAGAATTAATGAAAGGGTTCAAGGTACACGCACCATTACAGATCAATATCGCGCTATTAACAAAGAGATTGATGGTCTTAAAGTCTACAATCGTCTCATGGCGGCTCAGGTTCAGGGTCAAGAAGCAACGCTTGCAGATATTAAAATCTCCATGGATCAGGTGGATGTAATTAATAGGCAAATATTTCCTCTTATGGAGAGAATGATAGATGGATTAGAACAATCTGTCTCTCTTGATATTCCTTTTCTATTAGAAGAACGAATAAATCGCGTTGATGTTCTTAAGGAAACGCTAGCTCGATCAGATGTTAGTGTTGCTGAAAAATTCAGAAAAGTTATGGAAGCGTATCAAATTGAACTTGATTACGGATCATCAGCCGAATTTTATAAACAATCTCTTAATCTTGGTGAGGATTATGGAGTTCGCGACTACAACATGCTTCGAATTGGCAGAATCGGGCTCTATTTTCAGTCTGATAATTCAGATATCACCGGTATGTGGGACGCTAATGTAGGTGATTGGGTTATTGATGATGATCACCGTAATGAAATTAGAAAGGGTCTTAGAATGGCAAGACAACTAATTGCACCAGAGCTAATGTTAATCCCTTTACCTGCAGCAGAGGAGACTTCTTAAAATGAAAAAAACATTATTAATTATTAGCACTGTACTGCTGCTTTTCACATATGGGATAGGACAAGCTCAGGAAGATGCAAACTCTATGAATGAACTCTTGCTTCAAATTGAGCAAGGTCAAGCTCGTGACTCAGAAGAAGCAAGACAACGAGAGGCCCGTTTTGCTGCAGCACGCGATCAGCAGCAAAAATTATTAAATGATTCTCGAACAGAGAGAAATCGTCAAGAAAACACTAGTGAGAGATTAGAAAATACTTTTGCAGCAAATCAACAAAAAATTGTTGACGCGAGAGAAGCTCTTGATAAAAGACTTGGCGCATTAAAGGAACTATTCGGAGTACTTCAAACAGTTTCAGGCGACGCAATAACCCGTTTTGAAGGATCTTTAACAAATATACAATATCCAAATCGCTCTCAATTCTTAGTTGATTTAGGTAGCAAGATGGCAAGTGCTAGTAGTTTGGCTTCAATTGAAGAAATTGAACGACTTTGGTATGAACTCCAAAGAGAGATAACAGAGCAAGGAAAAGTTGTTAAGTTCACTACTGAATATGCAACTGCAGACGGCGAAAGAATCACTGATGATATTGTACGCGTGGGTGTTTTCAATATAGTTTTCGAAGATGGTTATCTTCAATATGATGAGCAAACAGGAAATGTAACCGAACTTCAACGTCAGCCTGAACAAGGAAAATATACAGGTTCTACCGAAGATATGGTTGATGAAACTGAAGGTTATGTGCCATTTGGGTTAGACGTTACTAGAGGAGGAATATTATCTCTTTTAGTTGAATCACCAACTATAGGTGAGCGGATCGAGCAAGGTGGTATTGTTGGATATTGCATTATAGCCTTAGGATTTATCGGATTAGGAATTGCTATATGGCGTGGGGTTGCTCTTACGACAGATGGTAGAAAAGTTGCTGCTCAATTAAAACGTGATACCGCTAGCACTGATAATCCCTTGGGCAGGGTGCTTACTGCATATGAAGTGAACGCCGAGGCTGACACAGAAACCATGGAGCTCAAACTCAGTGAAGCAGCCTTAAAAGAAATGCCTGGACTTACGAAGGGTCTTTTGTTTATTAAAGTAATTGCTGCTGTAGCACCACTAATGGGCTTATTAGGAACTGTGACTGGTATGATTAAAACATTCCAGGTTATCACTCTATACGGAGCAGGTGATCCAAAATTAATGGCAGGAGGAATATCTCAAGCATTAATGACGACAGTTCTGGGGCTCTGTGTAGCCATTCCAATGGTTCTTTTACATACATTGGTTAGCGGACAGAGTAGAAAGATTATCAATATTCTTCAATCTCAAAGCGCAGGTATTGTCGCACAACATTCTGAACGAAATACCTAATAATTCGAAGGGTTAATATGTTTTGGATTACTGATATATATGAAGCAATAAGCGATTTCCTTTATCTTGGTGGACCTGTTTTAAGATGGATTGCCGTGACAATTTTTCTTATGTGGGTACTGATTATCGAAAGATTTATATTTTTTCGTAAAGAAATGCCTCCATTGATGAAATCAATAAGAAACAGCTGGGAGGTCAGACAGGAAAGACGTTCCTGGAATGCCCATCAAATAAGAGAAGGCATGATCTCTAAGTTTTCAACGTCTGTTAATAATTCAATCCCAATGATACAAACGCTTGTTGCTTTATGCCCTTTACTGGGTCTATTAGGAACGGTTACTGGAATGATAAAGGTATTTGAAGTTATGGCTGTATCTGGTTCAGGTAATGTAAGGGCAATGGCAGCTGGAGTTTCACAAGCCACTGTTCCTACTATGGCTGGAATGGTAGGGGCTTTATCCGGCGTGCTTCTTGTAACATTACTGACTAGAAGAGCGGCTCAAGAAGTCGAATTTCTTGAAGACTCATTAACTATGGATCACTAAAAAAGGTATCTCTCATGCGTAAAATGAATCGAGGAATCAGCGCCGAAGAAGAAGAAAATGAGATTAATCTAACTCCTATGTTGGACGTTGTTTTTATAATGCTGATTTTTTTTATTGTAACTGCTTCTTTTATTAAGGAAGCTGGAATAGATGTAAATAGACCGGATGCTCCAACTTCAGTACGAATTGAAGACGCTAATATATTGATAGCTATTAGCCCAAATGATGAAGTATGGATTGATAGAAGACTGATAGATCCGAGGGCCGTAAGGGCAAATATAGAGCGAATGCATGCCGAAAACCCAAAGGGATCAGTCGTTATTCAGGCAGATAAAAAATCAACCAACGAAATGCTTGTTATAGTTATGGATGCAGCTAGACAGGCAGGAGTATATAACGTTTCGATAGCTGCGAATCAAAATTAGTTAATATCAAAAAGTATAAGATAGATTATTCCTGTAACTAATTTTTATAGAATAACTAAGGAGGTTAAAGTAAGTGGTAGGACGATATGTTTTTTCAATTGTAGTTGGAACTTTCGTGACCTTAGGACTACTCTTTGTTATGCATTTGCTAATCGAATATGGGGAAGGTGCTTTAACTGAACCTAGAGCACGACATTTACTAGAATTCGTTCGTGTCAGAAGAAATGAGAATATCAATACCGAAGATATTTTGCCTGATAAGCCTCAAAAACCACCTGAGGTTCCACCAGAAATTCCACCACAGGATATGGATGATATTGACCCTAATGCTCCAACAATTAATATTCCGCCACCATCTATTACAAACAACCTCACTATTGGCGGTCCTGGTACAATGAATATAGCAGAAGGCGATTATTTGCCAATTGTAAGAGTAGCCCCAATATATCCTGCAAGAGCTCTTTCGAGGGGGTTAGAGGGGTATGTAGATATGGGATTTACTGTAACTCCTGTAGGAACAGTAGAGGACCCTGTCGTCCATTTTTCAACTAGCACGCTTTTTAACAGAGCAGCTTCCCGGGCAGTATTGAAGTTTAAGTACAAACCTCGTGTTGTCGATGGAATCCCTGTATATTCGTATGACGTAAAAACAAGAATTACCTTTGTAATAGAAGATTAGCATTAGAATGTTTGTCTGATATAATTTTACTTATTAGTCATTAATGGAAAAATAGAATGAGTATGCGATTTCTACATTTGAAGACAATTTTTGTATTATTAGTAGCTTTAGTTTTAGCGTCTGGATCTTCGGTTAATGCTCAAGCGCTAATGAAAGCGCAAGAAAATGCATACGATAATGAAACAGAGCGGCAGCGTCGCGACAAACAAAAAACCAGGACAGCCCAGGCTGTTAGTAAAAAAGTTTACGAACGGATAATAAAGGCACAAGAAGCAGTTGATCTTGAGGACTATCCAGAGGCACTGCGTATTTTAAACAACCTTTATTCGATAAGTAAACTAAGTGACTATGAACAACAAAATGTACTCAATTATTTAGGTTTCATTTATTACAGTATGGATGATATGACAAATGCAATGAATTCATATGAACTCATGCTGGCTATCCCAACACTTGAGGAGCAGATTAAGAAAACGACTGTTTATACTCTTGCGCAATTAAATACCATGCAAGAAAATTATTCTAAAGCAATTAGATTGACAGAAGAGTTTTTTCGACTTGAAACGAATCCTGCAGCTGACCCTTATATTTTTTATGCACAAATTCTTTATCAGATGGATCGATATTCAGATATGATTGAGCCAGTTGAAACTGCTATGGAAATATATGTTAGAAGGCAGACAGCTCGTCGTCTAGCCGCTAAAGTACAGGCAGAAAAGGCATTCAGTGAAGCATCTGAGAAAGCAGAAAAGGCATTCAGTAAAGCATCTGAGGAAGAAATAGCTGTAGCTCGAACAGCTCTTGCTGTAGCTCGAACAGCTCTCGCTGAAGCAAATAAATCGAATAACATAACACCTGTGCCTAAAGAAGACTGGTATGTCTTATTAAACTTTGCTTATTTCCAGCAAGAAAATTTTATAAAAGTAAGAGACATACAAAAAACTTTATTAGTGCACTGGCCGAAAAAACAATATTGGTTTTCTTTGGCTGGCGCATTTACTGAGCTGGGCGAAGATGAAAATCTTATCTATGCATATGATGCAGCGCATACTCAAAAGCTTCTTGAAAAGGAATCTGAATTAGTAACAATGGCTCAGTTATATATGCAAGCAGAGGTACCATATAAAGCCGCAAAATTGCTAGATAAAGAAATTAAAGCAAAAAGGGTAGAAAAAAATGAAAAAAATTATCGCTTGATGTCACAAGCCTGGACATTAGCAGCAGAAGACGAAGCAGCAATCCCTGCACTTAAACAAGCTGCACGATTATCTGAAGAGGGCGAACTAGATTTGCGATTAGGCAATGCTTATTTGAATATAGGTGAACACGATGAATGTGCTAAAGCTATCACCAATGGAATTAAAAAAGGTGGAATCAAAAGTCCAGATAATGCTCAAATATCATTGGGAATGTGCCTATATAATTTAAAAGAATACAAAAAAGCAATTTCTGCATTTAAAAAAGCTTCAAAAACACGTCGATCAAGGCGAGTATCGAATCAATGGATCAGGGTGATAGAAAGTGATATTGAAAGAGAGAGGCAAATTACGTTAGCTGAGGCAGCAGCTCAAAAGCAGTTAAAAGAACTTGAAAAGCGTCGACGTCAATCAAAAAGAATATAAATTTTTTTAAAGCAAAATTTCCACTTCTTCAATTTCTACATAAACATAAGAACTAATTACATTGTTAATGTTTTTTTAAACTTATATAAAAAGATTATTTTAAAAAGGAATTATAGCTGATGCCAAAGGTTATCTATATTACTAATAATGGAAACAAACATGAGGTAGATGTTGAGAATGGTTATACAGTCATGGAAGGCGCCATCAACAACGATATAAATGGTATCGTTGCTGAATGTGGCGGTGCGTGCGCTTGCGCCACATGTCACTCTTATATTGATGATTCATATAAAGAAAAACTACCTGAAATGGATGATATGGAAGATAGTATGCTAGATGCAGCTTTTGAAAGAAAAGACAATAGCAGACTAACATGTCAAATTGAGATGAATGAAAATCTTGATGGACTGATTGTTTATGTTGGCAATAATGAGTACTAATTATTCATTTCTTTATGCCAGTTAAAATTTAAAACTAACCGAGTTTATTATGACAATTGAATGTGAAAAAACAATGCCAGAAGGAACATTTACTATTATGACTGAATCTGGTCCTGATCAAATTTCTACAGATGAATTATTTAAAAACAAAACCGTTGTGCTTGTTTGTGTTCCAGGAGCTTATACACCAACTTGTTCAGCACACCATTTGCCCGGGTACATAGAGAGTACTGAACAATTCTTTTCCAAAGGGGTAGATACTATTGCTTTCATGGCAGTCAATGATATTTTTGTAATGAATGCTTGGGGTAATGATCAAGGTGTTGGAGATAAAGTAATGATGCTTTCTGATGGTAATGGAGAATATGTAGAGAAGTTAGGATTAGAAATGGATGCGAGTAATTTTGGAATGGGTACTCGCGGGCAACGATTTGCAATTGTTATAAAAAATGGAGTTGTTAAGCATATCGCTGTTGAAGAACCAGGAGATTTTAATGTCACAAAAGCAACAAGCGTTCTAGAGTCAATTTAAATCAATTTAATAATTAAGAATTAAGAATTAAGAATTAAGTAATTCGTGTAACTCAGGTACTATTTTAAAAAGATCTCCCACAAGACCTATGTCAGCAACTTCAAATATTGGTGCATTTTCATCTTTGTTAATCGCAACAATAGTTCCAGCATCTTTAATCCCAGTTATATGCTGAATTGCACCTGAAATTCCAATAGCGATATATAAATCAGGCGCAATAATTTTTCCAGTTTGACCGACTTGCATCTCATTCGGCACATACCCTGCATCAACAGCCGCTCTTGACGCACCAGTAGCCGCAGATATGACGTCAGCTAATTTATATATCATTTCAAAATTTTCTGAACTACCAACTGCTCTTCCTCCAGAAACTACTATATTAGCTGTTTGTAAGTCAGGTCTATCAGATGATCCCGATGAATATTTTATGAAACGAGTATGATTTGGCGGTTGAATATTAGAAGTAAAGACTTCGATAGCGGCCTGATTATTTTCTTTTGCAGCTTTATATGATGCTGTTCTAACAGTGGCAACAACAACATGATTTTTTGATGCTTCTACCGTTAATATTGCATTTCCAGCATATATTGGCCTTTGAAACTGATGAGAATTTAGCACTTTCATGATATCACTGATTTGGTTAACTCCTAGTAAGGCCGCTATATGAGGCATTAAATCTTTACCAAAAGTTGTTGATGGACCTAAAATATGAGTGTATTCATTTGCAAGTTTAAAAATCTGAGGTGCAATATTCACAGTTAATGGTTTGTTGTATATCTCATGTTCGATAGCTATGACCTTCGTAACAGCATCAATGCTAGCAGCTTGCTTAGATAGGCTTGAGATATCACTAGCTAAAATTATTAGATGTATCTCTGAATTAGATATTTCAGATGCACATGAAACACATTTTTGAGTACTAGGATTTAGTGATGAACCATCATGTTCTGCAATTATTAGAACTTTCGACATTAGAGTAAACCTTTTTCTTTTAGGGCATTAATAAGTTCCTGCGAATCATTTACCATGATTCCTTTTTGCCTTTTTTCTGGCGGTTCAATATTAATGTTTTTAAGGGTATTTTTTACTTCAATTTTAAAGTCAGTAAAAGGAATTATTTCTAATGACTTATTTTTGGCTTTCATAATATCTGGTAGCTTTACATATCTAGGCTCGTTCAATCGAAGATCAGTGGTAATAACAGCTGGAAGATCTATTTCGATTGTTTCGAGTCCAAGATCAATTTCTCTAACTACCGTAGCTTTTTTTTCGTTCAATTCAATTTTTGAAGCAAAGGTTGCTTGAGGTCTGCCCCATAAGGTGGCGAGCATTTGACCTGTTTGATTGTTATCATTATCAATTCCTTGCTTGCCTAATAATACTAATAGAGGATTTTCTCGCTCAACAATATTATAAAAAATTTTGCTTATTGTAAGTGGGTCTAGATCTGCAGATGTTTCGATAAGTATAGCTTTGTCAGCGCCCATTGCTAATCCAGTTCGCAATTGTTGTTGTGATTCTGATGGACCAATAGATATTACGATTATTTCATTGATTAAACCTTTTTCTTTAATTCTTAAGGCTTCTTCAAGAGCAATCTCATCAAATGGATTGATGCTCATTTTGACACCTTCGGTTTCAACGCCTGAACCGTCATTTTTTACACGAACTCTGACATTATAATCAATGACTCGTTTTAAACCGACTAGAACATTCTTCATGAATTACTCCATCAAAATTTTATAACTCATATTTTTTGAAGATCTTGTATGATCTATCTTGAGAGTAGGATATTGTCCACGACTCAAGATATTAGTACAAGTATTGTTTTTTAAAATGTCATCATAGGCTTCAATTATGAAAGATTTTGGGTTGTTAATAGACATTGATGAACTTTTTAAAAATTTAAAAAATCCTAATTTTAGAATTATTGATACTAGATTTTTGTTGTCGAACACAACATTGGGATATAAACAATATCAACTAAATCATCTTCCTAAAGCTGTATATGCTCATCTTGATGATGATTTGTCTTCAAATGTTACCAGTAAAACAGGAAGACATCCTTTGCCGAAAATAAATGCATTAATAGATAGAATTGAAGGTTGGGGTATTTCAAATGATTCACAAGTAATTATATATGACCAATCAAATGGGAGCATAGCATCTAGATTGTGGTGGATGTTTCGTTGGTTAGGTCATAATAAAGTGGCAATTTTAAATGGTGGTTTTAACAAATGGATAAAAAATGAACATAATGTTACCAATAGAAAAAATGGCGTCAGGAAGGGGTTTTTTAGATATACAAAAAATAATTTAGGTGTTTTAAAAACAAAAGATATTGAAAAAAATTTAATTAGTAAATCTTTTGTACTTTTTGACGCAAGGGATAATGATAGGTTTTTAGGTATAAATGAACCAATTGATGATAAGGCCGGACATGTACCCAACTCGGTAAATTTACCATTCAATAAGTTTCTTAATAAAGACGGTACATGGAAGTCAATTAAAGAAATAAAAGAAATTTGGGATAATTTAGATATATC
>Ga0257112_10001133_pt1 | contig 10232 bp, 8 predicted proteins | sample LP_taG_5_FD_191565 | JGI IMG/M metagenome (GOLD analysis project Ga0257112, IMG submission 191565) | Marine microbial communities from Northeast Subartic Pacific Ocean, Canada - LP_J_2015_P26_1000m | ecosystem: Environmental > Aquatic > Marine > Oceanic | place: Canada: Northeast Subartic...
TGCATAACCACTTGAAATAGATTTTAGACGATCGTAGAAATCAAAAACAATTTCATTTAATGGAAGTTTATAAATTAAAATTACTCTTGATCCTGAGTATGACATTTCAACTTGTGATCCTCGTTTATCCTCACAAAGAGAGATAATGCTGCCTAAATATTCATCGGGGGAAATAATTGTTGCCTTTATCCATGGTTCAGAAATTGATTTAATTTGTGTAATTTCTGGCATATCTGTGGGATTATGTAGCTCAATAGATGTTCCTTGTATTAAATCAATATTGTAAATAACACTAGGAGCAGTGGTAATAAGATCAATATTGAATTCTCGATCCAATCTTTCAACTATAATTTCAAGATGGAGAAGTCCTAAAAAACCACACCTAAACCCCATACCAAGAGCTGCTGAAGTTTCTTGTTCAAAATGAAAACTTGAATCATTGAGTTTTAATTTACCAAGTGCATCTTTTAAAAATTTAAAATCAGCCGCGTTTGCTGGAAATAAACCACAAAATACAACAGGTTGACTAGGCTTGAATCCAGGTAAAGGAGATGTTCGTTTGTCATTGGCATGTAAAATAGTATCACCTACTTTTGTCTGGGAAACTTCCTTAATTGCTGCGGTTACAAAGCCTAATTCACCAGGTTTAATATCGTTCGTTAGCAACATTTTTGGAGTAAAACAACCAACTCGTTCAATTAAGTGTTTAGTATTAGTTTGATGAAATTTAACTTCCATTCCTTTCATTATTACCCCATCAATCACGCGAACTAAAATAACTACTCCAAGGTATGCATCGTACCAACTATCAACGAGCAACGCTTTTAATGGGTTATTTTTCTCACCATTTGGAGCTGGGAGCCGAGATATGATAGCCTCGAGTACTTCTTCGATCCCTATTCCAGACTTAGCAGAAATTTCTAAAATATTTGATGTATCAATTCCAAGAATATCATTTATCTGACCTTTCACTCTTTCAGGGTCAGCTGCAGGTAAGTCAATTTTATTCAATATAGGGATAATTGTATGATCGTTCTCAACTGCTTGATAAAGATTTGCAAGTGTCTGTGCTTCTACTCCTTGACTAGCATCAACTACCAAAAGAGACCCCTCACAAGCTGATAGTGATCGATTAACTTCATAACTAAAATCAACATGGCCAGGGGTATCAATAATATTTAAAATATATGTTTTTCCATCTTTTGCTTTGTATTCAAGTTTCACAGTCTGGGCCTTAATTGTAATACCTCGTTCTCTTTCGATATCCATTGAGTCAAGAACTTGTTCTTTCATTTCACGAGATGTTAAACCACCACAAAATTGAATGAGACGATCTGCAAGTGTTGACTTGCCATGATCAATGTGGGCGATAATTGAAAAATTTCTTATATTTTTTACATCAGTCATTGAAATTATTCTTTAATTAGGAGCGGACAGAACCAGAAGTAGCTTTTTCAATAGCTCCTACAATTTTTGAACTTAACTCTTGTATTTCATTTTCGTTAAGCGTGCGATCCGATGCCTGCATAACAACTTTTATTGCCATTGATTTTTTGTTATCCCCTAAATTAGAGTCTTCAAACAAATCGAATATTTCTACATTCTGTATAATATTTCTATCTACTTTTGTTGCCGTATCAATTAGATCGCTCCCTTTTACGCTCTTATCTAGAATAAATGCAAAATCACGGCTAACTTTTTGAAAGTCGCTAGAACGGAACTCAGGTTTATTGGTAGTTTTTTTATTTATTAGTGGAATTTCATCCAAAAATAATTCAAAGGCATTAATTCGTTCTTTGATTTTATAATGCTGACAAATTCTTGGATGAATTTCACCAAAAAATCCAATTTTAATCGTTTTATTAAGCATAACTGTTGCCGATCGACCAGGATGATACCATTCTGGTGCTTCACTAATTATGGTTAATTTTTTTTGTTGTGGAATTAAGTAATCAATTAAATGAGTGAGATCTTTTTTTAAATCAAAAATATCGTAAAAACTTTTTTCATTTTTCCAGTCTTTTACTTGCTTTATTCCTGCTCGTAGGCCACAGGCAACATTTTTCTGACCCTCAGGTACTGACGAAACATATTGACTCCCCACCTCAAAAATTGAAAACGTATCAAAATTACGACTGACATTTTTTTTCACTGCACCAATTAAATTTGGTAAAAGGCTCGGCCTTAAAATATCTAAATCTTCTGAAATAGGGTTAACAATCTTTAATTGATCATAGTTTCCATAAAATTGAGTTTCTCGAGAAAATGCAAAAGACCATGTTACAAGTTCATTGTAACCTTTTGAAGCAATAAAACGTTTTGATTTTGAAATTAATTTTTGTGAGTCACTTAATATAGACAAATTAATTCTTTCTGTATTTCTGATATTTACTGTAGGCACATGTTCATACCCTTTAATACGAATAATTTCTTCACTTAAGTCTGCTTCACCTTCAATATCTTGTCGCCAGGATGGTATTTTACAAACAACATTATCTTTCTTTTGTTTTGTTTCGATACCCAGATTATTAAGTATTGAAATAATTTCTTTATCATCAATTGAAACACCTAATCTTTTTTCAATTCTTTCAAGACTCATATTAATAATGTTTTGTTCTTGAGGAATTTTACCAGCAACAATGACTTCACTGAATTCCCCACCACAAATTTCACTAATAAGTTCTGAGGCTCTATCAATTCCAATCAGGACCGATGATGGATCAACTCCTCGTTCAAATCGATAGCGCGCATCACTTAAAATAGATAAACTTCTTCCAGATTTAGCTATGCTTACAGGGTTAAATAAAGCTGATTCAAGAAGGATATTAGAGGTGTTTTCAGTGCATCCTGAACCTTCTCCCCCCATAATTCCACCAAGTCCAAGTACCTTTTTTTCATCTGCAATTGCACACATGTCATCCAAAAGTTCATAAGAATTTTCGTCTAAAGCATTAAAGCTTTCCCCTTTCTTTGATTGTCGAATAATAATTTTCCCATCAATTTTGTCTGCATCATAGACATGAAGAGGCCGATTCAAATCGAGCATTACATAGTTTGTGATATCTACTAAAGCAGAAATCGGTCGTAAATTCACCGCTTTTAACTTTTTCTGTAACCAGTTCGGACTTTGAACATTTTTTACATTTCTAAAGTAGCGACCAGCAAAACATGAACATAGATCAGTGTTATTAATTTCAATACCAATAGGTGATTTAAAAGACCCTTTTTGTTTTTTATACTCATTAACTTTTAGTTTACCCAATCCTGTCGCCGCAAGATCACGCGCTAATCCCAAAACCCCGAGGCAATCTTGACGATTTGGAGTAACACCCACTTCAATTACAACATCATTTATTCCAGATATTTCAGAATATGGTTGTCCCACTATAGATTTGTCACTTAACTTGATAATTCCTTCATGATTATCAGATAGTCCTAACTCATGCTCTGAACACATCATGCCCCTTGACTCAACACCCCTTATTTTTGTTGCTTTTAATTTCATTTGATTGATTGGAATGACCGATCCAGGAGGGGCGTATACAACTTTCATTCCTTTCTCAACATTTGTTGCCCCACAAACTACATCAACCTTATCTGTTCCAGTATCAACTTTACATACTTTAAGTTTATCAGCATTTGGGTGTTTTTTTTCTTCGAGCACTTGACCGATAACAAAATTAGCAAAAATTTGACTTGCATCATTCCACCGTTCAACTTCAAGACCAATGGCTGTCAATTTTTCTATAATTTCATTATTAGATGCCTTGGTTTCAAGATGCTCTTTGAGCCAAGAAATACTAAATTTCATTAACTTAAATCTCCAACTAAAGAAGGTATTGATAATGGAGAAAAACCATAGTGTTGATTCCATCGAAGATCATTTTCAAAGAATGTTCTCAAATCGCTTATTCCGTATTTAAGCATCGCCAAACGTTCAATTCCCATACCAAAGGCATAGCCTTGATACTGCTCTGGATCAATATTTACATTTTCTAAAACATTTGGATGCACCATTCCACATCCTAAAATTTCTAACCAATCATCACCTTCCCCAATAATAAGTTGGTTGCCCTTTTTTTGATATCCAATATCTACTTCAGCAGAAGGTTCTGTAAAAGGAAAATGACTAGGTCGAAATCTCATTTTAAGGGACTTTGTTTCAAAGAAAGATTTTAAGAACATTTCTAAACAACCTTTGAGATGACCCATATTACTGTCTTTATCTACAACAAGGCCTTCAACCTGATGAAACATAGGAGTATGTGTTTGATCATTATCACGTCGAAATGTTTTTCCTGGGGCAATTAATCGAATAGGCGGATCTTGTTTTAACATGCTGCGAATTTGTACTGGGGATGTATGAGTTCGAAGTACATTTGGCATATTATCCGTAGTTGACTGAACATAAAATGTATCCTGCATTTGTCGGGCTGGATGATGCTCTGAAGTATTTAGGGCCGTAAAGTTGTTATAATCTGTTTCAACTTCTGGTCCTTCGGCAACAAAAAAATCTAAATCACCAAAAATTGCAGTAACTTCTTCAATTACTTGAGTAATTGGATGAATTGTTCCATTTTGTGACCCTATCGGCAAGGTAACATCTAACGATTCTGATGCTAATTGTTTTTGCAATACAATATCCTGTAATTCATTTGTTTTATTCTTAATAAAATCTAAGACTGAGTTTTTAAGAATATTTAACTTTTCAGCTTGCTTTTTTCTTTCTTCAACATCAAGTTGCGAAAGATCTTTCATTAAAAGAGAAATCTCTCCTTTTTTCCCTAAGAAATCTAAACGGAATTGTTCAAGCGAATCAAGATCAGTGACTTTACTTTTCTTTACTTCTATAACTGACTCAATGTTATTTTGTTTGCTCATCTCTCACAGACAATATCAGATTTAACTTTTTACTGTAATAGGAATATAACGCGGAAAGACAGTAATATTATAATTTACTTACTAGTTGATTGAACTTTTTCAATAAGATACTTAAAAGAATTTGGTTCATGCATAGCTAATTCGGCTAAAATTTTGCGATCAAGAGTCACGTCCAGTTTCTTTAAGCCGCTAATAAAAACTGAGTAGGAAATACCGTGTTCCCTTGCACCAGCATTGATTCTTTGAGTCCATAATGATCTAAAATCTCTTTTTCTTACTTTTCTATCCCTGTATGCATACTGCATCGATTTCTCAACAGCTTGCTTCGCAACTTTAAATGTATTCTTTCTACGGCCTCTAAAACCTTTTGCCTGTTTAATGACTTTTTTATGCTTAGCATGTGCAACTACTCCTCTTTTTATTCTAGCCATATAATTCCTAATTAACCGTAGGGTAAAAACTTTTTTATAATCCGAGCATCTTGATCAGATAAAATTGTAGATCCTCTTTGGTTTCTGATCTGTGCATTCGAACGCTTAATCATTCCATGTTTTTTCCCGCTTTGATACGATTTAACCTTGCCTGAAGCGGTCAGTCTAAATCTTTTGCTTGCACCTTTTTTTGTTTTTAACTTACTCATAATATTGATGTTGGGGGTTATATCCTCTTGATAGTAAAAAAGCAAAATATTTTTATTGTTCAGAGGAGGGGAGTTAATTTTAGCTTGTCGTAAAGATCATTGTAAACTGGCGGCCTTCAAGCTTAGGTTCTTGCTCTATCTTGCTAATTGTACCCATTGCTTCACGAATTCGATCCATTAATTTTTCTGCAATGTCATGGTGTTCGAATTCTCTTCCCTTAAAACGAATTGTAAACTTGACCTTATCGCCTAGACCAATAAATTTATGAGCAGCTTTGATTTTAAAATCATAATCATGCACATCAATCCCTGGGCGCATTTTAATTTCTTTAATGGTTATTTCTTTTTGTTTTTTCTTTGCCGTGCTTGCTTTTTTTTGAGCTTCATATTTAAATTTTCCAAAGTCCAGTATCTTACATACAGGGGGATCTACCTGGGGTGAAACTTCAACAAGATCTAAACCAACATCAACAGCTTTTTTAATAGCTTCCTGCGTATCTAATACACCAAGATTGTTGCCTTTTTCATCAATAAGTCTAACTAAATTTGTGGTAATGAATTCGTTAATACGAAGCTTTGGACCTTTTTTGGATTGAAGAAATCTATTATTTTTTCTTTGAACTACTATTTTATTCTCCTAGAAATATTTTTAATGATCCGGCATCTTACATTTTTTTTCAAAAAAATCATTTAAATTTTCAAATTTTATTTTTTCTTGATCTTTAGATCCAAATGCTCTCAGAGTGACGGTACGTTCTTCTTTTTCTTTCTTTCCCAAAATAAGCATATAAGGTATTTTTTTCAGTGAGTTCTCTCTAATTTTATAACTTATTTTCTCATTTCGAAGATCTAGATCAACTCTTATATTTTTTTTCTTAAGCTCATCCTGTATTTCAATCGCATAATCATCAATGTCGGAAGTAATGGGGGCAATCACTGATTGTATTGGAGCAAGCCAAAGAGGTAAACTGCCAGCGTAATGTTCTAGCAAAATTCCTGTAAATCTTTCTAAAGAACCAAATAATGCCCTATGCAGCATTACAGGATTATGTTTTTTCCCATCTTTGGCAATATAATTTCCTCCAAGACGTTCAGGTAAATTAAGATCTACTTGTAAAGTCCCACATTGCCATTCTCTTCCAATTGCATCTTTTAAAATAAAGTCCAGTTTTGGTCCATAGAAAGCTCCCTCTCCAGGATTAATTGTATATTCCAGTCCTGTTGCCTCCATTGCGACTTTTAAAGCTTCTTCAGACTTATCCCATATTAGATCACTACCTACACGTTGTTCTGGTCTATCTGAAAACTTAATAGACACATTTTCAAACCCAAAGTCTTTATAGATGCTTAAAACTAAATCACAGACTTTTTTACTTTCTTCAGTAATTTGGTCTTCAGTGCAAAAAATGTGAGCATCATCTTGTGTAAAAGCTCGAACTCTCATCAACCCATGAAGTGCTCCCGAAGGTTCATATCGATGCACTTTTCCAAACTCAGCAACTCGTAAAGGTAAGTCACGATAACTTTTTAATCCTTGTTTATATACTTGAACACACCCAGGGCAATTCATTGGTTTTAAGGCATAGACTCTTTCTTCTCGAGGCTCAGTGGTAAACATGTTATCACCAAATTTTTCTAAATGTCCTGACAACTTCCATAACGACTTATCCATTAAGTCTGGTGTACTGATTTCAACATATCCAGCATCTTCTTGTCGTTTCCTCATATAATCAATTAATAATCTGAAAAGCGTCCAACCTTTATGATGCCAGAATACTGACCCGGGAGCTTCTTCTTGAAAATGAAAAAGGTCCAATTCACGACCCAGTTTTCTATGATCGCGTTTTTCTGCCTCTTCTAAAAGATTTATATAGTTGTCTAATTGTTCTTGTGTTTCCCATGCTGTACCGTAAATTCTTTGGAGCATAGCATTTGATGTGTCACCTCTCCAATAAGCTCCTGCTACTTTTGTCAACTTAAATGCTTTTCCGATCTCCCCAGTTGAATTTAAATGAGGCCCTCGACATAAATCAAACCAGTCTCCATGAAAATAGACTTTTAATTCTTCATTCTCAGGAATGTCTTTAATTATTTTCACTTTGTAGTGTTCACCTTTTTCTTTGAATAACTGAATTGCTTCATCGCGAGGCATAACTTTAAAAGTGGTTTTAAGATCTCTATTGATTATTTCTTTCATTTTCTCTTCGATGACTGAAAGATCATTTTCAGTAAATGGATTTTCACGTGCAAAATCGTAAAAAAATCCATTTTCTATAACTGGACCAATAGTAACTTGAGTTTCTGGGAAAAGTTCTTGTACAGCCATAGCCATAACATGAGCTGCATCATGACGAAGTGTTTCTAGTTTTTCATTTTTGTTGTTCATCTTTTGCTATTATTCATATTAATTCCTTAAAGCAAGTTTATTTTCAACATCATCCACTAATATATCTGAAATTTCATGTTTTTTGATTATTTTTAAATTTGTACATTGTGGCTTTACAAGATCGGGGTTTGTATGATGTGAGAGAAGCCAAGTAACTGGACAATCTACGGCTCCTAAAATAAATGTTGGACCAGTATCGTTTGCAACTGCCCCATCAGCTTTTCTTGATAAAGAGGCTAAGAAACTTAAGCTTTTATTAGAATAATCTAAAATATTGTTGCTAAATTTTTTTATAATTTCTATTTCTTTTCTTTCTTGATCAGTCCCCACAACAATTAAAGTGTATCCTTTTTTCTCCAACCGAACTGAAAGTTCTCCAAAACTTTGGGCTGGCCATCTTTTATGTAATAAATGAGGAGAAGAACCAGGAATTAATATTATGAATTTATTTGTGGGAACAAAATGAGCTATATTTTCTTCCATCCAAGTTAAATCTGGATTAAGATTAACTCTTATTCCAATTAAATCTAACTGGTGAAGCAATCTATCTAATACAGGAATCTTTTCAAAATTATCTGGATGATATTTGAATTTTCCTCCTCGTCTATTGCCCGACCATAAACAATTATTATTTATACTTATAAAAAAATGATAAATTGAGGTTCGATCTGAACTTTGCAAATCATAAACAATATCGAATTTTTCTTTAGAAAGAGTATTTATAATTTTTATCCATTTATCTAGTCTTAAGAAAGAAGGCCTGTGATCAAAAAAAATGTTATCAAAATAAGGTGCATTTTTAATAAAAAAGTCAAATTTTTTATCAACTAATAAAGCTATCTCATCATTCCGATGAAATTCTCTTATTGATTTAAATATACCAGTTGTCTGAATTAAGTCTCCAAGTGCACCGTGTTTTATAATTAGTATTTTTTTCATCAGACGCTATGAAAGAATTTTTTTATAAAATTCTAAAGTTTGCTTGCACATACTCTCGACGGAATAATTATCAACAACATTTTTGATACCTGCTTTACTAACTTCAGATGAATTATATTTTTTTTGATCTATAGCTTTAATAATCATATTAGCCAATTCTTGGTAATCCTGGGGCGGGTATAAAAAACCGGTTTCATTATTGATTACTGTTTCTGTTGATCCTCCATGATTAGAAGCAACTACAAATTTTCCCATAGCTTGTGATTCTACTGCAATACGACCAAAAGCTTCGGGGTCAGTTGAAGAAGAAACCACAATATCAGAAATCGCATATATACTAGCCATTTCATCTGTTGAGCCCAAAAAATGGAAAAAATTGCATAAATTTAGGCTTTCAATTTTATTTATTATAGATTGTTTTATACTTGAATTCTCATCTGGACCAACAAACATAACTTCTACCTTCGTTTTAATCTTTTGAATCACTTCAGCAACTGCCTGAACTAAAATTACATGGCCTTTCCAATTCGAAAATCTTCCTGGTAAAAGTAATTTTATTGAATCTGATTCTAGTAAATATTTTTTCATAATTTGATCCATTCTAACCTGACTAATATTTTTAGGATTAAAAACTGTTGTATCAATCCCACGAGGAATAACTTTTAAATTCTTTGTCAAAGGAGGATATTTATCCTTGATTTCATTTTCTATAAAATGCGATATGGCTATAGTTCCATCAGTTCTTAACATAATTGAATTATAGAATTTTTTAATAAAGTTATTAAAATTATAAGTCCCATGAAATGTAGAAACTAATTTTTTTCCTGCGATCTTTGATGCAAAATAACAGCTCCAAGCAGGTGCGCGACTTCGAACATGAATAATATCAATGCTATGATCATTTACTGCTTTAAGTATACGAAAAATATTAAGTAAAATTACGAGTGGGTTTTTTGAATGTACTGGAGACAATATAACTTTTGTGCCTTTTTTCTTTATGTCTTTTTCTCTTTTTCCTGAATGAGTCATCACAACTGAATTGTGATGATTTTCCTCAAGATAGTTTGCTACATCGATACAACCTTGAGAAGCGCCACTAACATCGAGTTGGGGAATAACTTGCAATACTGAAATTTTTGATTGCATATAGCATTTGTAATAGTTAAATGACTCATAGTAAATCATTATGGAAAATAAAGTTAATCAGCTGATATCCTCATTTAACGAAGAAATTGCTTATTGTTTCGATAATTTAAATTCTGAAATTACCATATTCTTTTTTGGTGGTTACAGCTCGGATATGACAGGCACAAAGGCCTCTGCACTTAGTCAATGGTGTCAGAGTAAAAAATACAACTTCGTTAGATTCGATTATTCAGGCCATGG
>Ga0257112_10001137_pt1 | contig 10220 bp, 9 predicted proteins | sample LP_taG_5_FD_191565 | JGI IMG/M metagenome (GOLD analysis project Ga0257112, IMG submission 191565) | Marine microbial communities from Northeast Subartic Pacific Ocean, Canada - LP_J_2015_P26_1000m | ecosystem: Environmental > Aquatic > Marine > Oceanic | place: Canada: Northeast Subartic...
TGATCCTGTTATATATCAAAAAAATTGACCCACCAGTGAATAACAAAAACCAGAGTAATCCTATGGTGAGGCTAAACATGTTTTTGTCCTAAACTTTTAATTTTTGAAAGTATCAACATAATAATAAATTTTTTTTCGTATTAAATAATAACACTACCACCCCAAAATTATAGGATGCTGATACGTTTTTCAGTAATTGGTATTTTAGAGTAATTCTTCGATAGCAGCACGTTCTTCTCGAAGTTCTATTTCACTTGCGAGGATTAGTTTTTTACTAAAATTATTAATTTCAAGGTTCTCAATAATTTCATATCCTCCATTGATACACCTGACGGGATAGGAGAATATAATTCCTGGCTTAATACCGTAACTTCCATTCGAAGGGATTCCCATGCTAACCCAATCATCGTCAGGGGTACCTAATATCCAATCGTGCATATGATCAATAGCAGCAGAAGCAGCAGAAGCAGCAGAAGATGATCCGCGCGCATTAATAATTGAAGCTCCTCGTTGTTGTACAACTGGAATAAAATTTGAGGTTAGCCATTCCCTATCAAATTTTTCTATAGCCGGTTTACCTGAAACAATTGCGTGATGAATATCAGGATATTGAGTCGCGGAGTGATTACCCCAAATAATAACTCTCGAAATACTACTAATATGTTGTCCACATTTTTTTGCCAATTGTGCTATTGCTCTATTATGATCAAGACGGGTCATTGCTGTAAAATTTCCGATATTAATATTCGGTGCATTCATGCTTGTGATTAGAGCGTTGGTGTTAGCTGGATTACCAATAACCAAAACACGAATATCTCTATTTGCATGAGTATTTATTGATTTTCCTTGTACTGAAAAAATTTTTGCATTTGCTTGTAATAAGTCTTTTCTTTCCATACCAGGACCCCGCGGTTTGGCGCCCACCAAAAAAGCATAATTACTATCCTTAAATGCTACATCCACATTATCGGTAATAATAACTGAAGATAATGCCTTAAAGGCACAATCATCCAGCTCCATTGCTACCCCTTCCAGAGCTTTTATTGCACTTGATATTTCAAGAAGTTGAAGAATTACTGGTTGATCATTTCCCAGCATCTGTCCTGACGCTATTCGGAAAGCTAGCTGATAGCCAATTTGACCAGCAGCACCTGTAATAGTTACACGAACGGGTGACTTCATTTTTTTCCCTGCAAATGAGTTTTTAGAACAATATATAAGATTTATAAATAATTTCTATATCTCTATGAGTAATATAATTAATTACCCTTAGCATTGAATACACGAACTTGCGCATTAAATTCAGCACTAGTTTTTTCCTTATCTTTGTCGGCTGCATCAAATTTTCTTGTTGTTAATTCTTGAATATTTGTCCCCACTTCTTTCGTGAACTGTTTATTGATTTTAAGCAAAGCAAGACTCGATTGTTCTTCTTTTTCGATGCAGGATTGAAAATCCTCTATTGCTTTGTTATATGCTTTTACATTGTTCATTGCAGTAACCATTTCTAATTTTGTTGCAGAATTACCGTCTGGAATACTTATTTTTTCCGGATAATCGCAAGCAAAAATATCAGCTGACCCTAGAATTAAAAAAAAGCTTAAAATTAGTTTAATTATTGATTTCATAGTGATGTTTTTTTTAGAGAGTCTTTTGTTAACTCTATTTCAACCTATTTATTATTTAAGAAACACTAATTTAATCACGTTAAATGATTTTAGTGAAGGGTCAATTGTTTGTATCAAATATATTTTTTGAAAAAAAATGTCCTTATAATGGTTATCTGTACTCGTAATCACCATATGTATTGTGATTATTCTATATTGGATCAGAGATAATTTATTTTGTGTAGCAAACTTGAAAATATCCTAAAGAAACTCTCCGAGAATTCATCTCGAAATGTTCTTTTAGGCGGATTAAGGGGTGTCGAAAAAGAATCACTCAGAGTTGATTCTAAGGGTAGATTATCACAAAAATCCCATCCAACAACACTGGGCTCCTCTCTGACGAACAAGTATATAACTACAGACTTTTCTGAAGCCCTTCTTGAATTTATAACTCCTCCCCTGAGTAACACTTGGGAAGTGCTTAGTGTTCTCTGCGATGTTCATCAATTCACTTATTCTAATCTAGACAATGAATTACTTTGGGTTTCTAGTATGCCTTGTTCTATTTCTGATGAAAAAGATATTCCCATAGCTCAATATGGCTCTTCAAATGTTGGAAAAATGAAAACTATTTATCGAAATGGCCTTAGTTCTCGATATGGTAGAAATATGCAAGCCATCTCTGGTATACATTTTAATTACTCAATACCAGAGTCGTTTTGGCCTATATATCAAAAATTAAAGGAAGATCGTCATCATCTAGATGCTTTTGTGTCATCTGAATATCTTGGTTTAATTAGAAATTTTCAACGTTTTAGTTGGATAATTTTATATCTTTTTGGCGCTTCACCTGCCTTATGTAAATCGTTTGTTACATATGGCCAATCAAATCTGAAGGATTTTGGACACAATACTTTATTTGAACCTTTTGGAACTTCATTACGTATGAGTGATCTAGGTTATACAAGTCAAACACAATCAAATATCAATATTTCATTGAATGATCTAAATGAATATATATCTGATCTCAGCAAAGCAATTGATACACCTGAACCAAACTATCAGAAAATTGGGATACTTAATAATGGCGAATATGATCAGTTAAGTGTAAATAAACTACAAATTGAAAATGAATATTACAGCCCCGTAAGACCAAAACGTGTTGCAAAATCTGGAGAAAGGCCAACATTATCTTTAAAAAGGGGAGGGATTGAATATGTTGAGATACGTTCTCTCGATTTAAATATTTCTGATCCCATAGGAACCAATCAGCATGTAATACGATTTATGGAAGCTTTTTTAATTTTTTGTCTTTTACAAGATAGCCCACCTATAGATGATATATGTTGGGAAGAAATTAAGAATAATCACTTAAAGACAGCAAAATATGGCCGAGATCCAAAATTTAAATTGAAAAAAAATGGTAAAAATTGCTATTTAAGTGACTGGGCATCTGAAATTCTCGAATCTATTTATGTAGTGGCAAAATTTCTAGATGGTAATTCTGGCAGTTCTGATTATGTAAGAGCAGTTAATATACAAAAAGAAATGATCCAGCATCCTGATATGACTCCTTCAGCTAGACTACTTGATGATTTATATAAATCTAGAACAGGGTTCTTTCAATATACCTTGGATATTTCAGAGAAACACAAGGATTATTTTTCTGAACTTATACCGCTTGAACCCAAAAAATCAGCTATGTTTGCAAAGGAAGCATCAGATTCATTGCTGAGGCAAAAGAACATAGAAGCCACGGATACTTTGAGTTTTGAAGATTACTTAAAGAATTATTTTCAATCTTAGTTAATTTGGTTTTTTAAAAGGAATTGGCTCTCCATTTTCATATGCGTAAGCAGTGTGTAATTTTTGAATCCTTTTTGTCATTAACCCAACATTGCCATCTCCAATTTTTCTCCCATCCGCTTTTAGAATGGGAGTGATTTCTCCCATGGTACCGGAGGTGAACACTTCATCTGCTGAATAGAGTTCCGTATTAGAGAGGTTTTTTTCATGGATGGTTATTCCTTCTTTGGTTGCTATTTCGAGAATCATTTGCCTTGTTAATCCCGGTAGGCAACTATCTGTAGTAGGAGTAAAAATTTTATTATTACTAACTAAAAAAATATTGGTGTCATTGGTTTCGGAAATAAATCCATTAATATCTAACATGACTGCGCTATCAGCATTAGCAGAATTAGCTTCTATTACTGCGAGGATATTATTTAAAAGGTTATTGTGATGAATTTTTGAATCCAGATGTTGGGGAGAATTTCTTCTTATTGATGATGTTATTACTCTTATCCCAGAGTTTGGATAGACAGGAGGTTTCCACTCAGCTAAAACTATGAGCGTACAACCAAATTGGTTAAGTTTAGGGTTCATCCCTGAAGTAATTTTTTTACCTCGTGTGAGGGTTAATCTAATATGAGTTTCATCCCACATTTTATTTGCTTTAAGAGTATCAAATATTGCTTTTCGAATATCTTTTGATGAAGGTATAGCATTGAATGCAAGTGCTTTAGCTGAATTTTGAAGCCGTATAAGATGATCGGTTAATGCAGCAATTCTTCCTTTATAGACTCTTAACCCTTCCCAAACAGCGTCACCACCTTGAACTACGCTATCAAAGACAGAAATTTTTGCATCCTTTCTGGGCACCAATTTTCCATTAATATTAATGAGAATATTGGCATTACGTTGGTCCGGTAATTTCATAATTTTTCACCGTTGGCTCGAATTGATTTTGTAAGTAGTTTTTCATAATAAGGCTTACATTCTATAAGAAGGTTTGTAAGTTCCACTGGAAAGTTAGATTTGGGAAGATAGGGTAGGAATCCAGTAGTCTTATGTAATGATTGGTACCAATACTTTGCCCAGATACCGTCTTCCTTTCTAGGTTTTGCAGGCCAGCTTAACATTGAATTGAAAAATTTAAGTTTTAAATGATGACAAAGTTGCTTGAGTATATCTTTGGGATTCATTAGTAGTTCATCTGCATCGATAACAATGGGGTTGTTCCCCATATTTTGCAAATTTTTGTATAGATGCCATTGTAGTTTGAGCCCAGTATCAGCGAGGTTTGGTTGAGGTATTTTTTCTGCTAGAGAAGGTAACATATCTCTTGGATTTCGAACGAGGAGTATATTTTTTAATTTAGGAAGGAAATGACAATCTACATTAACTAAATGTTTTGTCATTTGCTTTATAAATAGAACTTTTTCTCCATTTTTGGGATTCAAGTTCAGAAGATTTCCCATAACGGAATTACCGTCACAATTAACTTTATTCATTATTTCCTTACGTCCAGGGTGTCTAGCCCCTGTTTTACGAAGATAATGACCGTATAAAGGCTCATCAACTATTTTTGTATCATCTCGTTGTGCAAAGCTATACATAAGTGCAGTTGAAATATTACGAGGACCCGACCACAGACATATTTTTTTCATAAAATAGCTTTTTAAATTAAGTTGTTAGAAAAAAATAGATTATATAGTTACATATCCTTGAGCATAATTTTTGGATTGCTTAAAGTATCACGGTCTATTTTTGTTTTATTTTCTATAAGTAATTTTCCCTGAATAAAATCTCCGGGATTATTAATAGAATCAATGGCTATTATGAATTGATCTTTTATATAAATGCATGAAAATGATCTTGATTCTATTTTTCCTCTTATTACTGTTTCATCATATTTGTAGGAAAGACCTGCTATTTGAAGTTTAATATCATATTGATCAGACCAAAACCATGGTATTGATTTGTAATGATTATCGATACCACAGATATTTTCCGCTGCAATTTTTGCCTGTTCGACCGCATTATGTACGGATTCTAATCGAATACTTTTTCCCAAGAGTGCATTTGGATGTGAGGTACAATCGCCTATTGCATAGATATGCGGATCTTCGGTGAGACATCGACTGTTAACAATTATCCCGTCATCTATACCAAGATCTGTTTGTGCTGCGATTTCAGTATTGGGAATAGCTCCAATACCTATAATTACGATGTTTGTTTTTATTGTTTTACCATCTGAGAGCTTTACGGATGTTACATTCTTATCACCTAGGAATGCATCAATTTTTGACGATAAAATTATTTTAACACCATGTTTTTTATGTTCGTTTTCATAAAAATTTGAAATTTCTTTTGACACCACACGATTCATTACCCGATCTTTCGCTTCGACAACTGTAACCTCAGCGCCAATTTTTGCAGCAACTGCTGCAACTTCTAGACCAATATAACCTGCACCTACAATGGTAATCACAGAATCAGGCGATAACTTAGATTTGATTCTCTTAACATGATCAATATTTCGCAGATAAAATATCCCCTTAAGATTAGATCCTGGGAGATTAATTTTTCGGGGTCTTGCCCCTGTTGCAAATATTAACTTATCGTAAGTAATATGTTTTCCATCTTTAGTTTGTACAACTTTATTAGAACGATTTACAAAACTAACTTTTGTATTGAGTAGTACCGATGTTTGTATATCTTCATAGAAACTTGGTGGTTTTACGAGTAGACGATCAAGAGTTAATTCATCTGCTAAATAAGTTTTTGATAGCGGGGGACGCTTATAAGGATAGTACGCTTCTTCACCAATAAGAGTGATCTTTCCTGAGAATTCTTTTTGTTTGAGAGTTACAAGTAGTTGCCCAGCTGCATGTCCCGCACCAATGATTACAATATCTTCAGACATAGTTGACCTATAGTATAAGCCTTACATGGCGCTTATTCCTCCATCGACTCTGATTTCCGTACCCGTGATAAATTGTGACTCATCTGAGGCAAGATAGAGAATAGCGTAAGCTACGTCGTCGGGCTTTCCTACTTTACCTAAAGGCACTTGTCGTCCTAACTTTTGTAATACATCTTTGCGGGATTGCTCTCCCACAAAATCATCAAGAATAGGCGTATCAATAAACACAGGATGTACGGAGTTACACCGAATCCCGTTATTGGTATTTGCGCAATGAAGTGCAATCGATTTCGTTAGATGTCTAACACCAGCTTTAGCTGAATTATATGCAGCCATGTTATGACCAGCAATAATTCCAGAAATTGATGACATATTTATTATTGAGCCACCGCCACTATCAGTTATAAGAGGAATTAAGTATTTACACCCCAGAAAAATACTATCCAGGTCTACTGCATGAACATTCTTCCATGTTTCAAAGTTTTCTTCTTCAATATTTCCAATAGAACCGATGCCAGCATTGTTGACTAAAATATTTAAGCCTCCATATTTTTCTTCCACTTCTATTGCAATTTCTTTCCATCTTGATTCACTTCTAACATCTTGGTAAAGAAAAAATGATTTATTTGGGATTAAATTGTTTATTTCATCTGATTGTTCTTTTACCCCTGCCTCGTTTATATCAGTTAAGATTACTTGTGCGCCCTCTTTAGCGAGCATAAGCGCAGTAGCTGCCCCAATCCCTTGAGCAGCTCCGGTTATTAAAGCAATTTTATTTTTGACACGTCCCATTTATTTTCTCGAGTTGTTAAATTCTTTACATTCTACGTTGCCCTTTGATTAACGAATAGGCTATGTAAGAAATTAATTATAAATTTTAGTACTTTTTCTCCATCTCCGTTATCCTTAATGATTAAAATTTTGGTGGAAGAGAATGTATGAAAACTAACGCAATTAGAATTAAAGAATATGGCGGCCCTGAAGTGTTAAATTATGAGGAGGTTGATCTTCCTGCTTTATCTTCTGGAGAAGTCCGCATAAATCACACAGCGATTGGTCTTAATTTTATCGATACCTATCATCGAACAGGTTTGTATCCGATGGATTTACCGTCTGGAATTGGTAGCGAAGCTGCTGGGATAGTGGATGAAGTGGCGGGAGATGTTAAAGAAATTAAAGTTGGCGACAGGGTTGTTTACACGGGCAGGCCCGCTGATGCTTATTCGCAATCTAGGAATTATCCTGCAAATCAACTTGTTCGCATTCCAGATGCAGTAACCGATGAAGAGGCTGCATCAGTTTTTCTAAAAGGACTTACAGCGTGGTATTTGTTAAGACGGAGTTATAGAGTTAGATCTGGAGATATCATTTTATTTCATGCTGCTGCTGGCGGAGTTGGTTTACTAGCTAGTCAATGGGCAAACCATCTAGGAGCTATTGTAATTGGTGTTGTCAGTAATAATGAAAAAGCTAACTTGGCCCGCAAACATGGATGCAAACATATCGTAATGGCAGACGACAAAAAAATTGCCAGCAAGGTACGTGAACTTACTGGCGGAGAGGGGGTAACGGCTGTTTATGATTCTATTGGCAAGGACACTTTTTTTTCTTCTTTAGATACGCTGAGACCACACGGAGTTATGGTTACATTCGGTAATGCTTCGGGTCCTGTCGATCCTTTTGCTCCTGGCGAGTTAGCAAAAAGACATTCTTTGTACGTTACTCGACCTGTATTATTTGATTTTATTAACACACGAGAAAAATTACTCTCTGCTTCGAATGAGCTATTTGATCTTGTCACTAAAGGAGTCTTGAAGGTAAATATTAATCAGAGATATGCTCTTAAAGATGTTGCTCAAGCTCACAGAGATATAGAGTCACGTAAAACAACTGGCTCAACGATTCTTATTCCTTGAAAATTTTGACTATAGTAATAGTATGCGGTCAGAAAAAATATACCAAACTCAGAGAGAGCCCAGATATTCAAATATCAGTATCAGGGACGTTGATTATCAAATTACTGAGTGGGGAGATAACAAAAAAGAATTGATTTTATATCTTCATGGATGGGGGGATACAGGGTCAACTTTTCAATTTGTTGTTGATTCATTTGAGAAAGACTGGCATGTTGTTGCGCCTGACTGGAGAGGTTTTGGTAAATCAAGTCATTTTGGAATGAGCTACTGGTTTCCAGATTATTTGGCAGATTTGGATGCCCTACTTGATAAATTTAGCCCCGAAGAACCTATTCATATTATAGGTCATAGCATGGGTGCCAATATTGCCGGTCTTTATGCTGGTATAAAACCCAATCGCATTAAAAACTTTATCAATCTTGAGGGCTTTGGTTTGACCGATGGTGACCCAGAAAAAGCCCCTGACAATTATCTTCGTTGGATAGAAAAAGGTAAATGTGGAGAGAAATTTCAAGTTTATGAGAGTTTTAATGAGCTTGTGCCAAGAATACTAAAAAGAAGTCCTGATATGACTATTGACAAGGCTTTGTATGTTGCCCATGAGTGGGCGGAGCTGAATAACGATGGAGTAATTAGACTTAGAGCTGATCCTTTACATAAATTACCTAATGCTACTCAATATAGACGTTCTGAGGCTGAGGCATGCTGGAAAAGGATTACAGCAAGGATACTTGTTGTTGTAGGTGAAGAGACAAAATTTTCTGCGGTATTAACACCATTTATCAATTCGGATATTGATCAATTTACTTCTAACAATTCCAAGCTGATTTCTATACCCAATGCAGGGCATATGCTTCATTTTGAAGCGCCTGATGTTCTTGCTAAGGAAATCGAAAAATTTTTGATGATGTAAAAGATATTGTTTTTGTTAATTGTTATCCTTAGATTTAATTTGATTCCCGTCACTATCAAGAATGATTATTTGACCAATTTCTAGGTTTCTAACATTTTCTTCTATTTTTTTTAGATCCCCAACAATAACCCAGGTTAGATTATTAGGTTTGATAACGTTATTAGCAACTGCAATCACGTGATCAAGAGATAGATTACGAACATTATCAGCATAGTTCTTCCAATAATCATCCGGTAAGTCATAAATTGAAATTTGGCTAATATCTCTTGCTATTGAGGCAATTGTTTCCCAGCGCCCAGGCAGACTAAGAGTGTTATTATCCTTAATTTTTTCAAGTTCTTCATTGGATGCTGGATTCTCACCCAGATATTCCACAAGCTCACGTTTTAGTTCTATTATGGATTCTGCGGTTTTATTAGTTTGAACAGGGGCATAACCGATAAACAGTCTTGGTCCTTTCGTCTCTAATATTAATGTTCGGGCACCATAAGCCCATCCTTTATCTTCTCTGAGATTCATATTAACTCGAGATGTGAAGGAACCACCTATAATTTCATTCATGGATTCAATTGCAATTTCATTTTTTTGATTTTTTGCAGGAGCAATATTTGCTGCAAGTACAATTGATTGCTGCGCTCCCGGGCGATCGACAAGAAACATGGCTTCTTTTTGTTCTTTTTTTGCTTCACCAATATTCTTTATCGGTATTTCACCCTTTTTCCATTTTTTTAAAAGCCTTTCAAGCTTAAATTTTGCTTCTCCCATTGTAATATCACCAACAATAATCATGGTGCTATTATTTGGTTTAAACCATATCTTGTGATGATTGATGAGCGATTCTCTTGATATTTTTTTAACAGACTCCTCTGTTCCTGATCCAGTTAAAGGCAGAGAGTAAGCATGATTTTTTCCATACAGCAATCTGGGTAATAAACGAAGAGCCATTCCAAATGGTTGGTTTTTTTCTTGTTGTATTTGGGCAATTCGCTGTTTACGTAGTCTTTCTAGCTCTTGATGAGGAAAGGAAGGATTAAGAATGATATCTGTGTAAAGATCTAAAGACTTATCCAAGTTTT
>Ga0257112_10001139_pt1 | contig 10218 bp, 9 predicted proteins | sample LP_taG_5_FD_191565 | JGI IMG/M metagenome (GOLD analysis project Ga0257112, IMG submission 191565) | Marine microbial communities from Northeast Subartic Pacific Ocean, Canada - LP_J_2015_P26_1000m | ecosystem: Environmental > Aquatic > Marine > Oceanic | place: Canada: Northeast Subartic...
TTAAAGCTATCAAAGACAAAAAGCCACTACCAAGGTATGTTGTTGGAAATGATGCATTGATGTTCTTGGAGGCAAAAAAGAGTAAAACAGACATCGAATTTGAAAATTATTTGAAAAAAGAACTATACGATGAATAAATTAGTTAACATTAGTTTTGCTCAATATGCCTATTTTTGGAAATATTTGCGTGGTTAGATTGATATACGGTTTTAATTGATTTTTGTCAAAGTCGGTAATTTGTACGTGTAAATGATATGAAATGGAAAAAATTACAACATAATGGAATACTCTTTCCTCCAGACTTCAAATCTCAGGGAATTAAGATTAAGATTAATGGTGAACATGTTGAGCTTAACCTGACTCAGGAAGAAATGATATACCAATGGGCAAAAAAGAAAGATGCACCAAAACCAGGTACCACAGAAAAATATGTTGAGGATCTGGTCTTCCAGAAAAATTTTATTTTAGATTTTAGTAAAACCCTTAACGGAAAATTTAAGAATCTAAAATATACTGATGTTGATTTTACCCAAGCCTACAAGCTTGTAGAAAAAGAAAAAGAAGCTAAAGAACTGATGACAAAGGAAGAAAAAAAGGCGCTTGCTCTAAAGCGAAAGGAAATTCGTGAAGAGATGAAAATAAAATATGGAAAGGCAATAATGGATGGACAAGAGGTTGATGTTGGAAACTATATGGCTGAACCGCCAGGAATTTTCATGGGTAGGGGTGAACATCCGATGCGAGGACGGTACAAACCGCAAGTTACTGCCAAAGATGTAACACTGAATCTTGGTAAGGAATCTAAGGTTCCCGAAGGAAAATGGGGTAAGATTGTACATGACAAGGATTCGATGTGGATAGCAAATTGGATGGATGCTTTAACACAAAAACGAAAATATGTTTGGTTAGCTGATACTGCAGGAATCAAACAAGAAAGGGATCAGGCCAAATACGACAAGGCAATAAGATTAGCTAAGGAGATTGAAAATGTAAGGGTGCATATTGCCAAAGATATGCAAAGCAAAGAACACAAAACTAAAAGAATAGCTACTGCGTGTTACTTGATTTATCGTACAGCAATGAGAGTTGGAGATGAAAAGGATCCAGATGAGGCTGATACTGTTGGAGCTACAACATTACGAAAGGAGCACATAAAACTTACTGAAAATTCAATTGAATTTGATTTTCTTGGAAAAGATAGTGTTAGATGGCGGGAGACAATTCCAGCAGAAGGACTTGATAAACAATTTCATGATAACCTGAAAGAATTGGTCGCGAATAAAAAAAATACGCAAGAAATTTTTCATGGTATTACTTCAAGACATGTCAATGCATACTACTCTACATTAGTCAAAGGATTAACTGCCAAAGTCTTTAGAACATATCTAGCCTCAAGTGTAGTTTCAAAATACCTTCGTAATCATGCGAATATTAAATCAGAATCTAATATGAAAAAATTATTCCACGCGAAGATGGCAAACTTGGATTCTGCTATTATGTGTAATCATAAAAGAACAATTCCTAAGAATTTTGAGCAATCATTACAAAAGAAAAAGGATACTTTGAGTAATGTGGAAAAGTCAAAACCATGGCTAAAATCTGAAGAAACCCTCAAAAAAGCTGAATCCATAGTACAAAAAACCAAAAAACAGAAGGAACGGATTAAAAAAATTAAGATTCAGATTAGAAATAGAAAAGCAAAGCATGCTGAACGAATTGAAAAGTTACAGCTCCAGATAGAACTAACACAAAAAACAAGAGACCATAATTTAGGAACATCTCTTAGAAATTATATTGACCCAAGAATTTTCAAAACATGGACTGATGAAGTTATGGCTGAGTGGGAAAAACTTTACACATCTGCATTACAGAAAAAATTTCTTTGGGTTAAAAGCGATGACTCTAAATGGAATGAAATTTCAAAGCAATACTAGATTCAGAATCATTTAATTGCACTAAAAATTTATGCGTATTCATGCCGGGGTAGCTCAGCCTGGTCTAGAGTGCCAGTCTCTCCGTAGAAGGCAATACTCATAATCTGGAGGTCGTGGGTTCGAAACCCACCCCCGGCATTCACACTAAAATTAGACAAAAGCTAAGTTTTGATAAATAACATATTTTTTAGTATATTTACACCAAATTATTTTACGAAGTTATGGATTTAACACAGAATGGTATGGGGATTCTATTTTTAGTGATTAATCACTATACATTGAGGACCTGTTAATTCAATAACTGAAACATTTTTGTCCGAAAAAAACTCGTCAAACGCACTACGTACACCGTTACTATGATAATCATGAGTGAGTATTATACCACCATGTATTAATCTAGGATAAAAAAAAGCTAGACAGTCTTTTGTACTTTTGTATAGATCAACGTCTAGATGAACAAATGAGAATTTAGAATCTGTTACTGGTGTTGAAGTATCTGGAAATTCACCTTGATAAAAATAGACATTTTTGTATCCAGATAGGTATTTTTTTACTATTTCAAGCGAAGTGTCATTACATAGGTCTTTTTCCCAAAGTTTTTTTCCAAAAGTGGTATCTTTTTCAGTTATTTCTGGTAGTCCTTGAAATGTATCAAATAAATGCAATTTTCTATCTCCTTTTGTTTCACAAATTATTTTAGATGAACCACCTTGGTATACTCCAACTTCTGCCATTTCGCCTTCCAAATTACTTTGAGCTTTTACAATAGAGTATAGATGATATGCCTCATATGGATAAAATGCAAAATTGATCTCTTTCTTTATTGTTCTTATCAAATCTACAATTTTCTTATCTTTGTAAAATTCTAATAATTTAAACTGAATTCCTATGTAAAAATACCCAATTAACCTTCCCATATATGGTGAAGCGTATATAATTTTACGTAGAATATTACCCACGACTTGACTGTTTTGTAACGGAATAAATTGTTTTCACAACTTGAGAACATAGATTCCATTATTTCCTAGACACAAACAGTGGGGATTCTATTTTTACTCTTTATCGATAAATTCGTTAGATGTTGATATATGAATGTGATAACGAGCAAAATTGAATTATTTTAGCGTAAATTTTTTATATTAACATATAAGGTGTAATACGTACTTTTAACATAATTGAAATTTTTGGTTACTGGTGGTGCTGGGTTTATCGGAAAACACCTTATAGTAGAATTGTTACGTGATGATCATAACATAACAATTTTTGATAATTTTTCTTCAAGCTCTAAGAATGATGTTGTACATCTACTTGAAAATGGAGTTAACCTTGTTACAGGTGATATCCTAGATTATGATTTACTGTTAAAATCTATGTCAAATTATGATTTTGTAATTCACCTAGCTGCACAGACTAGTGTTGAACAGTCAATTGTAGACCCCGAAACGACTATTGACATAAATGTTGAAGGCACTGTTAATGTTCTGAAAAGTTGTGTTAAAACCAATGTAAAGGGCCTAATCTCTACATCTACTGCTGCAGTTTATGGAAGTTCTCCTACACCAATCTCTGAAACATCACAACCCAATCCTATATCATCATATGGTGCAAGTAAGCTTGTGACTGAATACAATTTACAAGCATTTTCAAGATTTTTTGGTCTAAATTGTATTTCACTTAGACTTTTCAATGTATATGGAAATGGTCAGTCAACTGATGCGGGTGTAATTAGAAAATTTTTAAAAAACATTTCGGAGAAGATACCGCTTGAGATTTTTGGCGATGGTACACAAACAAGAGATTTTGTGCACATATCAGACGTAATACAGGCATTTTATTGTGCAATTAGAAATATTGAGGCTAAACGTGGGAAGGTCTATAATATTGGAAGCGGAAGTGCAACATCGATAAATGAATTGGCAGCATTGTTGCTTTCTGGTAAAGGAAAAGATCTACAACTAATACACAAGCCAGCATTAGAAGGTGAAATTAAAGATAGTAAAGCAGACATTTCTTTAGCAGAAAATGATATCGGATATTCTCCACAAATGTCATTATCTGATGGACTTGCTAGTTTGGTTTGACTTTATCTTGTGCCTCGTATGAGATTTGCCATTGAAAATAACAATATTGAAGTAATGATCATCATAGAACCAAGTAAAATCGATATTATACTGCCTAACATCAACCCATACAATATTTTTGGTGCATTAGGATCTAGGTAACCATCAAGAAACGATATACCCATAATCAATCCAGATATGAAAAGTAGGATCCCTGGTAAGCCGTAAAAATACATTGGGTGCTTTATTGATACATATTTTAGCGTACTTCCAATAACATGTGTACCATGTGTTACTGGGTGTTCAGTTGATGTATCACCTATATACGATACTGTGATTGGCACTTCCGCCATTGATAATCCATTGTTTGATATCTTTACTAAAATTTCAGTAGATACAGCCATTCCAGATTCTGTGGGGTGTATTAGATCAATTGCTTCTTTTGAGTATGCCCTAAAGCCTGACTGGGAATCAGTTACTTTCAAGTTTGTGGCAGAATTTATAGTAGATGTTATTATCTTAATTCCTGTTTTTCTATAACTTGGTAAGTCTTTGTCATCTTTTAAGGATCTAGAACCTATCACAACATCCACCTTATGCTTTAAAATTACATTGATAAGATCCGGGATCTGATCTGGGTTGTGCTGCCCATCCCCATCTAATGTTACCATAATTTCTGCATTGTTTTTCCTACAATAATCAAATAACGTAGATATTGTAGCACCATATCCCTGATTTTTTTCGTGAGAGATTACTACAGCGCCAGCTTTTTTGGCTAGTGCTGCAGTGTCATCTGTTGAACCATCATCACATACTATAACTTTGTCAGCGTAAGGTAACGATTTTTTAACGACATCATTAATTTTTATTTCTTCATTATATGCTGGAATACAAACTATTTTCAATTTGATAAATTTTAGAAAAAATACACTAAGATTTTAATGTAGGCATAGATTGTCCTCTCAATTATGGCTAGAGCTTTAAATGAGTTCTTTCACCAAGTAAAAACTGTGATTTTGTATTAACATCATGACCACCATCTATCTGAGAATTATGAGCAATGATACTAGATGACAAGTTTACTTTGGCATAAATTTTACAGTCTTTCATGAGAATAGAATTTTCAATGTTACAGTTTTCCAAAATACAGTTATCACCTATGCTAACATAAGGTCCTAATCTTACAGCATTTCCAATCTTACAGTTTTTACCAATAATTGCTGGACCGATTATAGAAGAATCCTGTGAAATCTCTGTGTTGCTTCCAATTATTATATTATCTTTGATTGAAGCATCTTTTTCAACTAGAAATTGTTCCTCGGTGCCTATTGAATCAAGTACCAATCTGTTCGCATGAATTATGTCGTCTGGTGTTCCAGTATCTTTCCACCAACCTGTAACTGTATCATAAGCAATCGTATTTCCCGTATCCATAAGCAATTGTAATGCATCAGTTATTTCCAATTCACCTCTCATCGATGGTTTTAGGTTATCGATTATATCAAAAATTTTTGGGGTAAGAAAATATACACCAATTACTGCTAGATTTGATGTAGGGTTTTTTGGTTTTTCTATGATGTTTTTAATTTTCAAAGGATCTTCGGTGTCAATATATGCAACCCCAAACTTTGAGGGATTATCAACTTCGCACAATAGTATCATTGCGTCTAAACTTGAAGAAGAAAATTTTTTCGTATAATCAGCAAGGTTTTTTCTTAGAACATTATCTCCAAGATATACAATAAATTTGTCATTACCCACAAACTCTTTGCACAGTCTGATCGCATGAGAAATTCCTCTGGGTTTTTCTTGATAGATGTATGTTATATTTACTCCAAATTTGTTTCCATCACCATAGTATTCCTTGACTTTTTCGGGATAGATATCACCTATGATAATTGCTATATCGCAAATTCCAACATTTTTCAGATCCTCCAGTGCATACTGTGACATTGGTTTGTTTGCTATAGGTAAGAGTTGTTTTGGACCAGTGTGTGTAAGTGGTCGTAATCGTGTTCCATGACCCCCATGGAGAATAATTCCTTTCATTTTTAATGAGATCTATTCAAAATGAAAATCACTTAAATGTTTAAAAAAAATCAGCAAATTTGAATTTGATATGTCATGTTAGAGATTTGTGCTACTCTTAGTCATGATTTCGTCTATGAAGAGGTCTATGCTTTGATTAATTTTCTGTGGTTTTTCATTTAGAATGATATCCGCTTTTGAAATGTTAAGAGAAGAATCTTTTGGTCTTGGTGCTTCCAATTTCAATTCATTTATTGAAACAGCTCTTAGTAATTTTTCATCGAGATTCAGTTTGTCGGATATCATTCTAGCCATTTCATACCTTGATATTTTTGTTGCGCCAGCAACATGAAATATTCCATCAAGATGTCTTTCAGATATTTCAATCAGCATTTTACTAAGATTTGGAACATACGTTGGAGATGTAAACTGATCAGACAATATATCAATTTGTTTTTGTTTTTTTAGATTTTCAATTACCCATACAGGAAAACTCTTCTTAGTTGGATGTAGACCAAATGGTGTACTAGTTCGTGCAATACACCAATCAGAGGAAAATGTTTGTATCATTTTTTCTCCTTCTAATTTTGATTTTCCATAAATAGAAAGTGGGTTTGGAATACTATCCTCATAATACATGCCCGAGTTTCCATCAAATACATAATCAGTTGAAACATAAACCAAAAACGTGTTCAGTATTGAACATTGCTGTGCAATTATCTGCGTTGATTTTGTGTTAACATCAAACGCCATAGACTCTTCTTTTTCACATAAATCTACTCCAGTCATTGCACCAAGATGAATAACCACATCTGGTTCTGTTTCTAATAAAACATTTGAAATCATTTCATGATTAAGAAGATCCATTTTTACTGCATTTCCGTATTCTGGTTTTGATTTGTCATAACAAGAAAAAACTTCATGTGTGTCTGACAAATCTTTTACTACTTGGCGTCCGATTAGTCCTGCTGAACCTGTTACTAGAAATTTCAACTTTACCAATCAAGTGTCCAAGGTTGTGGATGAAGAGTCTTTTCATCAGCAAGTGGTTCCCACCAATCTTGATTTTGTAAATACCATTCAACTGTCTTCTTTAATGCTTGTTCAAAGTCATATTTTGGTTTCCAACCTATTTCGTTTTGTATTTTTGATGAATCAATTGAATACCGTATATCGTGCCCTGGCCTATCTCCAACATATTCTATCAAGTTGTTTGGTTTTCCCATCATGTTTAGAATTTTTTCCACAATAGTCTTGTTTGAGATTTCGTTCCAAGATGTTATATTATATATTTCTCCATCTAGCCCCTTTGAAATCAAAGATTCTATTGCAGACGCATGATCTAAAACATAGATCCAGCTACGAATTTGGTCTCCACTTCCATAAAGAGGAATTTTGAGATTTTTCTGTGCACGAATTATGGTTTTTGGGATTAGTTTTTCTGGAAACTGGAATGGACCAAAATTATTTGTACATCTAGTGGTGATACATTTAACTCCATATGTCCTAACGTATGATCCAACTAAATGATCAGCTGCTGCCTTTGTTGCAGAATATGGATTACTTGGTTTTAAAATTGATTTTTCATTAAAGGAATTCTGGTTTCCAGCATCACCATAAAGTTCATCAGTAGATACATGTATGAAGTGTTTGTCATATTTTCTAATTCCCTCAAGTATTGTATATGTTCCAAGAACATTTGTTTCAATGAACGGTTTTGGGTTTACGATACTTCGATCTACATGGGATTCAGCTGCGAAATTTACAACAAGATCAGTATCTTTTATCAGACCGTTAATTTGAGTCTCATTTCTAATGTCTCCTTTGATAAAGTTGTAATTTTGATTTTTTTCTAAATCTTTCAAACTTGCTAAATTTGAACCAATTGATAATACATCAAGATTTGTTATTTTTGAATCAACATTATTCCTTAGAAAATTTCTAATAAAATTACTTCCAATGAAACCTGCGCCGCCACAAACTAGAATTTTCATAATTACAAACTTGAAATTAATTATTTAACTCTAATGTCAAGACGTACCTCTATACACAAAATCATTATCTAAATTTTCTAACAGTGACAACTTGTTGTCTTTATTTGAAATAATCGGTTTCTTTATTGGCCAGTGTATATCTAATTTGGGGTCATTCCAGATTATGCTTCGTTCATGTTCTTGCGAATACTCATTACTTACCTTGTAAAGTACATCAGCATCATCACTTATAACACAAAAACCATGTGCAAATCCTTCTGGCACATATAATAAGTTATGAGTATCACCAGAAAGAATCTCACTCACCCATTTTCCATATGTTGGAGAATTTTTTCTGATATCCACTGCAACATCAAAAATTTCTCCTTTTAATGCGGTCACTAGTTTAGCCTGTGCCTTTGGGGCTTTTTGAAAGTGTAAACCTCGAATAACACCATGAACAGAATGAGAAAAATTATCCTGCACAAATTTTTTGCCTATACCATTAGAAAAAAAATCAGTTTCTTTGAAACTCTCGAAGAAAAAACCTCTGTCGTCAGAAAATGAATGAGGTTCCACAAGTATAACGTCAGGTATGCTTAATCTTTTGAAAGCAAATGGCATAAAGTTTAGCATATGAAATATGATAAATATGTTTTAATATTTTCAGACACTATTACTAAGATTTTCCTTTTGGGTTAATTTCTGGATGTTTTGCTAAGTAATCTACGTAAGCAGCAATAGATTCTTCAGGAGAACCAATTTTACCTACTTTACCCTCTTTAAGAAACATTACAGTGTCACAAAAATTCCTTATTGGAGTCATGTCATGGCTAACAAAAATTATTGCTTTTCCGCGTTTCTTAAATGACATTATAGTATCAAAACATTTTTTTTGAAAATTAATATCTCCTACAGCAAAAACTTCGTCTAAAATTAGTATGTCTGGATCTACTAATACTGATGTTGCAAAAGCTAATCTCATTTGCATTCCAGCTGAGAAATTTTTTATTTTTGTATCAGCAAACCGTTCAAGTTCAGCAAATTTTATGATCTCATTTACTCGCTTTGATATGTCCACTTTCTTAAAACCCAGCAATATACTACTTTGGTAAATGTTAGAAACAGCAGTTAGTTCAGGATGAAACCCAAGTCCTAGAGATAAAACAGGAATAACTCTGCCCTTAACATCTACCGACCCAGAGTCAGCAGAATATATTTTTGAAATAATTCTTAGCAGTGTTGTTTTACCGTCTCCATTGCGCCCAATAATTCCAAATATTTCACCATGTTTAACATTAAAAGATATATCATCTAATGCCTGTAAAACTTCAGAATGCCGCTTTTTTTGGAAAAAACCTGCTGCACTTTCATAGATTGAATCCCTCTTTTCATGGAATAGTCTAAATTTTTTAGAAATATGTTTTACGCTTATCGCATAGTCAGGCATTTTACATTTCCTCAGCTATTCTTGCCTGATATTTTCTGAAAATTAGATACCCAACGGCAGTTATTCCTAAAATTGAACCTACTGAATAAAGAACGGTATTAACCGATGGTAGTATTCCATATAATACCACATGATGAGCCATGGTTAGAACTTGTACCATAGGAGAGAACTGTAATACATCTTGAATTGCTTGAGGTAACATATCAAACTGATAAAAAATAGGAGTTAGAAAAAATCCAGCGTGCACCACAATTCCCCAGATAAATTCAGTATCTTTGAACTTAACATTTAGAACCGATAAAGGTAGTGCAACGCCCAAAACTAGAAGCAGTTGTAAGCCTAGAATTAAGGGTAAAAGAAGAATTGTTATTGAAGGAGTGAATTGAAAGATAACCATAAAAATACCCAGCACAATTAATTCAAAGATTAGCATTATTGCAGCTGTAATTCCTGCACTTAAGCCAGGAATAGATCTTGGGAAATAAATTTGAGTGATCAATGCTGAACGATTTGTTAGGCTGTTCAAGGCAAAGTTAGTTCCATTCTTAAAAAAATTCCATGTGATAATTCCTAATAATAGATATATAGGAAAATTTGGAATTTCGAATTTAAACATGGTAGAAAATACAACAAATAATACTGCAAGAAGTAGCAATGGTTCAATAAAGCTCCATAAAATTCCAAGTATGGAATTACGATAACGTATTCTAAGATCAGATATAGCAAAATTAAAAAGAATTCCTTTAGTTTTCCACATTTCTTCACGAATAGAT
>Ga0257112_10001140_pt1 | contig 10213 bp, 4 predicted proteins | sample LP_taG_5_FD_191565 | JGI IMG/M metagenome (GOLD analysis project Ga0257112, IMG submission 191565) | Marine microbial communities from Northeast Subartic Pacific Ocean, Canada - LP_J_2015_P26_1000m | ecosystem: Environmental > Aquatic > Marine > Oceanic | place: Canada: Northeast Subartic...
CTTTTGCAATGATCTCCTTCCCGATCAAAAACCTGGAGTTGATTACGATAGGATCCGGGCACTCCATCTTTGAAGGTGAAGTTAATAAATGTGGTTCCATTATAAGCTATTGCTTGTTCAAGTATAACTTTAATTGATTTGTGTAATCTACTTATTTCAATAGTAGTAACTTTATTCGAAGTTGTTAATGGATGAATACGAGCTGTCCACAGTGCTTCATCCACATATATATTTCCCAAACCGGCAATTAAGTGCTGATCCAAAAGTAATGCCTTCATTTGTCTTTTCTTTGAGTGTAATGATTGCACTAGCCATTGTTTTGTGAATTGTTCTTCCAATGGTTCAATACCATGTTTATTATCAAATTCTGACCACTCATCATACCAGTAAATGCGACCAAATTTTCGCGTATCTTTGAATATCAGAACTTTATCCGATAGCTGAAATACAGCGGAAATGTGTTTTTCATCTGGAATTCTGTCATTAGGGTACAGCCGCCCGGTCATGCGCAAATGAATCGGGATAAAGCCATTTTCAAGGTGCATGACAATAAATTTTGCTCGACGGGTTACATCGAGAATTTCATGGCCTTTAGTAAACTCATGGAAGTATTTATAGTCAACATTCCCAAGGACTTTTGGCCAATATGATTGAAATGATTTTATTCTTTGACCAATAAGGTCAGGTTTAAGGTGCCTGACAACCGTTTCTACTTCCGGCAGTTCTGGCATTATGAGGGGGGATTAAAAAGAAATATTGAGCGAATATCCGCCAACGCTTTGCAGTACACCAAAGTCACGTACAACATAGTCCAGCTGAAGTCTTGGGCCTCGTGGTATTTTATAATTCAGACCCGCGCCAATGGTGAATTGGTTTTTTAATTCTTCTGATGTATCACCTTCTTCTAAAAAGACATTTGAATAACCAGCCCTGATGGAACCCATAGCCATAAAAGTATATTCTAAACCAAAATTCAAATATTCATAATTGTTATTGGGATGAATTGCATCGCCGGCCAAAGTCAGTTTATGTATTTTATCATCTATAATATCCTTACTGATCCCAGCACGGAATATGAGCGGCAGCGGCCAGCCCTGTGTATCTAAATGTGAATCAATTTTATCATTATTACCAAAGATGGTTTCATCAACATCGAAGTCTCTTTCAGTATCGTACCCATCTAACTTCATTTTGCTGCCAAAATTTGAAATACTCATACCAATGCGAATACCTTTGTTCTTTGTCACAAATAAACATCCAATATCAGCTGCGATAATATTGGCATTCATATGCCATATCTTTTCCTGGACCAATTTAAGATTCAGTCCAAAAGAGAATCTGTCAGTGAGTTTTTTGGCGTAGGTAGTGGCCAATGCAAGATTGCTAACCTCAAACAATTCACCGGTTCCCTCTGGATCTTGCAAAGTACGTACTTTCATTTCTTCCATAGTAACAGACGTAATGGCTATTCCTATCGTCCCCATGCGACCCATGGGAACTACAGCAGCGCCATGAGTGAAATCTATATCTGCGAACCAAGGGGCATAGTAAAAATGAGTAGAGGGTCGTGAAATATTAGTTATTCCTGCCGGATTCCAGTACAACGCTGTTACATCATTGGCTACAGCAGTGAACGCTCCACCCATAGATAAAGAGCGAGCACCAATACCAATATCCAGAAAAGCCGCAGCAGTCGTACCCACATTACTTTGCCCTACCAATAATGTGGACAGCATCAATATTTTTAAGCTTTGACGGAATATCTTCATTTAATCAATGCAAATTTCCCTGTGAATTCGCCAATGCCTTCAGCCTCGACATGGTAGATGTACAATCCATATGCAAGTTCCAAACCATCCTTTGAAAGCATGTTCCAAGAATAGGTACCGCTCTCATTAATACTTTGATGAATTATTGTATTGACAAGATATCCATTCAAGGTAAATATCTTGATAGTGCACTCTGTAGGCAGATTAATAAAATCAAGTTTTCTTTCTCCACGACCAGATTCAACAGTAAGTCTTGGCTCCCAAGCAGCTGCGACTACATATGGATTGGGAACTACCGCAATATCATCCAATTCATCACTGGCAAGTGTATTGCTTATCCTTGAAGAAATAGTGGTGAAATGATATTTATCATCTTCAGTGAAAGGAATATTAATGGCAATCTTAAAAACATCGCCATTTTCAACATCCTCAATATCATTGAAAGCTGTATCAATGATCGTTGTATCTCCCGTACTATAAACCGTCGTAACAGAATCATACGGATAAAATACGACAAACATATATGGACTTAACTCACCTGTGTATGGAAGAATTAATATGGCCTCTTCACGATCCCATTCACCATCACTGTCCATATCAAACACCCTGAAATCCATGGTATCACCATCAGTGATATTCTTAATAAAAAATGGTGTACTGACGGGAGTAGAAGCAGCATCAATATTGACTGAATCGCCGATATTACCTTCAAAGGTGATCTCAAAATCAGCTGGATAAACACGGGAATCAATAATCTCCCAGCCATAGTTACTGTTACCAACCGTAAAACCGGACTTGTCTATATTTACACCCAAAGGCGCGTTTTTTACCCTGATTTGCATACCCTCAAATATTTTATTATCTTTTTCACCATTTAAATATTGACTCTGATAGATAGGATAGTATTTATAGGATGCAACATATTGGATTTCTTCCTCGATTATACTCATAGAATCGATGGCAAGTATTCCACTCTCATAGTCAGCGCTAAAATCAACAGTGTCAGAATATGTAACTGTGTTTTCCACATTGGTAAGCACAAGAGAGGCTGAATCAATATATGTATGGCTTAAACTGGCCAATCCACTGAGGAATATGATGTTTTCCATTATGATTGTTTCATCGCGTACGTTGTATTGGATTTTTGGCTGAACATTTATTTCTTCAAATTCTACAGAATAGGTGCGGTTTTCAGGGATGTCTTCAAAAATGATCGTTTCAAGTTCGATGGAACCGGTAGATGAGCCGGAATCATGGACTACAATACTACTGCCATCCTCATTTGTATTAGGTGGTATATATCCTGCGGCTGTAGCTGTTGGTAAGGCAATACCGGCATTTTCACTCAAATTGATCACACGCCCCTTCCGATCCAGATCAACAATGATAGAACATTCAGAAGGAGCAATGGGCAATAGATTTTCTGATTCACTAAAACCTAGATCATAAAAATCCAGATCGTAACCTTTATCAAATGCAGTTACTGCATAATAATAGGTTTGACCATTGATGAGATTTGAATCCACATAAAGATATTCTAAACCTGAATCCGTACCCATGTCGAACTGAACGCCGTTAAATCCTATTGGATGAGGACCTTTAAGACTATCTACTATGTCAAATACTGCCAGCGGTTTTTTAAATGTGATGTTTCCGTAAGTATCAGTAACAACATACGCATCAATAAATCCAGGATCTGTACTGCGATATATGCGGTATCCTTCAAAGTCTTTACCATAGATCGGGTCCAGAGAATTTTCAGATTTACTATCCCATGAAAGAATTACCTTTTTGTCCCCCGAGCTCACATTCATAGTCGGCTTGATTGGTGGTTTAGCAAAACTGTAATCATTATCATATATATTCTGCATGGTGACTGTATTGCGTAAAATATCATCAAAATCATTACCGAAGACCATGGCAACAGCAAATTTCTTTTGCTCACCAGGATCCAAGGAAATAAAAGCAGAACCATATAGATACGTTTGATCAATATTCTGCGACGGAACATCAAATTGTCCGGGCTGCATCTGGCCCCACATGACCTCATCGTTGTGCGGTTGAATGCTGGGGTATGGCGCAGAATAAAAGCTGGTTAAACCTATCTGGTCAGATTCATCATTATCTGTGTACTCAAAATTGGGTTCACCTAAATCTGGAATTCCATTTCCTTCAGTACCATCTGCATCAGGACCGGGATATTCATAATGATATTCTCCTAATCCATCTGCACCGATATCATCTCTTTCTGCCAGCCAGTCACCATCATTATCAATACCGTCAAACTGGCTTTCATCCACCATGCCATCACCATCATTATCAATACCGTCATTTGGATTGCCCGGAGATTCTAGAAAGCTCCAGCCAAAGTAAACTGGATCAAAACCACCATAGGAAGTACTCCAGCCATCATGGTCCCACTGGTACACAATATCATTATCTATATCAAACCAGGCATCATCATCGCTGAAACTGCTGGGTCCTCCTACGTCGGCATCGCCGTACATACCAAAAATCACACTGTCCAGGGTTGAAGTACCTACATTTTTTATCCAGTAAGTAAAAATAATTATATCTTCAGCTGCCGGATGATTCCATTGATATCCGCGGACTTGTAATTCAACTCCAAGTCCACTTCTACGTTCAGATTGACCTGCGTCTGTAGAATCAGGGTAGTAATCAAATTCGTCGTTGTAGTAATCGTCCATGATGTAGAATGTTTCCTGATCAGCTCTTACATATTTTCCATATTGTCCGTACCAAAAGCCATTCCAATCATCATCTTTATCCGGCCATGATTCCGGCCAGGAATCTTCATTGCTAGACAAAGCTAATATTTCCTGGTTCGGGTTCGCATAGCCTGTCAATGGCTCAAACCCCCATTGATATCCTTCGGGTGAGTTATCCGTTAATCCTTTTGTACCATCAGAAACAATATGCACGCGATAACCATTTTCATCAATAACACTGGCAGCGATGATTGGTGTGAACTCATAAAAATAAGAGTGGGATGTTCCAAAGGGATAAACACCAGATACATTGTTGCTTAAGTCACCGATCATTCCATAATTATAAATCCTGCATAAAACGCGGTTGCCGTTATGGTCAGCATATTTGCGGTCAGTAACGTCCATGAGCGCATCCATTTTTGCTCTGTGCTCCATCACACTATTGCCGTACTTGGATGGAATCTGTCCGAGAACGAGGCTCATTATAAAAACAATGATCAAGAATTTTTTCATATTATAAACTTATACTCATTCCAAATTTGATCTGACGTGGGCTGGAAAATGAAGCTGGGCTCATGAGGTATTGATCTAGCGTATTAAGTTGACGACCGCTGAGCTGCGGTGTATAAGTTGGGACTAAAGTATACGTTGAACGGCCTGTATCGCTAAATACCGATAATTCATTACGAATATCAAATAAATTATAAATATTCAAATGCAGAGCGAATCGAATACCGCTTATATTAAAATTATAATAACTGCGCATATCCACATTCATCGTACTGGGTTTACGGGCATTGTTTTCAAATGAAGTGCGTACTCCTGCAAATTGAGATGTGTATGGGAGTCCACTTCCATAATTGTAGATCAGACTGATACCCGAATTCTTTACTGGATGGTATGTTAATGTGGTATTCAGAGTATGACGTTGATCCCAATCCAGTGGTACAAGCATTTTTTCCGGCTCAAGATTTGACTGCTCATCCAGAAATGCCGCTGCAGGATCCGAGGCAACCCCTTCTGCTATTGAGAATGTATAATCAATATTTCCTGAAATTATGCCGGTAGGTCTTTTTGAAAGGGCTAATGTTATTCCTTTAGAGTTTGCATGATCTCTATTAATGTAAAGTCCATAGAAATCACCACCCACGAATGAATTGACTATTCTTGTGGAATTCAGATTTCGAATATCTTTATAGTAGCCTGTTACTTCGATGCCGATATCATTACCGATCTGTTGAGAGAAACCTATCTCATATTGAGTCGTCCGTTCGGGCTTAATATCCGCATTACCCATGGTTGCAGATGTTCCGCTTCCTGGTGTCACCTCGAACTCCGGATTTGTATATATATAACTGTATGTAGGCATCTGGAAAAAATGTCCGTAAGAAACATGTAAGAATCCGGTGTCGGTGATTGGGAATGCCAATGCGAAACGCGGACTCAATTGCTGTTTAGCTTTAACTTTTTTAAACCATGGCTCACCAAAAGCATTGCTCTCTAACCTATCAGCAACTGTTTTCATTGAATCGTTGACAAATCCAAACCACATTTCTTCTTCAGATATTTCATAGTCACCATCCAGGTCAAAGAAATTATTGATGGGTTTTACTGGATCATTAATATTAGGGTCAGAACCATCATTTAATATTTTCCAATCGGGATCAAAATAATCCCAGCGCAAGCCAACATTCATTACCAGGTCATCAAACTCAATCTTATCCTGCAAATAAGCAGCATATTCAACAGGATTCCGTCCCTCAGAATTTTGATCCCACGGTGCTGGTCCATACGTATTATGATTTACACCATTGACGTTGGGAATATTCGGTTGGTTTCTAAAGTCATTGTAAATGATCGTAACATCTTGTAGCTCCATATGTGTAAATCGACTTTCTAAACCAGCTTTCACGAGATGAAATCGGTTGAGCTGACTCGTACCTTCAAGCTTGAGCGTTGTGATCGTTGATGTTCGATCATAAAAGCCCATGCTCTCTCCACCTAGTAAATAATTGTTACCAGGTGACAAATTTCCAACATCGGGGTTCACATTATATAGATCCGCATCCAATACTTCTGATTCATAATAAATCGTAGTGTCACCAAAAGTAAATGTATCTAATTCCGTTGTGTAGGTCAGTTGAAAATCGGGATCATCACTTAAATGGCTTTTATAATTTTTTTTCGATTGTGAAATCATTGCGTTGAAAAATGTGGTGGCATTTAGACTATAGTCCAGCCTTAAACTATGATTCATTTGTTCAGTAAAGCTATGCGAACGTCCATCCGGGTTCCATAAATAAGCTTTTGAATAGCCTTGAGAAGTTGTTTTACTACCCATAAAATTGTATGCCAGTTTTATCAGCGGTGTTACGCGCCAGGAAAATTTGACCTGGCCAGTTTCCTGTTTAGACCAGTTCAACCTTACCAAAGCTGAATCTTGAGGAGCATCTCCAACCTGATCCCAATAACCACCGGTTGTATCATCGGCAAGTGTCATGAGATCATAATCATTGGTTAAGGGATTCCAAACATGTGAGGTGGGAACAAACAATCGTTGGCCAAATAGATATCCGCTATTTTCTTTAATTCTTCCTGAAGCAAAAATAGATAGTTTTCCTGGTAAAATTGGACCGCTAATACTTCCCTGTATATCTTTTATTGTTGTTGGTTCGAATGTGTCCAAATGAGGGAATAAATTCATTGTTGAATCCTTTGTAAGGACACCATTGTTATTTAAAAGATCAACTTTCATCATCTTACCATCTGTAAAATAAGTACCGCCATTTACAGAAACATTCCCATCGTATCTGTTATAATCACCATCTTTGGTAATAATGTTGATAATACCAGACATGGCTTTACCATATTCCGCATTAAACGTACCGCTGATAAATTGTAATTCCTGGATGGCATTATTTTCTATCTCAACAGCCATTCCAGCATTGAACGGATCCGTAACAGTGATACCATCAATCATATAAGCGATCTCGCCGCCGCGGCCGCCGCGAACGTGCATATCACCACCCGATTCTACCACACCGGCCTGCAGAGCAATAATATCTTCAAATTCCTCAACAGGCAGCATTTCGAATTCATCACTACTGATATTGGCCTGGGAATAGGTAACGTCAACCTGAACCATGGGCCGCTCGGCAGTTACATCCACCGCTTCCATACCGATAACACCCTCGTCCAATTCAACATCGATGGTCGTTGTCAAGTCAACACGGATGCGAACGTCACGCATAATGACATCCTGATAACCAATCATAGTATAGCGAATATCGTATTCCCTGGGAGAGATTTGCAGGATTAAATAATGTCCTTCGAGGTCGGTTGCCGTACCTATGCCAGTTCCTTCCATAATAACATTGGCGCCAATGAGCGGTTCGCCAGTTACTTTGCTTGTAACTCGGCCAACCAGCTTACCGGTGATCCCGGCAAAGGTTACTTGGACTGCAAAACAAAAAAGAAGAATTTTGCAAATCGTGTAAAATCTATAATGATCCGTCATCAAATAGGGAAAAATATAACTGTGAATGTATTATTATAGACGATTGCAGACAAACGGCTTTTCCCGTATTTTTTAAATGTAAATTAATTTGCTTATAAAGCTTAAAATTTATATTCACTCTCTTCAGGAAAGATAATTACATCCAAAAATATGGAACTCGGAATTTTAATTAATTTCAAATCATCCATTTCTACAATATAATACCGGCCATTCGGAAGTTCAAATTCGCCAATGACCATTCCATTCTTTTCTGCTAATTCTTCCCACATATACTGCCGCCTGCCGCTGATGGATGATGACCTGTAATCGCTGTTGTAACCGGTAAAACGTACGCGTTTACCATCGTATAAAGGATGGTCTCCTGATACAATTTTGACTTCATTCGGAATATCATCATCAGAAATATAATATGGTGTGCAGGTCATGATTAAAATACATAAAGGTAAAGTGATCCTGATCATGAGATAGTATTACTTGAAAACACACTTTTTGCAAGCCATGCATTGAATTGATCCTTTTTTTCAGTAAGCACCAGGCATGTTATTTGATCGTCTTTTTTTAATTCTGTTAAATGACCCAAGGGGGTTACTTTTGAATTTCTCATAGAAATTAATGGAATCATTACACCTTCTGTTTCTTTGTCAAAAGTATCGCCAGCTTTTACATCATCAGACTGACATATTAATTTATATGTTTCAACTTGCGAATGTCGTATCCAGACTGACCATTTTTCCAAATCCCGGGCTCGGCCAAAGGGAATATTGCCGTCCACTTCAGCAACCATTTCTGTAGTCACACTTTCATCATACCTTTTGATACTGATAAACGTTTCCGAAACTTTGCCAGCTTCTTTGGCCCGTTTGGCAAAAAGCATATTCACTTCTTCATTTTCCGATAACCCGATGGCACCTTTGCGAATATCAATTTCAGCCCGCAATAAAACACTCTCTTCAAGAGCGTTGCCATATATGACTTTTAATTCTTCTTTTTCAGCCAGCCGGCACAGGCTAGGATTGGCATCAATCATGACCACATCCTCACCTCCTTTTATCAATGCTCTAGCCAATTCTCGTCCAACAGCATTGGCACCCAGGATCACCCAGCCGTGATCGCTCTGGCGTTTTAAACCCAGCAGTTTGGCCACAAATCCACCAGTTAAACCGGCTGATAATACAGTGACTGCTATCAGCAGAAAGACCATCGCCCGTAACTGTGAACCATCCATGCCGTGTTTTTCCAGTTCAATGGCAAAATAAGAAGCGACTGCCGCAGCAACAATACCACGGGGAGCAATCCAGGCCAGTAAAATTTTCTGTTTGCTTTTTAGGTTGGAATTGATCGTTCCACAAAAAATATTTAGTGGTCGAATTACGAACATCAGAATCAATACAGTATATAAACCGCCCCTGCCTAAAGATTGGACGGCGCTCAATCGAACATCTGCAGCCAGAAGAATAAAAAGCATCCCGATAAGCATCACCGTCATTTGTTCTTTGAATTCCATTAATTCCCGGCGGGCGATTGTTTTGCGATTCCCCACAACAATACCGGCGATTGTTACAGCTACAATACCGCTTTCATGGCTCAAAACATTTGATATCTGAAATAATGCGAAGACCAGTGAAAGGGTAAAAACATTTTCTAATCCTTCCGGGACAAGCTTGCGAATACCCAATAACCAAGCCATGATAAAACCGCCGATGATACCCAGCATACCGCCAACCAAAAGCCGTCCTAAAATCATAAAAGGGCTTGCCAGCAATGTATATCCGGAAGGGCTCACCACCACTTCCAGCGCAACAACGGCGACGATGGCACCAATGGCATCCAGCAAAATACCTTCCGCTTCCAAGACAGTAGCTACAGATTGGCGGAGTTTGATACGCCGCAGTAATGGTGTGATCACCGTTGGGCCGGTTACGATGACCAATATGCCGAACAGGATCGCCGTGTTCCAGTCCCAGTGCAATAATATCTTTGTCGTTAACGTCCCGCCAACTGCCGTTACCAGGGCACCAATGGAGATGAGTTGACGGATGGTTCTCCCCTCTCTACGCAGTCGATTTATACGCAAGTTCATCCCACCTTCAAAAAGAATTACTGCAACAGCAAACCCCACCAGCATCGGCAACGCCTCGCCCAGCAGATCTGGGCGAATGATATTGAAAACGTCGGGTCCGAGCAGAACACCACAAGCC
>Ga0257112_10001142_pt1 | contig 10210 bp, 21 predicted proteins | sample LP_taG_5_FD_191565 | JGI IMG/M metagenome (GOLD analysis project Ga0257112, IMG submission 191565) | Marine microbial communities from Northeast Subartic Pacific Ocean, Canada - LP_J_2015_P26_1000m | ecosystem: Environmental > Aquatic > Marine > Oceanic | place: Canada: Northeast Subartic...
TATAGTCGAGCTCAAGAGCTCTGCGACGAACCTCGTCTGGATCGGGGTAAAAGTCATCTACTAGATGAAGCATTATTCTAGCTCATCAAGTACGTCTAATCCACCTTCTATCTTTGCAAGATATTCCTTGAGGCGATTGAGTTGTCCTTCAAGCACAGTTATCTGCTCTTCAGCTTCTTTCTGTTGCTTCTGAAGGTTAACTCTTAACATTGTCCTCTGTGTCATAGTTTTCATTTCTTCTCCAACTATCCCAATTAACTCAGGTTTCTCCATGTCTGCTTCCATGTTCCCGCCATGATCTAAGGACAGAAGAAGTTCCGTCCTTTTTAATCATTCTTAAAAGTCTACGCTGACCAAAGTCTAGCCTAGCTTTATCAAACCATGCTTGTTTTTGATCATCTTTCCAATCAGGTGGAAAACAGACACGCATGCCGTCTAACTCGTATGCTCTGATACCAGTCTTGGGGTCGCTAATTAAATTATTTTTGTCCATTTTATTCAAATAAGTTCTGTGCTAAACATACATCTTGTTGCCTACAGATCATTAGATTATGTTGAAATATAACTGGTTCTACCCAGTCAAATTCTAGTTCATCTATTTGATACCATATAGGTTCATACGGATCTATGTTATTACAACCTACTAATGCTACTAGTCCTATTAACCAATACTTAGTCATTGTGTAATTCTCCTCTCTATAAAAGATAGATCAGTCCTTCTCCAGATTAACTGGCAGTTACCGCTTCTTAAGTAGCTCCCCTTTTTTATGTGCCTGCTGCCTTATTTACTCGCGAAGCGTTCAGGACGCCTGCTTACTATTTTAGGGTTGCGTATCTAAAGATTAAGTTCACTTCGAGTACTTCTATGAAGGACTGACCTAATAACCTTGAGTCATGTGACTATAAGCGTCACTACACTCGTGTAAAATTTTACCACATAAGCACTTCTTATTTCTTATTAAGGAATACTGCAAAGCATTGTCCCATGCCGTACTATGTAGTTTTAGTTTCTTCTTCAATTTCATATACATATTATACTAAATTTTCGAAGTCGTGTCAAGAACTATTTTTCAAATCCTTATAATAATTACTTACTGTTGATCTTGTCTTTAGCCGTGCCTGCATACAATCCAAACCATGCAGCTCCTGCGCCTACCACAATGGAGATTAATCCTGATTGCTCAAAGGTAGGTGCTTCTAATTCCATGAACCACATTGTGCAGAAATACAATAAGTAAATGTAGACTGTTAAAAATGCTCTTGGAAATATCCTATAAGCGTCTATCATATTAGAAAACCATATCCATTTTTGCCATGGGTTATCTGGTTCTCTTTCCATTTCCATTTCCATTATTTTTGATTTTAGTTCCCCTATTTCAGAAACCATTGCCATAAATTTGTTAAGGTCAATTTCTACCTCGTTCCTAGACATATCGCCTTGGAACTGTTCAGATGGCTGTGCCATTTATTTCTCCCAACCAGTCTATCCATTCCACTCTCTCGTACCGTTTAGTTTTTCTTTCGGTAAAGTGAAAAGAGATGGATATTCTTGGGCTTAGGGTATCTACCCTATGATATAATTTTCTCGGTATGTATAATAAGTCTCCCTCAGATAAGTCAATAACTGATTCAACAGTTGCCTCATCTCTAATAGGACAATCGTATTCAAACTCATTATATATGTACCAACGGACCTCTCCTCTTACATGAAAAAGATAATTATCCGTTGAGTCTGCATGGATTGGAAAGCATCTAGCCCCTTTCTGATTTGAACAGTAAAGGTTTGCTTGACCAATTCCATAATGCTTTTCAAATTCTTGGCATTGTTGCCACATTGTTTTATTTAAGAACTCGCTAAGAGTCAAAATGAAACTGCAACCTTGCTGCCAATATTCAAAAATTTCTTCTCTAGTTAATTTAATCTTTGCCTTCTTGTGACAGTATTTCCCTGTGGGAGTTACTATCTGTAATTGTGGCATACGATCCCACCCACTCAATTTATGACTATTTAAATACATGTCAAGTTCTTTCCAACTAAAGTGATCCTTAAAAATATTTTTCTCACTTTTAGCTACAAAGTATTTCTTATCTTTATAGACATCATTAAACCTTTCGATAGGCATTGGTAATAGCTGTTCGAATGGTATACTCATTTTTCCATAAACCAAGTTACTAGAGAGTGTCTTATTCCTCGTGTTATAGGTTTCACTCTGTGCTTTAATGCTGGATTAAAAACAATAATAGATAAAGGATCATATGCATACTCGGGTAATTCTATTCCTTCAATTTCTAACTCGCCCCCATCATATTCATTGGGTGGATTTAAAATTGATATAAAAGATAATTTTCTATACCCTATGCCACTACCATCTTGATGCCAGTTATAGTAATTTCCTTCCTTGTATGTTATAATCTGTATTATTTCTGGTTTATAATTACCAAATTGACTAGCAAATCTAGTTAATTCATTGTGTATAATATGATCTGGTTTAAATATATTTACTCCTGCGTGTCCTGCTGTTCTTAAGCCGCGTGCAGGTGGTAGTATATATCCGCCTGGGGGCGGTTTAATATATCTTACAGCAACATCTCTAATTTTTTTATCTACCCTTTGAGTCCCTTTTAGTGCAGTTCCTACTAAGCCATCTTGAGGAACATGGGTCGAGAAAGTTTTTATAGCAGCTCTGTATACTTCTATATCTAATGCATTTTTAAAGACAGCTACCTTCATCAGAACTCCTCTGGGTTACTTATCATTTTACATTCTTTAGCGTATTGCCACAATAGTTTAGCTATATCATCTCTACGATAGTTTCCTTTAGCCCAAGGAGTGTAGATAGGGTGCCATGGTTGTGTACTCATTGCAGTAAAATGTAAGTGCCATATGTCATCTAAGTCAAAGTCTGGTTGTAATTCTGCGTTCCATTCTTCAGGTCTAAAACTAGTATTTCTTCCATCAAAACAATTCCATCTAGGATTTAATTGTTTTATTATACCATCACTTCTGTGTTTAAAGGGTTTACCTAAGCCAGGAAACCAAGTATATTTATAGTTATTTTCAAACTTAGCAATTTCAGAAATTGGAGCTGTATACTTCTGTGCTTTTTCACAATCTATCAACATTACACTATCACAGTAAAAGCCTCTCTCAAATTTAGTGCCTTTCATCTTGTCACCATTATCTGTTAGAGCGTCCCATACCATACCATAAGTATTTTCTTCTAAGTCTGTATTGTATAGGTCTGCTATATCTCTAAGGTTTAATTGGTCACAGTCCATATAAATTGCTTTACCTTTAAAATTACATAATTCAGGTATTGCATACCTAAAATTAGTAAAGGGTGTACCCCACCCTCTCAAATTCCAATTCGGAAATTTCTTAGGTCTTAAAAATGTTATATCTAATTCTTCAGAGGTATTTTTATATAGACTATAAACTAATATCTTCTCAATCCAGTTATCTTCTATATCACTAGTGCCAACAAATATCTTAATCATTTCTAAACTCTACATGAAAATAGGTAGTTCCGTTCTTTGGTAGCACTGTTGAGTAAAACTTATTTCCAGCTAGATAAGCTGTGTTATCTTCTGCTCTGTGCCATCGTTTATCTCTCTCAAACCAGTTTATTAAATGAGGGTGTGTAATTCCTAAATCTTTACAAGCACTAATATAAGCGTGCATGTCCTGTTTAACATTTGAATTTATTATATCAGCTTCCTTAGATTCCAAAAAGAAAAAACCATACATATCTGGACATTCATTTCCAATAGGTAAAGCAATAGATTTTTCACTATGCGTTACAAGAGCTAAATAATAAATAGTAGGTTTATTTACTACTTGTCTTAACTCAGTAAAAATTTCTTCTCGAATTTCTCTCCAGAATGGAGCGGAACAGCTATATGGTGGGGCTTGCTTTAAAGAATATAGCAAGTACATATCTGCTTTGGGATAGTGCCAGTCACGTTGAGGTGACATGTATTTTATACAATCACTTTTTAACTTATTAAATGCCTCATTTTTATACTTGCCTTTGATCACGATTATCTACTTTTCCATTTTGTATTTGTAATTGAGCTGCATGCGCCCAATGCACGTCGGGCATTATTATGGTACTTATGTAGCTATATCTCCACTTCTTTGCTATTGTTATTCTTTGATTCCCTGTGTATGCTAATAAAGGTTTTTTACTATCAAAAGGTAATATCAAATCCTCTGTTATCTGTCTTATTGCCATCTTGTAGTTATACTCTGTGTTCTCTATTACTATAATAGGGTGTAATAACCCCCTTTTTATAATGTCATATTTTAACTTTGCATCGCCCTTAGAGGGTAATACTACTAGAGCAATATCATCTATCTTAGTTTTCGTAATATTGCTTCTTCGAATGTGCAAGTCCGTGTCGTGATAAAGTATATTATACCATTCTCTAGGACTCTCTAAATACATTAAACAAATCTAGTTATAAATTGTTCTACTGCGTCCACTTTGGCACCTCTTGTGAGAGGTATAGCCATATCTACTACGAATCTGCCTTTGGATCCTTGGTTTTTATCTGCAAACCATGTCTCACCATCAAACATATTACGGACACAAGTCCAATTTCCTGCTCCAAAAGTCCCTTGACCATAACCTTTTCCTCTAAATTGATCTGGAACTTTGTGAACTTCACCGTTTCTTACTGCAATAGAGTAGCCACGTCCACCATTATTTATAAATCTTAGTGAATGATGTGGTTTATTTTTAGAGTTATGCCACCCTGTAAATCCTTTATCTGGAGCCATTACTGTAAGAGTATCGTAATACCACTTGTCAGACTCAGCTCCTTCAATACCTGCGAGAAAAGCTCTGAGAAACCACATTTTCATCATTTTGAAACTATTGTTGGTACTGGAAAATGCTCGTGCTTTCAAAGGAATACTTCCAGAATAATCTGTATAATTATGCTCTTTAGGATAACCTACAAAGGTTTCATCTTTTTGATACTCTCTTAATGTTGCATAGGTTAGATCAGGTTTTGGCAAACCCCTCGCTGTATGCGGATAACCATAAAGACCTTCTGCTAGTGCGTCCAGTCGTTTTAGAAATGCTATATTTTTAATCGGAATCTGTTTCATTTTTTTCATCTGTAGGGCTGGTCACTTTTTCATAGTAAACAACTACCTCTTTGAGTTCACGAATATATCTGCGTAACTCTTGCATATTATATGCCATTAGTTCGTAATCTGGGACACTCATAGCAAAAAATACTACTTGTCCTACTTCTTTTTCTATCCTTTCGAGAAATTCATCTATGTTTACATCTGAAACTACATACCAATGAGGCTCTTTCAAGTCTATCTCTCTAGGCATAACAGGCTGTGCTATTATCCTCTCAAGAGGTTTAGTTATTACTTCTACTTGTTTCTTACCTAGACCCAGTAGGCTGCAGCTCGAGATCATCGTCAAGGCTATCAATAACCCTGCTGTCTGCCTCAATACTGTCAAATACTTCTTTTGTTGCATTATTAGCTCTCGGTTCAATCATGCCAGGCTTAGCAGCTGCTAATTTTGACAGATTATGTCTTTTGAAAATATCAAGATAGCGGTTCATTTCTCCCTCTATCTCGTTGTTCTTTTTCTGCATATCTGTTAATGCAGTAGTTTGCAATGCAAAATCATTTTGTAATGATTCGATTGCCATTTTTTGTTCTTGGTCACGAACCTCATAAGCAAGATTCTCTGCTTTCAGGTTCTCATTTTGTGTGTATAGTATATAGCCACCTATTCCTAATATTAAAATAATACCCATTAATAACTGATTCATACTTCTTCTATCCTATAATTTAAACCTTCGGAGCCTTGTATTTCTACTATATCTCCTTCAATCGTTTTGAACTTAAGAAACTTCTCTTGTTTCTTGTAAAATTTCTTAACTACAAACGATCTATCGTCTGTGTCACCCCATGTTTGATTATAACTTACTGTTAAATTATATCTAGGAAACAGGTTATACCATATCCATTCAGCAACCCATTTAATACACCACCAGATACCCTTCGGTATCCATACTATGCCTTTCCATAAGTAGATGAAAGGTAGGGCAATCCACCGCCCTACTCTTTTCAATCCTAGCTTTAACTTTTCAATCAATGTACCACTTCTCCAGTCGCAAATAAATGTGCTTCAGATGCGCGTCTTTTAGTTAGTCCTGCTAACTCTTGCCCACCTGCTTTGTTCCACCTTTTTATTTGTGCTGGTACGTCTTCGTAGTTACTTTCGTTTAATCGTTTCAGAAGTGTACTGTTTCTAAAGTTCGTAGGTCCGAGGTTGTAAACCCATACTGTAAGTGCATCGAATTGCTCTTGCGTAAGTTCTACTTCCACATATCTTTCTACATAGCCTTCATACTCTTTCAATTCCTCAAGTAACATGGACTCTGCCTGTTCTTGAGTTATTGTCATGCCCTTATGAACGCCTTTCGTATGTCCATAACCTATTGTCCACACGCCCACACTATCTTGATAAGCCGCTAATTTACAACCTTCAAAATACTTTAGTATGTCGTGTCCTTTGCCGCTTAATTGCATATAAATACTCCAAATCATTCCTATCGTAAGGAGGAGTATAGCTAACCATTGTAGCTTATTATTCATAGGCTTTCCTCTAATTTATAAGCGGAAAGCGTAGGGCGTCAACTAAGACGCCCTATCATTTAATTACTACTTGATGTCAAAATTGACTTCAGATGAGCAATCTCGCTCAATAGTAATTGTCAGTAGTCCGTCTAATAATTTGACTTCCTCTACTTTAAGGTCGTTGTTAAGAACAAAGACTTTGTCGAATGACTTAGTGCTAAGCCCTTGATGTAGATAAGAATCACCTCCTCTATCTTCACGGCTTCCTTTAATTCGTAGTTCATTATTTTTCACTACGACTTCAAGATTCTTTTTACTCCAACCCGGCACTGCAACTTCTATTGTGAAGCCTGCATCACCTTCCACTATGTTATATCTTGGATAAGACGTACTAACGAAGTCATTTTCAAACCACGCTGGATTATGTCCCAACCAAAAGTTTCTGAATAGTTCTCTACTTATAGCATTTGCTACCATAATATCCTCCTAAATTTACCTTTAACAGTTAAACTTTGCCCACCCTTGCGGTATGGACGCCTATTGAAAGCAATTTCATCACTTTCATACTATAATTATACCAAAAATAGACCTTGTTGTCAAGAACTATTTTCAGTCATCATAATCTATGTAGCCCTTATCCCGCATATAATCAAGGGCATCTCCTATTCCGATATGCCTTCCTATTGTATACATTAGACCACCACCACATATGACTATTACTAGCCATTGTGCTTCACTAAGTCCGATTCCTAAATCCCACATAACTCTTTATCTCTCCATTTCTTTCCTATAGGCTCTCACCAATTCACCTTTTCCGATGCTTGGGTTACCTGCTGTATCTTGTGCAATTTCTTGCAATGTAGACTCTAGTTCAATGAATATCGCTTTACAACTGCCTTTAATAAAATAATTAGAAGCTGCGGCATAATTATTATGCGGATTTACTTTGCCTGCATTGCCGCCTACCCTTCGAATAGAAAAGTCTGCGTCTTCTGCTGTGCAAAAACTAAAATCTGAATGTGTTGTTGGGAGTATTATTTTCTGTCGTTTTTCTACTCTATACTCCCATATTTGAAAAACGCACGGAACAGCATAAGGCTTTCCGTCAAGTGTGAATGAATTTTTATCTAATATCCACTCATCTACTAACCAAAAGTTTAAATTTAAACTGTTCGTTATACTACTCTTTCTGAATGTTCTGGGTAGTATGAAACCTATTAACCCTTTGCCTTTCGCAGCATGGTTAAAGAACTTTTTAGCTAATGATGAATTTTTTCCGAAGGGCGGATTTCCTAAGTAGAATTTATACTTACTACTATCCCACTTTAGAAAGTCCTGTTCTATAATGCCAGGTACGTATTTTTCAGGATATAAGTCTAGCATTATATCTACATACATAGAGAAAGCCCCTGCGCCTGCAGAAGGCTCTACTACTTCGTCATCTCTGTCGCCAATGTTAAGATATCTGTGGTAGTTATCCCCACAAAACTCAACTACATCTGAATTTGTGTAGAATTTATCTATAGACTTACTGTCCATTGAATAGTAATCCCTTTTTAGCGTAAGTAATACTACACTTAGGAAAGTCTTTCAAAAGACTACTGCCTGTTTTAAATATCAGTTTTACACTAGGAAATGTTGTAATATCATGTATGATATACGCGATGTCGTTAGCGTGTTCATGGGCTATTTCGGCATTAAATTTCCTGCCAGCGCCTATCTGATTAGATGGCATGAACTTACAACCATTCTTTGTAAAGCCTTTAGCATCATACTTATTTCCTTCTTCGTCAACATGATCGTAACCTGCTTGGTCTACGAATGTTAACTGGGGAAACCAGTGTGGTATTTGTCTTTCAAAGAAATACGAAGCAATTCTTCCATCTCGGAATAACTCTATTAATCCTTCTTCATCTATGTCACACCACCGAAATTGATCGGTTGGAATGTCAAAGTGGTATGTTTTATCGAACTCTATTTGCATATTTTTTCCTTATTTGGAGCGGGTAGTGAGAATCGAACTCACGTCATTAGTTTGGAAGACTAAGGTAATATACCACTATACGATACCCGCGTATTATTAGTGGGGTGAGCAATGGGCATCGAACCCACAACCGCTGGCATCACAAGCCAGAGCTCTACCATTGAGCTATACTCACCATATTGGCGGAGAGAGTAGGATTCGAACCTACGAAGGGCGTGAACCCTTTCTTGCTTAGCAAGCAAGTGCTTTCAACCGCTCAGCCACCTCTCCTTGTGGCGGTCTAACGGAGAATTGAACTCCGACCTCAAGCGTGACAAGCTTGTGTGTTAACCATTACACTATTAGACCTGTAACTTCTTTTTTCATTTCATATTTATATTATACAGGGATTTAAGCGCCATGTCAAGATATTTTTATAACAACTCTTAAAAAACTTCTTGACAGAATCCTTATTTTTTGGTATAATAACTGTAAATATGAAAAAGGAAAAATCAAGGAAGATGACGCCTAGACGCACACAAGCAATTACATACTTAATCGCATCAGCGCCAATGCTCTGGTGGGGTGGAAGTCAATTTGAAGTCGGAGGACATGATAAACTAATGGCAATAGGTCTTAGTTTGTCACTAACCTTTGGTATGTTATTCGCTATATGTGGCGTTATGATGTTGTTCACAAAAACTAAATTAGGAGAAAAAGCAGTGACACAAGAAACAGCAATTCGAATGGCTCCACAAGTGGAACAAACTGAGCTATTTGAAATACCAGCAGAACCTGAGCGCACTCTCTCCTCTGAAAAGATTATAAAGTTCAGAGCGTTGGGAGAAACAGTTAAACATTGTAATGCTGAGAGAGCAGAAATTAGAGCGACTTTAAACAGTCGAGGAATATCAATAAACGAGGACGGAAACATAGAAGTCAAATGAGAACTTGGACAACTAAAGAAAACAAATTCTTACGCAAAGCGTATAATAATGAGCCTATTAGCAAAATTGCTAAGACACTCATGCGCTCTGTGCAAAGTATTCGCAACCATGTTCACATCTTACGCAAGAAAGGTTTTGCCTTTGATCGTGTTGGCGATGTAAAATCAGTTTCTGAGATAAGTCAAGACGAGCTAGAACCGATAGTAAGATTCGCTAAGACAATTAATCAAGCGGCTGAGAGAGATTTCTTCAAAGGAGAGAAGTTCGAATATAAATATGAACACCCTACTCAGCACGATGAATCAGATGATATTGAAGCAGCAAAGCGTTTTCGAGAAGAACGTATTGAAGCAACCAAAAGACGCAAGAACTATGGAAGTTAATAAAGACACCTTCGAGCAGAGACTCGAGCGTAGAATGAAAACTTGGCAACAAAGACAGCACGAGCTAAAAATATTTGGCTATCCCGAAGATGAAATAGAATGGCGGATAGTAAAAATTGGACATGGCGGATTTATTAGGCGACCTTTCATTAAGGGAAAAGATGCCTAAAGTATACTCCAAGAACATTCCATTTGATCGCGCACTCAGAATTTTTCGTAAAAAAGTAGAGAACTCAGGTATTCTACAAGAGGTTAGAAAAAGAGAATATTATGAGAAGCCCGCCCAACGTAAACAAAGACT
>Ga0257112_10001144_pt1 | contig 10202 bp, 7 predicted proteins | sample LP_taG_5_FD_191565 | JGI IMG/M metagenome (GOLD analysis project Ga0257112, IMG submission 191565) | Marine microbial communities from Northeast Subartic Pacific Ocean, Canada - LP_J_2015_P26_1000m | ecosystem: Environmental > Aquatic > Marine > Oceanic | place: Canada: Northeast Subartic...
GTAAAGCAGTCAAGCGCAAGGCGCCTGCCAGAAAGAAGGCGGCCAAAAAAAAGGCAGTGAAGCGTAAAGCAGTCAAGCGCAAGGCACCTGCCAGAAAGAAGGTGGCCAAGAAAAAGGCAGTGAAGCGTAAAGCAGTCAAGCGCAAGGCGCCTGCCAGAAAGAAAGCAGCTAAACGAAAGCCGGCTAGAAAGAAAGCTCCGACGAGAAAAAAGGCCGCTCGTAAGAAAAGGAAATAAGTTTTAGCTAGAGCAAGTCTTTTTGCTGGGTATTCATGCCTGTCCGAAGTATTGCTCAGGTGATGGGTGTATACTCGGCATTTCCCACGGATCCCCCTTGATTTAGCTCAAGGGGGATTTTTCTTTAAACAATCACAAAACTACAAAGCCGTTATGCCTACTTTGCTTGCTATCGATACTTGTTCTGCGAAGTGTAAAGTTGCCCTCTGGAAAGAGGGTAGTGTATTACTCCGGGAAGGCAACGAATCACAAAAAGCTGCGCAAAATGTTTTACCCTTGATAGATGATCTATTGCGTGGAGAAAGCGTCTTGTTAGACCAACTAGATGCCTTGGCAGTTGTTACCGGGCCTGGTTCTTTTACAGGCGTACGAATAGGCATCGCCATTGCGCAGGGTTTAAGCCTATCGAATTCAATACCAGTAGTTCCGATTTCTTCGCTGGCGATACTTGCGAGCGCTGCATCTCGAAATTTTGATGGAGATCTTTACCTAACTTGCATAAAGGCGAGAGAGAACGAAGTTTACTTTGCAGCCTATCAGCACATTGATAACGATGTGAAATTAGTTGGCAGTGAATTGGTCAATACCCCTGAAGCCATTACCCTTGAGGGACTAGTTAAAGAAAGTGCAAGAGGCTTCATAGGGATAGGTGATGGATGGGTCTACCGTGAAAAACTCGAGAAGAGTCTTGGGCTCAAACTAGCAAACTGCACTAACAATAATGTCGCATCGATGGAGGATTTTTGTAGACTTGCTGCAGTGCGCTTCTTAAAAGGGGACGTTTTCAAAGAAGAAAATGTTCTGCCTAATTATGTTAAAGAGCACATGATCTATTCTTAAATTAGGGGGATACTTTTGGTACTTGAATTTTCTCAGATTACTATTCTTGCCATCATTCAAGGATTAACTGAATTTCTTCCAATTTCATCATCTGCCCACCTTATACTACCCTCTTTGGTATTCGGGTGGACCGATCAGGGCCTAACATTCGACGTGGCAGTACATTTTGGAACTCTTCTAGCCGTCGTGAGCTACTTCTGGCTAGACATAAGGCGGTTGTCATTAGCATGGCTAAAAAATATTTCTGGCGAACCCGGAGATGAAGATTCCCAGCTTGCTTGGTTGTTGATTCTCTCTACTCTTCCTGCTGGCATGGCCGGTATCATGCTCAATGACTTGATTGAAGATTCTGCGCGTTCAATACCGATTATTGCTTCAACCTCACTTGTGTTTGCCGTTTTACTATATTGGTCAGACCGCCGTGGATTGAAAGTCCGTGAACTATCTGAACTGAATTGGCAGCACGCTTTGGCTATTGGATTTGCTCAAGTATTAGCCTTAATCCCTGGTACTTCTCGATCTGGCATCACAATGACCGCAGCACTGTTGTGCCATCTAAATCGTGAGGCAGCAGCGCGATTCTCTTTTCTGATGGCGGTGCCTATTATTTTCTTTAGCGGATTAATGCGTTCACTAGAATTTACATCGGCAGAGGGGCAGGTATTGCAATTACCAACGCTGTTCTATGCTACCGTTCTTTCGGCTCTGGTCGCGTTTGGTTGTGTTCATTATTTCTTGCAGTTGATTGATAAGATCGGTTTTACTCCCTTCGTTATCTACAGGATTATGCTTGGCCTGGTACTTTTAACGTTATATCTTTTTTCATGAAAAGAGCCCGCGTTGCTATTCTGTCAGGCGTGGGAGAATTAATTTCCCAAAATTTAGCTTTGGCGGAAGAATTAGGTTTGCCCATGGCAAGTAAATTTGATGCTATGGATAGGGACTTCGATATTTATCTTCATTATGACGAAAAGGGGCTCAGTCTGCACTCTAATCTAGACCAGGCGCTTGGTGCGGTGCGCGTTAATTTTGATAATACTGCATTGAATCGTCGTTCAAAGGATTCGCTGTCAAACCAGAATCTCATCAAGGCTGTAGGGCTAAAACAAAAACAAAAACTGAGCGTATTAGATGCTATGACTGGGCTGGGAAGCGATGCATTCCTGCTAGCTTGTGCTGGTTGTCGTGTCACAATGCTTGAACGGAACGAGATCGTCTTCTCGCTTCTGCGGGACGGATTGTTGCGCGGAAGCAAGGGACTTCCAGAGACTCGAGCCGCCGTGGCTGAAATGATGCTGCTAAAGGGTGATTTTGTAGAGAAAAAGGATGAACTCGGTAATTTTGACGTCTTATATATCGATCCTATGTTTCCAATTAAACGTAACACTGCCCGCTCGAAAAAACCCATGTATTTATTGCAACAATTACTGGGGGAGGCACAAGAAGAAACGAATTTACTAAGTCTTGCATTAAGCAAGGCGCGTGATCGGGTCGTGGTTAAGCGGGCAAAGCGCTCGCCCAATTACAACAACAGAAAACCAGACATAAACTTCAAAGGCACCAGTAGTCGCTATGATGTATACCTAGTTCGTTAAGCTAGTTTGCGAAGGATAGTCTCGTATACACAAGAAAGTAACTCGATGTCTTTTATCTCGATGCACTCATTTATTTTGTGTATGGTTGCATTACAGGGGCCGAATTCGACGACTTGAGCTCCGGCTGGGGAAATAAATCGGCCATCCGAAGTTCCGCCTGAGGTTGATTGTTGAGGGGTAATACCTGTTACTTCAGTCACACTTTCGGTAACCACATCAATGAGTTCCAGTTTGGTAGTGAGAAACGGTTCACCTGAAAGATGCCATTGGGTTTCATAATTAATTTCGTCTTGATCTAAGGTTTCAATAACAACCTTCTTAATAGTCTCGGCGTCGATTTCAGTTGAAAATCGTAGATTAAAATCAATTTCCATCGAACCGGGAATTACGTTATCGGTACCAACGCCGGCATGAATATTAGAAACCTGAAAACTGGTAGGTGGAAATACTTCATTACCCGAGTCCCATTCCATCTCCATCAGTTTTTTTAGTGCAGGTAGTGCAGCATGTATTGGGTTAGAGGCTAGGTGTGGATAGGCGATATGTCCTTTGATACCTATTATATTCAGTTTGCAATTCAGAGAGCCGCGTCGCCCTATCTTGATTGTGTCACCTAGAGAGATGCTACTACTAGGTTCACCCACTAAACAGTAATCGATTTGAATGCTGCGGTTTAGGAGGGTTTCAACCACCTTGCGCGTGCCATTAATAGCCTGGCCCTCTTCATCGCTCGAAATCAGAAAACCCAATCGGCTTTTTAGTTTGTGATCTTCAAGAAAACGCTCAGTGGCGGTAATCATAGCAGCTAGACTGCTTTTCATGTCAGCAGCACCGCGACCATAGAGAAAGCCATCGTGTACTTGGGCTGTAAATGGATCAAAAGACCATTCATCCAATGGTCCCGCAGGCACCACATCGGTATGACCAGCAAAAATAAAGAGTGGACCGTCATTCCCAAGCTGGGCCCAAAGATTTGAAACATTCTCAAATGGAAGGTGCTCAATCTTAAAGCCTAACTTTTCCAACCGCTTTGCAATGATTTCCTGACAGCCTTTATCCTCAGGCGTAACTGATGGTAACTCAATAAGTTGTTTTGCAAGATCCAGCGTTGCGGACATTTTTGTTCCTAGTTATGAGTATGCAGCTCATCGTTTAGATTGGTAGTTCCATCTATAGGTATACATTCAACGGCACCCGTCAACGAGTTACGACGAAACAGTAGTTTCTCTATGTCACTAATATTTTTGGCTTTTTCAGTCTGTACTACTTCACCTCTAGTATTTAGGAGCTTCACCTTGGTGCCTGCAGTGACATAAAGTCCCGCTTCAATTATGCAACCATCAGCCAGTGAAAAGCCGATACCTGCATTTGCTCCGATTAGGCAGTTCTTACCCACAGAGATGATTTCGGATCCCCCGCCAGAGAGCGTGCCCATAGTACTGCAACCACCACCGAGGTCGCTATTCTCACCCACCACCACACCTGCTGAGATACGTCCTTCAATCATAGCCGTACCCAGAGTGCCTGCATTGAAGTTGACGAATCCTTCATGCATTACCGTGGTGCCTTCTCCAATGTAAGCACCCAATCGGATACGCGCCGTATCAGCGATACGCACTCCATCAGGTACAACATAACTGGTCATCTTGGGGAATTTGTCTACCGAGAATACATCCAGTACTTCCCCCCTTATCTGAGCTTGCAATTGCTGCTCTGGTAAATCATTAAGATCGATTGCTCCCTGATTACTCCATGCCAAATTACGAAGGATTGCGAAAATACCATCCAGATTCAAAGAGAGAGGCTTTGCTAAGCGATGAGATAGGAGATGAAGCTTAAGAAACACTTCTGCTATGGAACTTGGAGACGTATCAGTGTTCAGGATACAGGCGATTATGGTCCGGTCACTGCTTTCCATTCGTTTAAGGTGATTCGCTAGGACAGACTCGCCTAGTTCTAATAGCCCGTCATGTAGTTTGATGATACTACCTGCATTTAGTTCGGTGAAAGTGTTTGTGTCGCCTTCAGGATTACAAAGTTGGCGTAGTAATTTACTAAGTTCTTCCGAAGGATTAATTCTCGGGTCAGGATAATACACTTCTATGACTACCCCTTGAGAATCTAACGTGGCAAGACCGATTCCAAAGCTATGGAGTGTGCTACTCATTGATTTTTCCGCTGTTGTTTTGGGTTTCTCATTTAATACGCGCCAATTGAACTAGATCGAAACCCAGTATCCATTGATTGCCCCTGTTAATGAGTGGGCGTTTAATGATTGATGGTTTTTCCTTCATGAGAATAATTGCATCCTCCCTGCTTAAAGATTTTTTTACGTTTTCAGGTAGGTTGCGCCATGTGGTTCCCCGAGTATTAATTAATTTCTGGAAAGAGAATTGTTCGAGGAAACACGTGATCAGTTCGTCTGAGCAGCCAAGAATTTTATAGTTATGAAACTGATATTCAAGGCCTTTATCTTCGAGCCATTGGCGAGTTTTTTTGATCGTATCACAGTTATTAATACCGTATAGAGTAATCATCTTACCATTAAAGCCGATCGCATCTTATGAGGTTAAACGTACTTTCAGTTCTGTCTCTATGTCTGATCGTAATTTCTTCTTTAATTCTTCTTGTTCTATTGCAGCACCGTTTCCGTCGGTTATAAAGAAGAGGTCTTCGACCCTTTCTCCAAGAGTTGTGATTCGGGCGTCTTGCAAATTAATATCGTTCTCCGCCAATACTTTGCCAACGCAAGCAAGTATACCCGGTTGATCTGGACAGTTAATCTCTAATGTTGAATAACTCTTTCCGGGTGAATTTAGAAACGAGATCTTAATAGGTTTAGTGAAATACTTCTCTTTACGTGTACGGCGATAACGAACTGGTGCAATGGTCTGGTTGCCGCACGTGATATATTCGGTTAGCACTCGTTGTATTTCTTCGATGCGTCGGGGATAGTTACCAACTGGCTTACCAGTGCTTTCCAACACAGTATATGTATTCATGCAATGATCATTGGCAGACGTAAAAATTCTAGCGCCATGGATGTTAAGGTTCAGTTTTTCAAACGCGGCAGTGCTATTAGCGAATAGGTAGTCGGCATTGATAGTGTAAATAAATATCTGTGTGGCTCCTTCCTCAGCCGTTTGCTCCTGTATTTCATTGATGGAAACCAGGGGCCCTTTTCCTTCAAAATGAACAATCGCCTCAGTATGCCAAATGATGTTGAGAGCCGATTCCCTTACGAAGTACTCTTCAGCGGCGTTTGCCCAGACTAGCTCAATTTGCTCTTTATCGAGACCGCGGTCTATAAGTTCAGTACGGGATGTGCTTTTTTTATCTGAGATACGTTCTTCTCTATTGATCGGATTCTCTAGGCCCATTTGAAGAGCACGCTTGGTATTAAGATAGAGTTGCCTCAGAAGGGCAGCTCGCCAGGAGTTCCAAAGATTGGGATTTGTGGCACAAATATCGGCAACCGTCATTGTATAAAGGTAGTCAAGATGTAGTTTGTCACCCATCTGCATGGCGAATTCATGGATCACCTCGGGATCACTGGTATCTTTGCGCTGGGCTGTCATTGACATTAGCAAATGCTTCTCAACTAGCCACGACACCAACTTGGTATCCCAGTTACTCATGCGGTGGCGCTCGCAGAAATTTATAGCATCGACTTTCCCTAGCTCAGAATGGTCACCGCCGCGCCCCTTAGCTATGTCGTGATAGAGGCCGGCTATATAAAGCAGTTCAACTTTTGGTAGGTTTCGGAAGATGCGGGCGGCTATGGGAAAGCGTTCTTCCGCTTCAGGAAGCCTGAATTTACGCATGTTTTCTAAAACCTGCAGGGTATGGGCATCGACGGTATAAATATGGAATAGATCGTGCTGCATCTGACCACTAATTTGACCGAATTCAGGGAGATAACGACCGAGAATACCGTAGCGTGCCATTCGCCTTAGGTGCAAAGTCATGTGATTAGGTGTTCGCAACAATTCAATAAACAATGTGACGTTGCGAATGTCTTTACGATACTCATCATCAATCAGTTGGCGATTCTCTCGTATCAAACGAATAGTTGAAGCTCGGATTCCCTCAATATTTTCGTTCTGTCCCATTAAAACGAAAATTTCAATCAAAGCAGATGGGTAGCGTTCAAAGACCTTAGGGGAGATAGCTTCGATGTATCCATTGCAAATCTGGAAGCGATTATTTAGTGGGTTAATGCTTTCCGGTTCGTCGGCTCGAAGAATGGCTTCGTCCAAATGTTGTAACAAAACATCGTTTAACTCTCGCAGGGTGGCAACCGCACGGTAATACTGTTTCATTAATTTCTCGACACCAAGGCTATTTTCGTCATCTTGGTAGCCTAACAATTTTGACAACTCTTTTTGCTTGTCAAAAAGTAAGCGATCTTCTCGTCGATCTTCTAGGTAGTGCAGTCCGTAGCGCAGCCTCCATAGAAATTCTTGCCATCTTACTAACATGGCCTCCTCAGATTCTTTCAGGAAGCCCAATTTCACTAGGTCGTGAAAGGAACTGGCACCATAGTGCCGTTTTGCTACCCAGGCAATGGTTTGTATATCGCGCAAGCCACCGGGTGAAGTTTTAACATTCGGCTCCAACGCATATTCGGCGTCGTGATACTTCTCGTGTCGAGCGATCTGTTCATCCAGTTTGGCACGCAAAAATTCTTTTGTAGGCCAGACCTTATTGCCTTTAGTAACCTCCATCATCTTGCGGTGAAGGTCTTCGGGTCCTGTTAGGATCCTTGATTCCATTAAGGCCGTACAAACAGTAATATCTTTTATAGCGTCCTGCTTGCACTGCTTGATCGAGCGCACACTCTGTCCTATTTCCAAACCGATATCCCAGCTCATGGTTAGAAAGGAACTAATAGCTTCTTTGTATTTAGCGTTTCGACCTTTACGAGTGAGTATGAGCAGATCAATGTCAGAGTGGGGCAGCAACTCACCTCGCCCATATCCACCAACTGCAACCAAACTGATATCGTTACCATCTGGCCAGTTTTGAGCCTGCCATACTAAACGAAGAATTTTGTCCACAACCCATGCGCGGCCGTGGACGATTTCGCTAATATTTACATTTCGCGTGTAGCGTTCATGAAGTATTCTACTGGCTTTCCGAAGGGCTGTGTTTAGCGGGGGTACAAGGCTTCCAGCCTTGGAAATTCTTGCACAGAGCTGCTCAAGATCTAGCAGCCCTTTATCTGCATAAAAATCTCCATTCGGTTCAATTTCCTCAGTATCAAGATTGTTGGGATTCACAGGGATTCATCTGAACGACAAGTGAGCACTTCACACCCGTCCTTAGTCACGGCTAGAGTGTGTTCCCATTGAGCCGAAAGACGTCGATCCTTGGTGGTGACTGTCCACCCATCTTTTTTGGAAAGCTTAGTATAACGGGTGCCAGCATTGAGCATTGGTTCAATGGTAAATGTCATACCCTCGACAACCTCAGTGCCAGTATCTGGCTTGCCATAATGAAGCACTTGAGGTTCCTCGTGAAATACTCGGCCGATGCCATGCCCGCAATACTCACGCACAATCGAATAGTTATGCGCTTCGCCATATTGTTGGATAACGTGACCAATATCACCGAGCTTAATGCCCGGTTTCACAATACCGATCGCTTTGTAAAGGCATTCCTGAGTAATTCGAATAAGCCGCTTAGCGTGTTCCGGAACTTTGCCCACGCAGAACATTTTACTGGTATCACCGTGGAAGCCATCCTTAATGACTGTAATATCAATATTTAGGATATCGCCGGCCTTCAAAACCTTACCGTTACTGGGAATGCCGTGGCAAATAACGTGGTTTACCGAGGTGCAGATAGATTTGGGAAAACCGTTATAGTTGAGTGGCGCCGGGATGGCATTTTGATGTTCGACAATGTATTTATGGCAGATAAGATCAAGCTCTCCGGTGGTGATACCAGGGTGCACGTATGGGCCAATCATCTGTAGGACATCAGCCGCTAATCGCCCAGCCAAACGCATTTTGGCGACATCTTCGAGTGTTTTTATATGTATCGTCATTTCTTATAGGGAGTAATAGAGTAACAGGTTCCGCTAAAAGCAGGCTATTGTAAATCAAGAATCCCTTTAAATACAGGGTATTGCGGGTTCTAAATTGAAATTTAGACCTGTCTAAATACCAGCATGCCCTAGCAAGTTTGCAATTAAAATAACCCCGCAAAAGATCACGCTAGAAGTAGTGAGCTCTTTCGAAAAATCTAAGATTATGGTATAAAGCGGCGCGCTCGGGGGGGCAGGCAAATCGGCCATCGAAAAGCGTGAAGTTAAATTAATGTCACACATACACCGGCACATGTGATCCGGGTGCTCGTCAGGCAGAGTCTGCCGAAACGGGTTGATCCATGGGGTGTATGGAGGCCTAACCCAAACCAAAGGTAACAACATGACTGTAAGCATGAAAGAAATGCTCCGCGCAGGCGTGCATTTCGGGCACCAGTGCCGCTACTGGAACCCCAAAATGGAGCCGTACATTTTTGGGTCTCGCCACAAAATCCACATTATCAATCTTGAGCATACACTTCCCGCTCTCAATTTGGTGCTTGATCAGGTCACTGATCTTGCGAGCAAGAAAAAGAAAATTCTTTTTGTAGGCACTAAGCGTGCTGCTGCCAAAATTGTCCGTGAACAAGCCGAACGTGCCGGCATGCCCTATGTAAATCATCGATGGTTAGGTGGAATGCTGACCAATTACAAGACTATTCGCGGTTCCATTAAAAGGTTGAAGGAATTAGAAACCCAAGAACAAGAAGGTATGTTTGCTCGCCTGACCAAGAAGGAAGCCTTAATGCTAACTCGCGCCAAACGAAAACTTGAGCGTAGCATCGGCGGAATAAAAGATATGGGTGGATTGCCCGATGCCTTGTTTGTTATCGATGTTGATCACGAGCGCATTGCTGTTACCGAAGCCAACAATTTAAAAATACCAGTGATCGGTGTAGTAGATACTAATAGTAATCCCGACGGTGTTGACTTTGTCATCCCAGGCAATGATGACGCGATTCGAGCGATTCAGTTATATGTTACTGCGATAGCCGATGCTTGTGTGGAGGGCCGTCCTCATAGTGACCCAGCCGAGAGTGGAAGTGAATTTGTTGAGGTTAGAGAAAAAGCGGCCGCTGAGCTCGCTAAAGCTGAAGAAGCACTGACAGACTCTCCTGTTGAAGAAGCCTCAATGAATGAGCGGGCAACGGATGTTGAGCAAGTTAAGACTGAAGAGGTCATATCAAAAGAAACTTCTGAGCCTGAGGAAAATACGCCAGAACCAGTCGCATCAGCAGAATCACCAAGTGAAACTGCAGAGCTGCCTATTGCGGAAGAAGAGACGGCTGTACCCGAAGTAGGAGAGGAAGCTACGGAAGGAATAGCCAAGGAAGCAAAACTGAAGAAGACTCCGGCTAAGAAAAAGGCAGCAACCAAGAAGGCAGCAACCAAGAAGACGGTTGCGAAAAAAACATCAGCAAAAAAGTTAGCTGTCAAGAA
>Ga0257112_10001145_pt1 | contig 10200 bp, 11 predicted proteins | sample LP_taG_5_FD_191565 | JGI IMG/M metagenome (GOLD analysis project Ga0257112, IMG submission 191565) | Marine microbial communities from Northeast Subartic Pacific Ocean, Canada - LP_J_2015_P26_1000m | ecosystem: Environmental > Aquatic > Marine > Oceanic | place: Canada: Northeast Subartic...
TCAAGAAAAAGTAAATAAATTAGAACTACAAGTTTCGAAACTTACTGATCAAATAGATAAATTAAAAGATAAAGAAGAAGAAATTATAGAGCAACATAAAAAACTATTTGAAGCCTTAGCAGATAATGATCGACCAACAACAGGATCAGGGTATAATTACTAATGGTGGATTTAGCAAATTATGTGGTTTTTAATTAGAGCAATTGTAGGTGGATTACTAGGTAGTGCTACTTCAAAATGGTTTCGTAAAACTAGGTTAGGAGTTAAGTTTTACAACAAGGTAGATTCATTATATAAGTGGGTAGTCAAAAAATACGATTTACAGATATTAACAAAAGAAGAAAAATTGATTAGAAGGTTTCCTAATCTTTCAGCTCGGATATTAAAATTAGAAGCAAGAATTAGGAAGTTAGAGAAGAAATAAATAGCTACAACAAGGAGATATGTTATGGATACGATTATGAATTGGTTAACTAACAGATTTAAAGAAAGAACATCATTTGACGGAATTGCAATTATTGGAGTTTCTCTTGTTGCATTGTTCTTTACACCATTAGTAAAAATGGCCGCTATAGCAGGTTTAGTTTACGGTGCGTGGACAATTCTTAAAAAAGAAAGAGAGTAATATAACAAGTTATGGAGTATTTTGAATTACCACAACTGACAGTTAATAAACAAGCAAATATTGATGCTATAAATCAGTTGCAAAAATACTTCCAACCTGTATCTTTAGAAGAGGATGGTCATCAGGTAGTATATGAAGGAGTACCTGAAGATGCTAATCCTAATAATTGGTTATATTATCAAGACAGGGATCACGGTGCAGATTTTGATTCTCATCCATTAATTGAAGATATAGTAAATGAAACTTGTAAGGTTTTAAATATACCAAAAGATTTAATTGTTAGAAAACAATATACACAGATGTCACCTGACTGGATGTTAAACATACATAAAGATGTTGCCAGACAAGTAGCATTAGTTGTAGAATTTGTTGATGCTGGCGGATCTTGTACTTGGTATGATGATAATTGTAAAGAAACTAAAACTTTAATGTATGGCGTTCCGGCTGTAATTAATACAAGACAATTACATAGTGCTAAAGGCGGAACTAAAATTACAAGACTTGGATTTCAAATAGACTTTAATTATGATATGAATATAAATGAAGTTTATAAGTATTATATGAAATCACCGTTTTTTGAAAAAGGAGCTATGGTAGTATAATGTTTGGTTGGTTTAGTTTAGTAAAATATCTTTTGATAATTTCAATAGTAGCTGGAAGTTTTGGCTATGTTATGAAACTACGAGCCGACAACGCCACATTAAAATCAAATCAAGTTAAATTAGAATTAACTAATGAAGCTAATAAAAAACTTATTGCAAAACAAAAAGTAGACTTTGAACAAATTATAGAAGCTAATAAGCAAATGAATATTTTGCTTAATAATTTGCAAGAAGATTTAAGAAATCTAGATAAAAGATTTACTAAAGGTAATAGAGATATTGGTGATTTAGCAGAAAAGAAACCTGGCCTAGTTGAAAAAATTATAAACAATGCTACTAAACGTGCAAAAAGATGTGTTGAAATTGCTTCTGGGTCTCCATTAACACAAGAAGAAATAAATGCTACAAAGAAATCGGAAATTAATACGGAATGTCCTTCAATAGCAAATCCAAATTATATACCGTATGCTGTGGAGTAATGATATGGAAAAAATATTAATAACAATATTAATAACAATTTTTTTATCAGGATGTTCTATTGGTGAAAAAAGGATAAAGCTATTCACGATTGAAGAACCTCGAGCACCATTAAATTTGGATAATGCTGAACCATTAACATTAGAAGACATAAGATGGATAATTATTACATCTGACAACGCAGAAGAAGTATTTAAAAGATTAGAAGCAGAAGGCTTTGATCCTGTATTATTTGGGCTTACAGACAAAGATTATGAAATGATTGCCAAAAACTTTGCAAAAATTAGGAATCATTTAAAAGAACAAAATGCTATTCTGGACAAATATAGAGAATACTATGAACCAGAAGTTAAAAGACATCCATCCAAATAAAAACCACTTCATCGTCTTGACATTTTTAAAATCCGTGTTATATTATATGTATGAACAATCCATATGATATTTTAGGAGTAACCAAGAGCTCGTCAGCACAAGAGATAAAGAAGGCTTTTAAAACGTTGGCTAAAGAATATCATCCTGATAGACCTAGTGGTAGTGAAGAAAAATTCAAAGAAATAAACCTAGCTTACGAAATTTTAAAAGATCCTAAGAAAAAAAGGATGTTTGATTCAGGTGGTATGGATGGCAATCAACCAAATTTTCGTCGTGGGGAAGATGGTAGTTTTAGATTTAGTTTTGGTAGTGGAGAAGGCTTTGATGATATAATTAAAGACTTTTTTGAAGAAGGACCTTTTACTGGTAGTCCATTTTCAAAAATGCATAGAAGGCCTTTAAGAAATAAAGATATTAAAATAGTGTTAAATTGTACTCTAGAAGATTTGTATTTTAGAAATGAAAAAGAGTTAAACATACAAACTCCAAGTGGTAGTAATAGAAATGTAAAAGTTACTATGCCTCTTAATGCTAATAATAATACTACAATACGATTTAGAGGATTAGGAGATAATAGTCATAGAGAGTTTGAACCTGGTAATTTATTAGTTTCTCTTAAAATTATGCCTCATAATAAGTTTGAAAGAATTAGAGATGATTTGTATGTAAATTATAAAGTTAATATTTTTCAAATTATTACTGGTGGAAATATAGAATTAGATCATATTTCTAAATCAAGAATACATATAAAAATTCCAAAGTTATCACAGCCAGATCAGGTTATTAGACTTAGAAGTAAAGGTATGCCTAAAGCAAATGGAACTTTTGGAGATCTTTATGTAAAGCTTAAACCATATACACCATCAGGCGTAAATAATAATATATTAGAAATGCTGAAGAAACAATTATGAAACTAGTAGAATCTACATCTCCTATAATTAGAACAAAGACCGTTGACGTTACGGAGGCTGAATTGCCTCTAATACAAAATAGTTTAGGTCTTATGTGGCAAGTTATGTTAGCAAATAATGGAGTAGGGTTAGCTTCATCACAAGTTGGTATGTTGCAGAAATTTTTCATACATAATTGTAATGATACAAGATCAATGGAAGTTGTAATTAATCCTGTTATTAAATCTGCAAGTAAAGATAAAAATAAATTTACTGAAGGATGTTTAAGTTTACCAGGTAAGCAGATTGACATTGACAGATCTAATGAAATTGTTGTAAAATATAAAGATATTAAATTTAATGAACGTGAAGAATTAATGCATAATTATAGAGCTAGAGTTTTCCAACACGAGATAGATCATCTTAATGGAATATGTATAGATATCAGACAAGTGATAGGATAGTTTATGGATAGAATTGAGATGATATTAGATAGGGCTATGGAGATTGCTGGTGAAAGAAATCACGAGTATGTTACACTAGAGCATTTACTTTTTTCAATATTACAAGAAGATCCAATACAAAAAATTATAGAGAAGTGTAAAATTGATGTAGAGCCAATTATTGGAGAATTGTTAGTACACATAGATACTAAAATGCCTGACCTTGTTAGAGAAGGTGTACAGCCAAGGAAAACCCAAGCACTAGAAAGAGTGTTTAATAGAGCAGTAACTCAAGTTATTTTTTCTGGAAGAAAAACTCTAATGCCAAGAGATTTACTTGTAAGTATTATGAGTGAAAAAGAAAGTTGGGCAGGTCATTATTTAAAGAGAGCTGGGTTAACAAGACAAACACTAGTTCAGTTTTTAACTAAAGATGCAATTCAAAGACAACAAGTAGAACAAGCTTTAGGACAAGCTATGGGTATGCACGACCCTAATGCTGATAAGTTTAAGTTTGAAACATATTGTCATAATTTAAATACACAGGCCGAAAATGGTGATATAGATGATATCATTGGACGTGAAGTTGAGATTGATGATATAGCACATATTCTAGCTAGAAGAAAAAAGAATAATGTAATTATTTTAGGTGAGCCTGGAGTTGGAAAAACTGCCATTGCTGAAGGCCTAGCTAAAAAGATTAATGAAAAGAAAGTACCAACACCATTATTAAACAAGATAGTTTATAGTTTAGATATTGGTGCTCTTGTTGCCGGAACAAAATACAGAGGTGACTTTGAAGAACGTGCTAAACTTGTATTAGACACACTAGCAAAAAAGAATAATATAATTTTGTTTATTGATGAAGTACATATGATTACAGGTGCAGGAACGGCTGGATCAAGTAATATGGATATGGCAAATTTATTGAAACCTTTATTAGCTAGAGGAAAATTATTATGTATTGGTGCAACAACACCTGAAGAGTATAGAGAAAACATTGAAAAAGATAGAGCATTAACTAGAAGGTTTCAAAAGTATGATATTAATCCACCTAATATTGCAGATACAAAATTAATATTACAAGGATTAAGATCAATATATGAAAAATTTCATAAAGTAAAATATGACGAAGGTGTATTAGAATTAATAGTTGAATTGTGTGAGAAACATATACACAACAAATTTTTTCCTGATAAAGCAATTGATGTTATGGATGCCTCTGCTGTAAGAGCCAGACTAGCAGATAAACCAACTGTTGATGTAGAGACAGCACAAAAGGTTGTGAGTAGATTTAGTAAAATACCAATGGAAATGATTAGTGTTAAAAGAACTGACAACTATGCAAGTTTAGAAGGTAATGTTAAGAAAAAAGTATTTGGACAAGACGTTGCAATTGAAAAACTAGTTGATTCAATTATGATTGCTAAAGCAGGATTAAGAGCTGTTAATAAGCCAATTGGGTCATATTTGTTTGTAGGTCCAACCGGTGTAGGTAAAACTGAAGTATGTAGACAGTTAGCAAGTAATTTAAGTATTAAATTATTAAAATATGATATGTCAGAATATCAAGAAAGACATTCTGTATCTAAATTAATTGGTGCTCCTCCAGGTTATGTAGGATATGCAGAAGGTAGTACTGGATCAGGACAACTTATAAATGATATTGAAGATAATCCAAATTGTGTACTATTGTTAGATGAAGTAGAAAAAGCGGCGCCAGAAGTATTACAGGTTTTATTACAAGTAATGGATGATGGTAAGTTGTCTTCATCGATGGGTAAATCAATTCAATTTGATAAAGTTATTTTAGTTATGACATCAAACTTGGGTGCAAGTGATGTAGAAAAAGCACCATTAGGTATTGGTAAAATTGATCGTTCAGGAGAAGTAGAAGATTATATTAAAGGGTTCTTTACACCAGAGTTTAGAAATAGATTAGATGCAGTTGTTAAATTTAGTAAACTTGATAAACCAAACATATTGCGTATTGTAGATAAAGTTAAAGATGAAACAAATGAATTATTAAAAGATAAAGAAGTGGTATTAGAATTAACAGACAAAGCAAGACAATGGATATGCGATAAAGGATACGAACCATCGATGGGTGCAAGACCTATGCAAAGAGTATTTGATCAAAATATTAAAAAACCACTATCTAAAGAAATACTATTTGGTAAATTAGTACACGGCGGAAAAGCGATAGTTGACACAAACACTAACAATAAAATACAGATTAACTATGAAAGTAAAACCCAGCAATAAATTATATTACAGAGATAAACTTTATAAATTGGTTGTAAGTGATCTTACTAGAGATAAATTACAAGAAGTATATAAGAGCCCAATTTGGGATCAATCTACTTGGGGGCGGTATCAAAATATAAAAGTAAGAAGAAGATATCCTGATACGTTCATTTATGTAGCAGAAAAGGACCAAGCAGAAGCAGTTTATAAAATTTTAAAACCTAAGGTAGTAGAGGTATATGGACCAATTAATGGATACCATAAAACATTGTTAAAGGAATTTACTAGAAACATAGACATTAAAAAGAATTTATATCATAAAAAATATAGATACCAAGCCATATATGGCTTGACAGAAACGAAGGAAACGGTAGACAAGATTACTAACATTGTGTATACTAATAAAGATGGATACCTAGGGCAAGGTCTTTATTACTCATTAGGTTTTACATCACCAAGAGTATTTGTTAAAGGCGATAGAGAATTAATGTTATTAAAGTTAGCTACCGAAGAACATATTAAACAAGTTAAAACAGTCGTAACAATAAAGGAAATAATAGAAAATGAAAAAAAAGTTAGCTAAGATATTTGTTGAGAAGCAGTTGATAAAGCTAGATACAGAAGTAGAAATAGAACATTCTGTTACTGAATTTGGTGGAAGTACTTTTGATAAATTAGATTTTTATAATATTACAGAAATTAATGGTATAAATTTTAAAGGTACAAGTATAGTTGATGGCAAAGAATTAGTATTTGATTATCAAAAGATCGTTACAATAGATGGTATGAGTCCAAGTAGACTATCACAAGCTTTTGGTATAAAATTTTAAAGGAGTATTATGAAGGATGTTGGCATAATAGGTAATGGAAAGATAGGTAAGGCAGTAGCTAGTCTATTAAGAGCTGAAAACTTTACTATAACAGTTGCAGATGTTGAACCAGGTGTTGATTGTGTACATATTGATGGTACTAATGAAAAGCAAGTAGAACATTTTATATCTGATAAAGATGCAATTATTAGTACTGGTCCATATTTTATTAATAAAACAATCGCAAAGGTTTGTGCAAGATCTAATAAAGCATATTTTGATCCAACTGAAGATACAGAAGTTGCTGATTATATTGGTGGATGTATTAACAATCAAACTATGATGACACAATGCGGATTGGCTCCAGGTGCAGTTAATATTATTGCGGCAAATTTAATTTCAAAATTCGATGAAGTTGATAAAGTTAAAATGAGAGTTGGTGCATTACCACAGTATCCAATTAACGAGATGGGTTATTATTTAACTTGGTCAACACTAGGAGTTCTTAATGAATATGTAAATGAATGTGATATACTTTCAAATCATAAACACGTAAGAGCACAACCATTGGATGGTGTGGAAACTGTTTATGTAGATGGTGATAGATATGAAGCATTTAATACATCAGGTGGTGCATCATCAATGTGTAAAACATATGAAGGTAAGATTAGATCGTTGAGTTATAAAACAATTAGATATCCAGGACATAGAGATAAAATGCAATTTCTTTTAGAAGATTTAAATTTAAAAAGAAATAAAAAATTATTTACGGATTTATTCGAACAAGAACTTCCATACACTACTCAAGATGTTGTAGTAATGGTTATTTCTGTTATTGGTAAAAGAAATGGTAAGATGGTTGAAAAAGCTTATCATAAAAAAATTTATGGTAATAAAAGTTTTAGTGGTATACAGTTGTCGACAGCATCAGGAATTTGTGCTAATGTAATGTTATGGGCTCAAAACGAATTACCATTAGGGCCTCTTAAACAAGAAGAAATTCCTTATGATAAATGGATATCAAATAGGTTTGGTAAGTTATACGCAGAATGAGTTACATTGACGCCTTTTTAGAAAGAGACAAAGATCGAATTAATGTAGTAGAACGTGTTGAAGGAAAACGTTTCTATAAAACATATCCTACGAGATATATGTTTTATTATCACGATTCAAGTGGTGAGTATAAATCAATTTATGGTAATCGTTTATCTAGATTTGCTACAAAGATTGTAAAAGAATTTGATAGAGAAAGAAAAATGTATAGTCATCAAAAACTATACGAGAGTGATATTAATCCAATCTTTAGATGTTTAGAAGATAATTATTCAGAAATTGCATCACCTAACTTGCATATATGCTTTTTTGATATTGAAGTAGATTTTGATAAAGATCGAGGATATGCTCCACCAACAGATCCGCATAGTGCCATTACAGCAATTTCTTTACATTTAAATTGGTTATCTAAAGCTCAACAATTAATAACACTTTGTTTGAAACCAAAGAATTTAAATCAAGATAAAGCAGAAGATATAGCAAGTAAATTTGATAATACTGTTTTGTGTCGTGATGAAAAAGAATTATTAGATATGTTTTTAAAATTTATAGATGATGCAGATCTATTAAGTGGATGGAACTCTGAAGGATTTGATATACCTTATATTGTTAATAGGATTACACAGGTACTTGGTAGAGAACATACAAAAAGATTTTGTTTATGGGAAAAGTTTCCAAGAAAAAGAAAATATACAAAATTTGGTAATGAACAAGAAACTTATGATTTAATTGGTAGAGTACATTTAGATTATTTAGAATTATATAGGAAATATACATATCACGAAATGCATAGTTATAGACTTGATGCAATTGGTGAACACGAAATAGGTGAAAAGAAAATACCATATGAAGGAACATTAGATGCTTTATATAATGGAGACTTTGAAAAGTTTATTGCTTATAACAGACAAGATACAGCATTATTGGCAAAGCTAGATGATAAGTTAAAATTTATAGATTTAGCAAATGAACTTGCACACGCAAATACTGTATTACTACCAACAACAATGGGAGCAGTTGCAGTTACTGAACAAGCAATTATTAATGAAGCACATAAAAGAAAAATGGCAATACCTGATAGAAAGAAACATCGTGTTGAACATACAACGGCTGTAGGGGCTTATGTAGCATTTCCTAAGAAAGGTTTGCATAGTTGGATAGGTAGTTTAGATATTAATTCACTATATCCATCTGTTATTAGAGCTTTGAATATGGGTCCTGAAACTATTATAGGACAATTAAGACCAGATATAACAAAAAATTATATAGATAATAAAATTAATAAAGAGAAAAAGTCTCCAGCAGATGCTTGGGAAGGTATATTTGGTACATTAGAATATCAAGCAGTACTGGATAAAGATATAGGTACAGAAGTTGTTTGTGATTTTGAAGATGGTGATACACAATCAATGAGTGGTGCTGAATGGTATAAAGCCATATATGAAGTTAATAGTGGCTGGGCATTAAGTTCAAATGGTACTTTGTTTAGGCAAGATATAAAAGCAGTTGTACCTGGATTATTAGAAAGATGGTATACTGAAAGAAAAGTAATGCAAGATAAACTTCGTGATGCTAAAAATGAAGGAGAAAGAGTATTTTGGGATAAGAGACAGCTTGTTAAAAAAATTAATTTAAACAGTTTATATGGAGCACTTTTAAATCCAGGTTGTAGATTTTTTGATATAAGGATTGGGCAATCAGTAACACTAACAGGTAGAACTATTACAAAGCATATGGCATCACAAACAAATAAAATTATTGCAAATGATTATAATCACGTAGGTGATAGTATAATATATGGAGATACTGATTCAGTTTATTTTTCAGCTTATCCATTAGTTAAACAAGATGTAGATAGTGGAAAACTATCTTGGACAAAAGAGTCTGTTATTGAGTTATATGATACAATTGGTAATGAAGTTAATAAATCTTTTCCATCATTTATGAAACAAGCATTTGGAGTTGCAAATAGTCGAGGTGAAATTATACAAGCAGGTCGTGAACTAGTTGCATCAAGTGGTTTGTTTATTACAAAGAAAAGATATGCGGCTTTAGTATATGATTATGAAGGTGAACGTAAAGATGTTGATGGTAAGCTTGGAAAAATTAAAGCTATGGGTGTTGACTTAAAAAGATCTGATACTCCAGAGTTTGTACAGAAATTTTTAGCAGAATTATTAACAATGGTATTATCAGGTAATACAAAAGAAGATTGTTTTGATCGAATTACAAAATTTAAAGATCAATTTACTTTAAAACCAGGTTGGGAAAAAGGTACTCCAAAAAGAGTAAACAATTTAACCAAATACAGAGACATAGTAGAAACGTATAATAGAAAAACAGAACAACTAGCAAATATTGGGCAAGGGGCAGAAGTACTTAAAAGACCAATTATGCCAGGACACGTTAGAGCAAGTATGAATTGGAATGAATTAAGGAAAGCATATAAAGACAATTATAGCTTACCAATTATGGATGGGCAAAAAGTAATAGTATGTAAGTTAAGATCTAATCCAATGAATTATACAAGTATAGCATATCCAATTGATGAATTGAATTTACCAGATTGGTTTAAAAGTCTTCCATTTAGTCATAAAGAAATGGAACAAACTATTATTGATCAAAAGATTAAGAATCTTATTGGTGTGTTGGGTTGGGAATTGGAAGAAACACAACGAGTTA
>Ga0257112_10001146_pt1 | contig 10193 bp, 10 predicted proteins | sample LP_taG_5_FD_191565 | JGI IMG/M metagenome (GOLD analysis project Ga0257112, IMG submission 191565) | Marine microbial communities from Northeast Subartic Pacific Ocean, Canada - LP_J_2015_P26_1000m | ecosystem: Environmental > Aquatic > Marine > Oceanic | place: Canada: Northeast Subartic...
GACCCCAGACAAGATCTGGCCGGTCATCATGCCTGGCAACGACACCAGACCAACTGCCAACAGCGCGTTGACCTGTGGAATCATTGCTGCCTCCATCGCAAGACGCCTCGCACTTAAATAATCTTCTCCCCGCCCACGCTCGGCGTGGAACCTTTCCCCCGCTAAGCTAATCGTATTCATGCTGTTCGCAAAAACCATCCCGGCGAGCGGGATCACAAAACGCGGCTCATACCATCGCGGTAGCTCGAGGATGATCTGTGTGACAAGCATCAACACACCCAATCCGCTGACGCCAATTGCGATGGCAACAACGGTATAAGGTTTGATGCCGCGATCGGTCAATGGACGAAGCGCAATCCATGAAGACATAGCGATCATGAAGATCACCACCAACACCACGAACACTGGCTCATCAGTCTCGAAAATGTAGGTGAGCACGTAGCCGATCAGCAGAAGCTGCACAAGCATGCGAATATTGGCGTACATTGCGTGCAACGCGTTCAAGCCCCAGGCTCGCATGATGACGATCAACAGCAGCACTGGTATAAAGCCGAGTAAAAGGCTGGCGATTGGAATTGTGGTGACGGACGACATTAACTAACTTCTTTCAAAGTTTCTTCCAAGCCTGTTAAAAACAATTCAGCATGACTTGTTTTGAAAACTAAAGGGGGCCTAATTTTTAAGACATTTTCGAATTGGCCATCGTATGAAATGAGGAAACCTTTTTCTTTCATCTTCTCCACCACTGCCACAGCACCTTCTTTATCGGGTTCAAGATCGTCCAAATTTTTAATCATATCAACTCCCAAAAAAAGCCCGTGCCCGCGAACATCTCCCATGGAAGGGTAGTAGTCTTTAAGATTAAGAAATTCTTTTTTCATATACCCACCTGTCTCATTTGCATTTTCTATCAATCCTTCCTCTTCAATGATTTCTATTACGGTTGTTCCAACAGCTGCCTGCAAAGGAGTACCGGCTGTGGTATTGAAATAATGGGATTTTTCATGAAATTCTTCAGCTATTTCTTTTCTGGCGACTACACCACTTACGGGAAGGCCTGCACCCATGGGTTTACCCATAACCGCAATATCCGGGGTTGTGTCTGTCATTTGATACCCCCACCAGCGACCTGTTCTTCCAAAACCTGCTTGGACCTCATCGAATATCATCACTCCTCCAGCTTCTCTAACAATTTTAGAGACTCCACCAAAGTATTTTTTTGGGATATCTGGAAGTCCCTCATTGGCAAAAATCGAACAAAAAATAAGACCTGCAAACTTGATTCCATCTTCTTTGAAGCCCTTGATTTCTTGTCTAACCTTATCCAAATAAAGATTACACAACTCCTCTTCAGTTAGATTCTTCTGAATAGGACGAAAATACTGAGGATAAGGTACTCTTCTGAACTCAGGTTCAAAGGGCCCAACGCTCATCCTGGAAATTTCATGACTATTGCCATGGTAAGTTGCATTTGAACAAATAATCCCTACTCCGCCTGTATATATTCTTGCCATTGTTATAGCTATCTCGACAGCTTCTGTGCCACTACAAGCCATCTGTAACGTTGAGAGCTCTTTCGGGTGAAGAGATGTAAGCTTTTGAGAGTAATCAATTACAACCTCACTCAAGTATCTGCTATGGGTATTTAACTTAGAAGCTTGTTCTTTCAAAGAAGATACAATTTTAGGATGACAATGACCAACAACTGGGACATTGTTGTAAGCATCTAAATATTTCTTCCCTGCTTTGTCGTAAAGCCAAACTCCTTCGCCGGTCTCAAGGTTTAGTGGTTCCTTGTAGAAAAAAGGACTCTTTCCCATGTACTGGAATCTCTTCTTTAAAACATCTTTAATGTTCATAATTATTTAAACCCATTCTTATTTATCAAATTTTTCAATTTGCTCAATCAAACTTGCCGCCCACTCACCTAGTATCGGTATGAATTCGATTTGCGAAAGAATTACAGTTAACAGATACACTAAAATTGTGGCGCCAATTACCCAGCCTAAACCGGATGCGAGCCCACGAATTAAGCTGAAATAAATAAGACTCCATAGCGAAGCGTGCATGCGAAAGAAATGATGCTCCCTTAAATCAGTAATTGCTTGTTCTAGGTGCTTTATCGAAGCTTGATCTGCATCCATTATTTTACCCCTTTATAAATTTAACAAGCACTGATGCCAGTTTTTTTGCTCTGGTCCATTGAAAAAAATGACCTCCTCCAATGTCTGGATGCATTCTTGCATTTGGAACCATCTTAGGAATCTGATCTTTTATAGGATTGGTAATTGGGTCATTGCCAGCAAAAACACTTAAAAATGGTTTTTCGAATTTTGCATAAAACTCGAGAGCACGGGCTTGTGCTTCCAAAGATGCATCTGGAATGACGGGAACCTGAGTTGGCATGGCACGTGGGCCCATCTTATAAGATGGATCTGGAAATGGTGCCTCATAAGCCTTAACCAGTGCAGAGGTGAAAGGAGAGAATCTTTCTAAGCCTACTGTTTGAAAAAAATATTGCATTGCTAGACTTAATTTTGATCGCTTTTCCATCATTTGTGAACTCAGTAATCCTATAGGCATGTCTTCTGCATCCCAACAAAACTTTTGCCAATACATAAACTTTAAGGCTGGGTGACCTCCTTTATCTATTTGCATAAGTTGTTTCGTCATAGAAATAAGTGATACCTTGATTTTGCTTTGTCTAAAGCGGTGCACTTCGTCAATGACCTCTTGAGGAGTATCTGGATTATAAGGTAAACCAGTATTTCCCATCGCAACTTTGATAAATCGGTCTGGGTGCTCTACAACCATTCTCAATCCAATTAATCCTCCCCAATCTTGGCCAAAAAAAGTTAAATCTGAAAAATTATTTTTTTCTAGCCACTGAGACATCCAGTCCACCTGGCGCTGATAACTGTAATCCTCTCTTGCTGCAGGTTTATCGGATTTTCCATATCCTGGAAGATCAGGTGCTATTGCTCTAATTCCTGCCTCCTTGAAATAAGGTATCATTCTTGCGTAAAGATAACTCCAAACAGGCTGACCATGCATGCAAAGAATAATAGGACCGTCTTTATCTCCTTCATCAATATGGTGAATTCTAAGATCTGAATCATCATGAGTTTTAATGGTTGTGTAATGAGGTTCAAAGGGATATTCCTTTAAATCTTTAAATCTTTCATTGGGGGTTCTTAGTATTTCCATATTTAATTCCGCTTCAAGGACTGGTGGCTAAAAATAAAACTTCGCTACTGAGCATAACAGGTAAAGCCAATTCTCCCGTGAGCGAATTCAGGCCTATATCTGCCAAACCTTGGCCATATTGACCAAGGCCGACGACCGTTTTAGTCCCACTAGAAATTTTGTAGAGCTTGCCGCTTTCCCAATCGGAAACATAGATATTTCCTTTTTGATCAATTTCTACACCATCCAGGTTGCCAAGTTCCGAGGCAATAATATGCCTACCTTTTTTTGCATCCTTCAAAGAAACCCAATACAAATCGCCTGCTGTCTTCGTTATCCATTCAGCACGCTCCTCCGGCCGGTCGGACATGACTCCCCAACTGGCAATATAAAGTCTTTCTCCTTGGACCAGCAGTCCGTTGGGAGAAGACGGCAAGGTGGATATATAAGTGCTGTTTTCTCCAGTCGCCAAATCCACTCTAACCACCCGGCTATTCATCGTATCTGAAAGGTAAGCATGTCCGGAAGAATCAGTGGCCAGATCATTCAAACTGATTGCACCGTCTATCGGGTGAACAATTCGATCACTGGGGTTATCCAAATTGAGACCAACAACCTCGGTAGTATTATTGATCCACAGGCGGTTACCAGAAACCCTCATTCCCCTGGGGTTTTGAAGATCCGTCGCCCAGCGTGAGTCGATCATACTGCCATCTGCCGCCAGTTTGCTCACCCAACCTACATCATCGCCGTTGGTACTTGAAATAAAGTATACGCCTGGATCTGTGCTGCCTGAGGTGTAAAAATAGGCTGACTCTGGTTGCGAAAAAACTGGCTGCTCGGCCATTATTGAGGTAGAAAACAGAACTATAAATCCAACCACTGTGTGAATAATTCTCTTTTTTATTTCATTGCTATAAACAAATTTTTCTTTTTCCATAATAATTCCTCAAGCCAATTTTATTTTTCTATATAAAATTACTATTCCATATATAAACCAAACAACTACAAACCCCCACCATAGGGCAAAAAACCAATCGTTTTTTGTGGTTCCATTCCACTCTAACCATTCGAACACAAAACCCTCCATGAATAAATCAAAGGAAAGTAAAACAAAGAATCCAAAAACCCACATTAAAAAAAAATAAAGTGTTTTCATTTTTTTCATCTCAAACATTTTAATTATTCGATAGTTATTTCTTTTTTTGAGAACTGTTTTCACCAATTCAATTAGCAGGATATTAAACTTCTGTTATATCAAAAATTGTTATAGTAATAGTAATTAATATACTTTTTAAGATGGAGCAGTCTCGACAATGACAATTTACATCTATCTTTCTAGAACTTTTTCCATAGTCACTCTCATCACCCTGTTGGGTGGTCTGTTAATGCCGTCTGTTAGCATGTCGGACATATCAGATGTTCCGATTCTCCAGCCCGGCGCTCCGGGTAATGCCACTCGTGAAATTGATGCCGAAACCGCAGTGGCCATCGCTAATTCTTCATACACGGTCGCCGATGTCGATTTCATGCAGGACATGATTATCCATCATCACCAGGCTCTGTTGATGGCAATACTGGCAGCGCCAAGTACCAATAACCAGGCAATTCTGGATCTGGCTGGGCGCATCGATGTTTCACAGGCAGATGAAATCAGCTTTATGCAAGACTGGCTAGGCGAACGCGAAGAACAGGTGGCTGATCCCACAGCAGAACACTCAGAGCATACTCACCACAACATGATGGGTATGGCGACTCCAGAACAAATGACTCAGCTCGCTGAGTCAAAAAGCACGGATTTTGACCGACTTTTCCTGCAACTGATGATTACTCATCACGACGGCGCGATAAAAATGGTCAAGGAACTCAGAGAACAACCCGGCTCCACCTACGACCCCCTTCTCAATGAATTTGCATCGGATGTAACCAATGATCAGGCAGTGGAAATTGAACGAATGAACGCCCTACTGATAGGCCTTTCAAGTGACCCCCGGGCTGGACTGAAAGCGGGACTCTACGATGCTGGCGAAGCAATCTTGAATATGCAACTACTGGTATCACAACACAAGCCCTTGGGATTCTACGACCCTGCGAATCCCGAAGAACGTGGTGTCGGCAAGCCCAAGGACGAACAGGACGAAGAAGCTGAAGATGAAGACAAGGAACAGACTATCGAAAAGGCTGCCGAAGATCTGCGTTATCCAATGCTCAGTTTTTCCCAATCAGACATGGCCTTCCGTGACGACCTACTGGTGACTGGTAGCTACCATGGCTTCAACATTTATCGCATCGACGAGGAGGGTCTACCAAAACTCATAACTTCCGTTGTCTGCCCAGGAGGCCAAGGTGATGTTTCCATCGTTGGAGACCTACTGATTTATTCAGTCGAGCAGACGCGTGGCCGCCTTGACTGTGGCCTGGAAGGTGTAACTGTAGATGCCAGTCTGGACCGTTTCCGGGGATTGCGCATCTTCGACATCTCCGATTTGAGCCGCCCGATGCAAGTGGGCGCAGTACAAACTTGCCGCGGTTCTCACACCCACTCGGTGGTGGCAGGTCCTACTCCAGATGGCAAGATCCTGGTCTATAACTCGGGCACTGGAAGGGTTCGTGAAGAAGAAGAACTGGATCAGTGTATCGACGACATTCCCGGTGATGACCGCACTGCCCTGTTCCGCATCGATGTGATCGAAATTCCAGTGGATGATCCCTCACAGTCGAGCATCATCGACAGCCCCGCCGTATTTGCTGACCCGGAAACCGGCGTACTGGCCGGTCTTTGGCGTGGCGGCGACCACGGGGATGACACGCAGGAAACCAACCGCACGGACCAGTGTCATGATATAACGGTATTCCCATCGGCCAACTTAGCTGCTGGCGCCTGTTCCGGCAATGGTATTCTGTTCGACATCACGGACCCGCGTAAACCCACGCGCATCGACGTGGTGACCGACTCGGGATTTGCCTACTGGCACTCGGCTACCTTCAATAATGAAGGTACCAAGGTATTGTTCACAGACGAATGGGGTGGGGGTGGACGTGCACGCTGTCGGGCTTGGGACCCTTTGACCTGGGGTGCCGACGCCATTTATGACATCGTTGATGAGAAACTCGAATTCCGAAGCCACTACAAGATGCCGGCTCCGCAGTTGGAAACGGAAAACTGCGTAGCTCACAACGGCTCTATCGTCCCTGTCCCCGGCCGTGACATCTTCGTGCAGGCGTGGTACCAAGGTGGAATCTCGGTGATCGATTTCACCGATTCCTCAAATCCCTTGGAGATCGCCTACTTTGACCGCGGCCCCATACTAGAGGATGAATTGATCACGGGAGGTTATTGGTCCGTGTATTATTACGAGGGCACTATTTATGGAACAGAGATCACCCGTGGCCTAGACATACTAAAACTGATACCCAGCGAGTATTTGAGTGAGAATGAGATCGCCGCTGCTGCAATGGCTTACCCAGTTATCGGACCTCGTCGGTTCAACCCGCAACAACAGATTCCTATGACGTGGCCTGCGGCACCGGAGGTGGCGCGAGCCTACATCGATCAGCTACTGAGAGACAACGCCATAGCTGAGGATGCGGCAGAGCACATCGGTGACATGCTCGACCAAGTCACGCAGGCAATGGACAACGGTGGCAACAATAGACTCGCCCGACAGATCAATAGCTATAGGATATCGGCTAAAGGATCGAACGTTGACGCCCTGACGCGGCATCGACTTGAAAAATTACACGCCACCCTAAAAGGGATTGCCGCAAGTCTACGTGGCTGACTTGCAACGTTGATTGTTCACGTCTCGCTTTGAACTTGTGAATTCTTTGACTTTAAAAAGTAAATCAACCTTAAAATAAAAACCATAAAAATAATGCCTACTATTAATGTAAAAGTAAGGTAATCGTAATCACTTCCATTAGGTTGCCCATCAAGTAATTTGCCAACATAAGTAAGTGCAAAAATTACAGCAATGTAGTTAGCACCGAACCAATGTATTTGTTTCCAACGTTTAAACCCTAATTTTTTTACAGCATTGTCATTTGATGTAAGTGCCATTACATAAATTGCTACATACCCCAAACCTCCACCAATAATTACAACAATGCCCGGGTTTTCATTTATAGCAATAAAGAAGGAAGTCAAAGCAACTAGATGTATTGTGTGTGCCAATGCAAAAGACAACCCAATGTACCTTCTGTCATGTCTAATAAATTTAGTTAAAGTATTAGAAAAAAAGTAATGCAAAGAACTAGCACTAAAACTAATTATGAAATAAGAGAAAGAAATACGTGCTGTATATCTTGCCCATAGCTGTAATTTTTCATCGCTGTTCTCAATAAAAAACAACCAAACTATAAGAGCAATACTTAGGAAGGCAACAGAAAACAACCATTTACGTAAGTTATTGATTTTATTCATAATTTAAATCTCATCCTTTAAGGGTCGTCGCCCCCTATAGCATCCCTTGATTCATAAAGAGGCGGGAGTAATTCTGCCAAATATTCCATTTCTTCCTCTGCATGACGCTTTAAATCTTTTGCGCTCTGTTTATTAAGAACAACTAGACGCATTAAAAAAGTATTGCCGATAAAGCCCTTGAATGAGGAGATAGTTTTATTTCCTTCACGCTTAGCAACATGTCCTAACCAAAAGCGAGATCTCATCTCTGCTCCATTTAGAGTATTCCTAACGACATGACACATTTTTGCTATATTCATTTCTTCATCAAGCAAACCCACTCTTGCACAAATAACAAATGTATCTTCATCATTAGGATCATAACCAAAGAACTCAAACGGATTAACAAACTGTATTCTAAGTTTTGATAAATCCCCTCCAATATATTCATGCACTAAATGGCTGGCGCCTATAATTTCTCCGGGCTCTTTATTTTCCCAATCCATCCATACATGATCTTTAGGATGCCACCAACTGTAATGTTCTGTTGTTTGAAGAAAATCAGAAAACCACCAACGCAGCATGTCTGCCTTTACTTCAGGCATTGGAGTTCTTACAGCAACAAGATAAGAAGCATCGGGTAATCTGCGAACTTCGGTAGCATAAACTCCTGCTTGTTTTACCAAAGCTTTCTCGGCATCTATGGTTTGTTGAAATGGCCGCAATCCAAAGACAGATATAATGATTAATAATGTTAGTAAACTATATGTTATAAGCTTTCTAAACTTCGTCATTCACACACCATAGTTATGTAATCACTAACGTTCAGCTTGCAAAGGGTCGTCGCCCTCGACAGTACCCCTGACGCATCTCTCCCTTCTCACAGACCACCAACATCGCTCGCCAATTCTCAACAAAATGATCGGCATCTTTCTGACCTAAACGTTCAACCATAGTAGGATAGAGCCTTCCTTTCATAAGCTCATACTCTCTACGAGCCTGATTACGATACCAGTCAGATGCATCCTTTATTGTGACGTCAATATAACCAATCTTCTTGAGATGGGCTTTGTATTCTTCTAATGTTTCAAGTGCAAAGGTAAGACCTTCCATTTTGAACCAGTAAAACATGTCTTCTGACAAGGGTTCTTCTGATTTAGTCCAGTCATAACATGTGAGGTAACCGCCGGGTTTAAGCACTCTATAACATTCTCCGAAGAGATTTGCCTTATCCTTTACTTGTGTGATCGCAGCTGATGTAGCAACAATATCAAAAGACTGATCAGGAAAATCAAGTGCCCCCGCTTTGACAGCGTGAAACTTGCATCTATCCTGTAATCCCATCTTAGTTGCTGCCTCAGTGGCTCTCTTGATTAGTGGTGCCTCAAGATCAATGCCAACAACATCCGCACCAAATGTGTTGACCATCTCAAAAGCTTGGCCTCCTAAACCACAACCAATATCAAGGATACGTTTTCCTGCTGTTTCAATGCCATTAAACATTTTTTCGACATTGTCCGAACCGCCTGGAGTCATGTAACCTTCTCCCCAAATCAGCTCCAACATAGTGATCAAATTGTCGTAATATTCGTCTTGGTGATCCATTCTTTGTTCTGTTGTAATAATTATAAATAAAGGGTTTCAGAGGACATTTGATTTTTTTAACCATTGCATTTGAAGAGTTATCCCTACGATATAAATCAAAACAAATGACACATGAAAACCCATTACCAAAGGATCAACAAATGAGTCAGCGAAAGGATCGTCAACCGGCAGACGTAGCAAGAAGTCAGTAATCGCCGGAATCATATGGAATAAAATAGTACTTGAGTAGCCTAGTGCTTGAAAATATTTAGAAAAAGAGCCAAAAAGTTTTACCTTTTCCATGATTGCCCCACCTGCAACAGCCACTAAAGCTAATACAGCTAGCATATGTGCTACTCCAAAGCCGCCTTGGTTGTATATTCCTAAGGCTGATGCAGCAACAATTATGGTGAGTAACAAATAAAGTTTTCCTGAAAATTGTGCTAGTGAAATTATCTTGTATTTAATTAATGTGTAAAACGCAATTATTAACGCTAATACTCCTAATACCGTGTGAAACCAACCTAGTACTGTCATTTCTGGCATATTCTTACTCCTATTCCCACTCAATAGTTACCTAATTTTAAACCCTTATAGTACAAGGATTTCAGGGGCATTAAAAAAGTGTGTAACATTTGTGTAAGTTACTGTTTATTACTGCCAGGTAACTTCCATTGCAAAAAAGTGGTCAAACACTTCACGTCCGGGATGATTGGCATCATTTCTTTGCGGACTGCGTATGTAGAAATCCAATTGCTGGGCTGCCGGATTGACCGAACCAGCTTCGTTACTGTCTGGTGACAGTTTTACTGCCAGTGTTTTGCGATCGCGCATGCCTTGGGTCACCATGAAGTGGATCTCGTAGTCTTCATAAAGCGTCTCGCCATTGAGCGAGGCAGTCCCATAACCCCAACCGGCTACATACAAGAGGCTCTTGGGCCAATTGGAGTCACCGCAGCCAGCGTTGCCATGCTCGAACAGGAACGCAGCAATGCCACCGTCCTGACAGGGAGAAAATTCG
>Ga0257112_10001147_pt1 | contig 10191 bp, 9 predicted proteins | sample LP_taG_5_FD_191565 | JGI IMG/M metagenome (GOLD analysis project Ga0257112, IMG submission 191565) | Marine microbial communities from Northeast Subartic Pacific Ocean, Canada - LP_J_2015_P26_1000m | ecosystem: Environmental > Aquatic > Marine > Oceanic | place: Canada: Northeast Subartic...
GAGAACCCGGATATGACGGTCCTCCTGATCACGCACTACCAACGCATGCTCAACTACATCAAGCCGGATGCGGTTCACGTGATGGTCGGGGGGCGTATCGTACGATCCGGCGGACCCGAAGTGGCCGTTGCGCTGGAAGAGCAGGGATACGCCGACTGGAAGGAGCAGGACAAAGATGAAGGGCAAGAAGAGGAGCAGCAGCAGGTGGTGACGGCTTAGCCGAAGTCACCCGAGCAGAGAGTAGCTCATGACATAGAAGGGTGGTTCGTGAACATAGGTTCGTGAACATAGAAATGATTCAGCAGGTCGCTCTCCCGCTCTAGCGGGGGCCGGCTTCAGCAGAAGGAAGACCATGCCAGAAAATGAACTCGTTGAAGGGCTCGGTCTCGACGAATACCAGTACGGATTCATCGACGATGAGGCGCACGTCTTCCGGACCAGGCCCGGCCTGAGCGAGGAAGTCGTCCGGCAGATTTCCAAGCACAAGGAGGAACCGGAGTGGATGCTCGAGTTCCGTCTGAAGGCGCTCAAGATCTACGAGTCGAAGCCGATGCCGACCTGGGGCGGGGACCTCTCGGATCTCGAGGCGACGCTCGATGAGATCTACTTCTATGTGAAGCCACAGGACCAGATGGAGCGCTCCTGGGACGACGTCCCGTCCAACATCAAGAACACGTTCGAGCGTTTGGGCATCCCCGAGGCGGAGCAGAAGCTCCTGGCTGGGGTCGGGGCGCAATACGAGTCCGAGATGGTGTACCACTCACTCAAGGAGGAGTGGGCCTCCAAGGGCGTGATCTTCGATTCGATCGAAGACGGGCTCAAGAACCATCCCGAGATCTTCCGGGAGCACTTCGCGACCGTCATTCCAGCCGCCGACAACAAGTTTGCGGCGCTCAACTCGGCCGTTTGGTCTGGGGGATCATTCGTCTACGTTCCGAAAGGGGTTGAGCTTGAGACTCCGCTACAGGCCTATTTCCGGGTCAACCAGGAGCGTATGGGGCAGTTCGAGCGCACGATGATCATCATGGAAGAGGGCTCCCAGGCTCACTACATCGAGGGATGCACGGCGCCAGTCTACTCCACCGACTCGTTCCACTCAGGCGTGATCGAGATCATCCTGAAAAAGGACTCGCGATTCCGGTACACGACCATTCAGAACTGGTCGAACAACATGTACAACCTCGTGACGCAGCGCGCCGTGGTGAACGAGAACGCCACCATGGAGTGGCTAGACGGCAACCTCGGGTCCAAGCTCACTATGAAGTATCCTTCGTGTTACCTCGTGGGTGAAGGGGCACACGGGGACATCATGTCCATCGCTTATGCGAGTGACGGCCAGCACCAGGACACCGGGGGTAAGGTCGTTCACGTGGCCCCCAACACGACCTCCTCGATCACCTCGAAGTCGATCTCGAAGGGTAATGGCCGCTCGTCGTACCGGGGCCTCTGCAAGGTGTATGAGGGTGCCAACAACGCACGGTCCAACGTGGAGTGTGACGCGCTTCTCATCAATGCTACCTCGCGCACGGATACCTATCCGTATATCGAGATCGAAGGGAAGCAAGCCACGGTCGGGCACGAGGCGACCGTCTCAAGGATCGGCGACACTCAGCTCTTCTATCTCATGAGCCGAGGCCTGACCAAAGAGGAGGCCATGGCGCTGATCGTGCGAGGATTCATCGAGCCGATCGCCAAGGAGCTTCCGCTCGAGTACGCCGTCGAGTTGAACCGGCTCATCGAGCTCGAGATGGAAGGATCGGTCGGCTGATGTCCAGCTCCCCTCGAGCCGCGGAGGCGCCTGTTGCGGAGGAGGACACTCCCAGTTCTTTGGACGAATCAGCGGTCGAAAGTATCAGCCGGGGTGCGCCGTCGTGGTTGAGTGAGCGCAGACGTCACGCGTGGTCGGTGTTCGAAGACACCCCCCTTCCGAGCACACGATCGGAAGAGTGGCGGTACACCGACGTCTCCCGGGTGGTGGACTTCGCCGACCTCCGGCTCGCGCCCGATGGAATGCCGGCCGAAAACGGCTCCCGCCCTGCCGGGCTCACGGCTGCCATGGAGGAAGACCTTGCGGCCTCGGGTCACGCGGTGCTGGTCGACGGCAACGTCGTGCACGTCGACCTCGATCCCGCGCTCGAGGAGCAAGGGGTCATCCTCACCTCGCTTCGGGCCGCCGTAAACGAGCACGTGGGTCTTCTCGAAGAATTGCTCGCTACGGAGGTTCTGCCGCCGGAGGAGGGCAAGTTCCAGGCACTCAACGCCGCGCTCTGGTCGGACGGTGTGCTCCTCTACGTGCCCCCGAACGTGAAGCTCGATCTTCCGGTCAGGGCCACGCGCTGGCTCTCGCACGCCGGTTCGGCAGTCTTTGCGCGCACGTTGATCGTGGCCGAGCCGGGAAGCCAGGTTTCGTACGTCGAGGAACTGCTCTCGGAGGACTTCGACAAGCGAACTCTCGTTTCGTCCGCCGTAGAGGTCATCGCGCGTGACGGAGCCCAGATACAATACGTCTCTGTTCAGCGCCTGGGCCGGGGCGTGTTTTGTCAGTCGGCACAACGGACGCTCGCCCACCGGGACTCCAAGCTCGACACCCTGAACGTGAATCTCGGCGCTTCGGTCACCCGCCTCGACCTCAACGCTCAGCTGCTTGGAGCAGGCGCGCACAGCGAGATGCTCGGCCTCTACTTCGGGGACCAAGATCAGCACTTCGACCACAACACCAGCCAGGATCATGTGGCCCCCGACACCGGCAGCGACCTCCTTTATAAAGGCGCGCTCGATGACCGCGCCCAAGCAGCCTTCCGGGGGATCATTCGGGTACATCCCGACGCTCAAAGGACCGACGCGTATCAGACCAACCGAAACCTGCTGCTTTCTGACGCATGTCGAGCCAACTCGCTCCCCAACCTCGAAATCCAGGCCGACGACGTGAAGTGCTCACACGGCGCCACGGTTGGCCAACTCGATTCCGAGGCGCTCTTCTATCTTCTGAGCCGAGGGCTGAGCCGGGAGCAAGCGGAGCGTCTGGTCGTGCTGGGCTTTCTCGGAGACGTCATGGCCCGGCTGCCGCTCGGCGGAGTCGTCGAGAAGGTGACACGCGCGATCGAGCGGAAGCTCGAACATGTCTAATGGAGGCTGACGGAGAGGAGGGCGACGGAACGTGGGTGAAGGTCGCCGACCTCAGCGAATGCCCGCCAGGCAACCTGTTGGAGGTCGAGGCGGGGCGGGAACGCATCGTTCTGGCCAACGTCGACGGCGATGTTTATGCGCTCCAGAATCGTTGCTCACACCAGGATCTTCCCCTCTCGGACGGAGAACTGGAAGGGGATCGATTGGAGTGCTTGTACCACGGCGCTAGGTTTGACGTGTGCACGGGAAAGGCCGTCGGGCTTCCGGCTATCAAGCCCGTACCGAGCTACGACGTCCAGATCCGGGGCCAAGAAATCTTCGTCCAGATCTAGCGTGGTGTCACAGAAGTGTGCGGGCCCACGCATAGAGGCCTGTCGTAGAAGTGAGGTGAACTGACATGCCTACCACGTCTCCTCGACTCGATCGGATGGCCTTGAGGGCTCAGTTCCCAGCCCTCGCTCAAGAGGTCGGCGGGCATCCGCTCGTCTACCTGGACAACGCCGCCACCTCGCAGAAGCCGCAATCAGTGCTGGACGCACTTGCGGCGTATTACGAGGACGACAACGCCAACGTACACCGAGGCATCCACGAGCTGAGTCGCCGAGCCACAACAGCTTTCGAAGGCGCTCGGGTGAAGCTGGCGAAGTTCATCGGCGCGCCCGATTCGGCCGAGTTGGTGTGGACCCGCGGCACCACGGAGGCCATCAATCTGGTGGCAAGCAGTTGGGGTATGGACACATTGGGTGACGGCGACGAGATCCTCTTGAGCTCCCTCGAGCACCACTCCAACATCGTCCCGTGGCAGCTGGTAGCCAGCCGTACGGGCGCTCGTCTTCGATACATCGAGATGGACGAACAAGGCCGTCTGATCCTGGACTATCTACCTGAGCTCCTGACGGATCGCACTCGGCTGGTCGCCGTGTCCCATATCTCGAACGCGTTGGGGACGGTCAATCCGATACGTGAGATCGCGGATCAGGCCAAGCAGGTGGGGGCGCTGGTGCTCGTCGACGGCGCACAAGCGGTCCCACATCGCCGGGTGGACGTGCAGGAGCTCGGTTGCGACTTCTACGCGTTCTCGGGACACAAGATGTGTGGTCCCACGGGATCGGGTGGACTGTGGGCCCGCCGATCACTCCTCGAGTCGATGCCTCCGTACCAGGGCGGAGGCGAGATGATTCGCATGGTCGAGCGTGACACGAGCACCTGGGCCGAGATTCCGCACAAGTTCGAAGCCGGCACGCCGAACATCGCGGGAGCCATCGCCCTCGGGGCGGCCGCGGACTTCCTCGACGAGGTTGGGTTCGATGCCATCGCCGAGCACGAAAGAGAGTTGCTCTCCTACGCTCTCGAACGACTCGACGACATGGGTGGCATCACTGTTTACGGGCCCACCGATTTGGACGAACGCTCCGGTGTCATCTCCTTCACTATGGGGGATGCCCACCCTCACGACATCTCCACGATCCTCGACTCCCGAGGGATCGCGATCCGCGCGGGCCATCACTGTGCTCAACTCGTCATGCAGCACTTCGGCATTTCGGCCACGGCGCGGGCGAGTTTCTATCTCTACAACTCCACGGACGACGTGGATCGCCTCATCGAGGGGCTCGCGTCGGTGAAGGAAATTTTCGGACCGGCCTGAGGGCGGCGGACGTATGGTGGAAGTTCCCTTAACCTCTCTGTACCAAGAGCTCATCCTCGAGCACTACCGCCACCCGCGGAACAAGGGGGGGCTCGCCAATCACACCGTGGAGGCCCATGTCGCCAATCCGGTGTGCGGTGACGAGGTCAAGATTCAGATCCTTCTCGACGGGGGCCGGATCGAAGAAATCGCTTTCGACGGCCAGGGATGTTCCATCTCACAGGCCTCGGCGTCTATGATGACCGCCCTGGTCAAAGAGACGGAGCGGAGCGAGGCGATTCGCTTAGCAGACGTCTTCACTGATATGATGCACGACGGTGAGGACGCCTCGCCTGATAAGTCCCTGGGGGACCTGCGGGCGTTACAGGGCGTCTCGAAGTTTCCCGTGCGGATCCGGTGCGCGCTTCTCGCCTTCGACGCGCTCCGTAATGCCCTCGGTGAGGGACTTCAAGTAGATTCCGTAGGAGAGCCTGATCCCGTCGGAGGGACTGTTCACAGTGACAGATCCGAGGGAGAGACGACACACTGATGCCTAAGCATGAAAGCGCTTCCGCCGTTTACTCGGGGCTCCTCCGCGACACACCCGCCGGAGACGTCGCCGTCTGGGTCACCCGCAATGGCGTTCGCCGCATCGGATCAGTCACACCGGAGATGATTGAGGACGGTCACTGGGATGCCGAGGGACACGCCACGCTCAGGGTCGCCCTCCACCAGCTCAACCAATACTTCGACGGGAAGAGGAAGCGCTTCCATCTTCCACTCGACCTCTCCGGAGCCACCAAGTTTCAGAGGAGCATCTACGAGCGGCTCACCGACATCCCATACGGGCGTGTCGTGTCCTACGGGGACATCGCCGACGAGATCGGAGTAGCAGGCGCCGCGCGGGCCGTCGGTCAGGCCGTAGGGGCCAACCCCCTTCCGATCGTGGTTCCGTGCCATCGTGTCGTCCGAAGCGACGGCAGGCTAGGAGGCTATTCCGGAGGCCTCCGCCGGAAGGTCGCGCTCCTTACCATCGAGGGTGTGGGCGTGGACGGGTTTCAATCGCGAAGCCGGGTTCATCCTGAGGTGTTGCAGCTGCCGTTGTAGGGCTCCTCTTCTTGCGGGTGGAAGGGGAGAGGAATCGACGGTCCCGCGCAGGACAGTCCGCCGCCAAAGGCGGTGGAGCGAAGCGCTGGCCGGAGCGGGACCGTGAACCCCTCTTCCACCCTCCTCCAACAGGTGAAGGGCCTCAGGGCTGCAGCACGACCTTCACCGCGCCGCTCTTCCGGTGGTTCGCAGCAGCACGCAACGCGGCCCGATACTGGTCGAGTGGATACGCGTGCGTGACCATGTTCTGGACCGGCGCACCCGTCTCGAGCAAGAGGTCGTGGGCGACCTCGAAGGTGTGCCGTTGTTCACCCCGCCAGGTCTCCAGCCCGTAACCGACTGCCCCCCGGATGCGGAGCTCCCTGGCCCAGACGAACGTGAGATCGAGCTTCTTGAACTCCGCCGCGCACCCGATGACCACGATGCGGCCGCGCGGTGAGGCGAAACCGAGTGACTGTGAGAGGCTGCTCTGGTTGCCGACACAGTCGTAGATGAGGGGAAAACCACCGCCCGAAAAGACCTCGGGGCCCACCACCGGCATGTGGGCGGACGCACCCGTGTCGATCAACGCGTCTCTCGCCTCGAAACCCGGCGCCACCACGTCGGTAGCGCCCAATGTCCGGGCCAACTTCTGCTCGTGCTCCCGCTTGGCCTGTACGAGGATGGGGCCCTGGAAACCGGTCGCTCGTAAAGCCCATATCGTGGCCAAGGCAATCGTGCCACTCCCGATCACGAACGCGGGCTCCTCGCCCTCCGGTGGGGTGCGCAGCACGGCGTGCAGAGCGATCGAGAGCGGCTCGAGCAGTACGGCCGCGTTGTCGGACAAGGCATCATCGACCGGGAATACCTGGGACTCGTGAGCGAGCACAGTCTGGCCCCACCCCCCGGGCAGATCTCGATGATACCCGATCGTGAGGCCCCGCGAGAGCGGCTCATCTCCGATCAACGTGACGCCGTCTTCGCCAGCCCGCTCGCACGTACAGTGAAGCCCCTCGGAGCAGGAGGAGCACGGATCTTCCGGAGGGTAGCCCCGGGTCGTACACGAGATCATTGGGTCCACCGTCACCCGCTGACCCTGCGACACCTTGGACACGTTGGTGCCAACCGACTTCACCCTTCCCAGAATCTCATGCCCGAGAACGGCCGGAAACGAGCCGAACGGCTCCATGGCCGGGCTCGCGGAGTACGTCAGATTGCTGATGTCGCTTCCGCAAATCCCGCCTGCGACAACCTCTATCTCCACCCAGTCAGGCCCCGGCAGCTGCGGCTCGGGGAGATCGCTCATTTTCACGCCGCTGAGAAGCCCGTAGAGGGCCGAATCCGATATACGCCCAGCCGTCTTCGCGAGAAGGAAGTGTGGAACCGATACATTGAACGTGACGCCCTTCATGGTGTGCTGCTCACCTCCGGCTCACTTTCCAGCCTCCTCGTGGTTTCCGGCATCACCTCGTGTTGCGGTCTGACTGTCGAGGCGGCCGGGGTGGAACGGAGACCAGTCTAGCCCCGGGAGTTTCGGCTAGCCACCGGGACATCACTACACGCCACTACGGAACAGCGGTCGGAGGCAGTGGGTTACAGGGGTCATGAGCAGACGCACCGCCATCATCGCAGGATTCCGTACGCCGTTCGTCCGATCCGGAACCGTCTTCAAGGACCTGACCGCGATCGACCTAGGCGTGCTCGCAGTGCGTGAACTCATGGACCGGAGCGGCGTCCGTGGTGAGGACGTGGACCACCTCGTCTACGGCACCGTCGTACATGATCCCCACGCCCCCAACATCGCCCGTGAAGTCGGGCTGGCCACGTTGCCCAAGACCGTTCCCGCGGTGACCGTCTCCCGGGCCTGTGCCACCGCCAATCAGTCGATCGCGGACGCCGCCAATCTCATCGAACGTGGTTATGCCGACGTGGTGGTCGCCGGAGGTTCCGAGTCGCTCACGCACATTCCGATCACCATCAAGCAGGCTCTCGCCGAAAAGCTCATCGGCGCCTCCAAAGCGAAGACACTCGGCGCGCGACTTGGCACGCTCGCCAAGATCCGGCCCAAGGACCTGGTACCCAACTTCCCCCAGATCGCCGAGCCCACCACGGGCGAAAGCATGGGGGAGTCGGCCGAGCGTATGGCCAAGGAGAACGGCATCACGCGGGCCGATCAGGACGCTTGGGCGCTCCGCTCGCATCAGCTCGCCGCCGCGGGAACACAAGACGGGAGGCTCACTGCGGAGATCGGCCCCGTCTACGTGCCCCCTGGTTTCGAGACCGTGGTGCAGACCGACAACGGAATCCGGAGCGACACTAGCGAAGAGGCCCTGGCCAAACTGCGCCCCGTGTTCGACCGCAAACACGGGAGTGTGACGGCCGGCAACGCCTCGCCGCTCACCGACGGGGCTTCGGCGGTCCTGATGATGTCCGAGGAGCGGGCGAAGGCCGACGGCCTCGAGCCGATGGGCTTCGTCCGCAGCTACGCGTTCTCAGGGCTCGACCCGGGGGGACAACTCCTGCAGGGACCCGCCTACGCCGCCCCGATGGCGCTGGAGCGGGCGGGCATCACCATGGCGGACATCGGCCTCATGGAGATGCACGAGGCTTTCGCAGCGCAGGTGCTCTCGAACCTCCGGGCTCTCTCTTCCCAGAAGTTCGCCGAGGAGGAGTTGGGACGAAGCCGAGCCGTGGGCCACCCGGACGTCGACGTCATCAACGTGATGGGCGGCTCCATCGCGATCGGCCATCCGTTTGGGGCGACCGGCGGGCGCATCACGACCACGTTGCTGAACGAGATGAAGCGGCGGGATGCGGAGCTGGGGTTGATCACGGTGTGTGCGGCAGGCGGGTTGGGGTTCGCGATGGTGGTGGAGCGGGGGTGAGCGCCCCCTGCTGAACGGCCTCTCTAATCGGTGGCCAACTCCTTCTTGAGCGCTTCCCGATTCTCCCGCCGTCGCTTGCCGTCTTCGAACCTCTCCTTGTCCTCATCGGTGATGAGCTTCAGACCCGGCACCGGCGCCGGCCGACTGTTCTCATCGATGGCCACAAAGGTCAGGAGACAGTCATTGGTGTGACGGCGGCGACCCGAGGTCGGATGCTCCGCGACCACACGGACCCCGATCTCCATCGAGGTTTTGCCAACGTAGTTGACCCGAGCACTGCACATCACCAACTCACCGGCGTAGATCGGTTCCTTGAAGTCGATCTGGTTGATCGACACCGTGACACACGGCTGGCGGGCATGACGCATGGCCGTGACCGCGGCGGCCCGGTCGACCATTGAAAGCAGAACACCACCGAAAATGTGCCCGAGATTGTTGACGTCGCCCGGCAGCATGAATTCCGTGATCTCCGAAGCGGACTCGTCCGGGCTCCGCACGTTCGGCTGTTCACCTAGCGGTTCACTCATCTGATCACTCGTCTTTGTTATGGGCCGATTCGCCTGACACACACCGACCGGGAAGCTAAACGGTGTGCCTGGTCCACGGCCACACGGGGCCCCTAGGGCTTGCTTCGTTCCCTCAATATCTCGACTGTCCCCGAAGCCATGGACGTGGTAACCAAGTGCTTCGACCAATCACAGCTGCTTCCGAAGACCAAGCTCACCCTCGAGGAAATCTTGGGATGCGACTAGGCGCTAGCCTAGAGGAAACCTGATGCAGAACAACCCGACGCAGCCGATCGATCCGCCGGAGGGCCCCCCGGGGGGCCAGGGCCCGCCGGGCGACCACGGACCGGGAATGCGCCGCATCCAGTGGGCGGGTTTCATCGGGGGTGCGATCGCCTTCCTGCTGATTCTCGTGCTACCAGCTCCCGAGGGTCTTACGCCCACGGGGTGGAGGGCCGCGGCGGTTGCGGTGCTCATGGCCGTGTGGTGGATGACCGAGGCGATCCCGATCACGGCGACCGCTCTCATTCCGCTGGTCTTCTTCCCAGCGCTCGGTGTACTCGAAATGCCGGACGCCGCGGCTCCCTATGCCAACGAGCTGATCTTCCTCTTCATGGGGGGATTCTTCATCGCCGTCACCATGGAGCGCTGGGGGCTACACCGCCGGATCGCTCTGGCCATCGTGTCGGCGGTCGGCACCAGCCCGCGACGGCTGGTGCTCGGGTTCATGGTGGCGACTGCCTTCATCTCCATGTGGATCTCGAACACCGCTACGGCGGCAATGATGTTTCCCATTGGGCTTGCGCTGGGGGAAATATTTCGGCCCTCAGACCAGGAAGGGCCCTACGAGTTCGGCATCGCTCTCATGCTGGCGACCGCGTACGCTGCGAACATCGGCGGCTCGGCCACCCTGATCGGAACCCCGCCCAACGCCGTCATGGCAGGGGCCGCCAGCGAGATGCTG
>Ga0257112_10001154_pt1 | contig 10168 bp, 11 predicted proteins | sample LP_taG_5_FD_191565 | JGI IMG/M metagenome (GOLD analysis project Ga0257112, IMG submission 191565) | Marine microbial communities from Northeast Subartic Pacific Ocean, Canada - LP_J_2015_P26_1000m | ecosystem: Environmental > Aquatic > Marine > Oceanic | place: Canada: Northeast Subartic...
AGATCCATTTCCCATGTGTAGCCCATAGCTCCATGAGATTGAATGCTATTTCTGCATGCCAATTCAGCTGCTTTAATACTCATATATTTTGCATGAGCACAATGAAGAAAAGACTTTGGGTTGTTTTCATTAAGAGAGTAAGCGGATCTATAAACTGCTGGTCTAGCAAACTCTATAGCAACTGCGATATCTGCAAGCATATGTTTAACAGCTTGAAATGATCCTATGGGCTTACCAAATTGGTTTCTATCTAAAACATATGATGAGCTTAAATCTAGCATTTTCTGAGCCAAGCCAAGTAATAATGCTGCACTGAGCAATGAGCCCCTTGAAGCCATAGCTTGATTCAAAACTTCAAAATTATCAGAAGAAGCAATTGAATTTTTAATTGAAGAAATTTTAGATAAAGATCTTGAGGGATCGTTTGATTTGAGCTCTTTAAATTTCAAGTCATCTTTATTTATAAAATGGCAGGAATTATCATCCAAAAGGATCAAACCATTTGATTGATTCACAAACAATGGATGAGGGTTTTGTGAATGAGCTACAGCAATATATTTTGACCCGCAATCAAATTTATCAATAAGAGCTACTTTGATATCCTTGGGAAAAATATCTAATAAGTCATTTATTAAAAAATTCTGCTCAGCAACCGGCTCAGGCAGACCTGAATATCCCATTTCTTCAATCATTAATGTTAAAGCTACCTGATCAACTCCTAAACCACCATCTTCCTCTGAAAGGTTTGACCCAATAACACCCAAAGATATTAAATCATCCCATCTTTTTTGGTTAAATGGGCTATTTTCCTTCCATCCTAACCTTATAGACTCTGGGGTACATTCTTGAGCTAAAAAACTTTTTATTGTCTCTTTAAATTGAAGTTGTTCATCAGTAAATACAAAGTTCATAATTTACCTTGGTAATCCTAATAACCTCTCAGCAATGATATTCTTTTGAATTTCATTGGTACCTGCATAAATGGGACCAGCATAAGAAAACATAAAACCTTTAATCCATTTAGCGCCATTATGCTGTTCCTCATCGACTAGTTCAGCACTAGCTCCAAGAATCTTTAAAGCTGTTTCATGCATCATATAATCAAGTTCAGACCAAAAAATCTTTCCTAAGCTTGATTCTGATCCAATTGATCCACCTGCCATTAAATTAGATGCTGTTTGGTAAATACTTAAAGCATAAGATTCTGATTTAGACCATGCGTCAACTATCTTTGACTGCATAGCAGGTGAACATTCTGATTTGTTTTCTAAATATAAAGCTAAAAGCTTAGCTGCAGTTTGTTGGAATCTAGCTGGGCTTCTTAACATTAGACCCCTTTCAAACCCAGCCGTTGCCATAGCAATTTTCCAACCATCTCCTTCTTGACCAATTAAATTCTCTACAGGCACCTTAACATCATCAAAGTAAATTTCTGCAAAACCAGGCTCACCATCAAGCTGAGGAATTGGTCGGACTGTAATACCAGGAAGATCTAAAGGAGCTAATATAAAAGATAAGCCTTTGTGCCTCTCTGAAGATAAATCACTTCTGAATAATCCAAACATCCAATCAGCATAAGAAGCTCTAGATGACCATGTTTTTTGGCCATTAATTGTAAAAAACCCATCTTCAAGAACTGCCGTAGATCTAATTGCTGCCATGTCACTTCCCGCACCAGGCTCAGACCAGCCTTGAGCCCAAATATGATCACCTGATGCCATAGCCTTTAAAAACTTATTTTTCTGTTGATCAGTGCCAAACTCCATTAAAGTTGGACCAAGTAAAAACACACCATTTTGATTAACCCGAGTAGGCGCATCTGCACGATAATACTCTTCTTCAAATATTAACCATTCAATAAGATTTAACCCTCTTCCTCCATATTCCTTTGGCCATGTCACCATTGACCAATTACCTGAATTTAAAGTTCTCTCCCATTCTCTATGCTGCTCAAATCCTTCCTGTATATCCAAGGACTGAAGAGGTTTTTTTGGAAGGTTATCTTGAAGCCACAAACGAACTTCATTTCTGAATTTTTCTTGAGCTTCAGTGAACTTAATCTGCATCTTTAAAATTAGCATCTCTTTTTTCGACAAATGCATCTCTTCCTTCTTGGGAATCTTTTGACTTATATAACTCTAAAGTGAATGTTTGTTCAGATTTATAGTTCTCATCTACATCGCTATTCTCAATTTGATTTAAAGCTTTTTTTGCTAATTTAATGGCTAGTGGACTTTTGGTTGCTATATCTTCAGCTACTTCCATGGCAGCTTTATCAAGACTGGTTTTATCCTTATGTAAAGATTCTATAGACCCATATTCAAAAGCTCTTGTAGCAGAAATAGGTTTACCAGTTAACATCATTTTTCGAACTGCCTGCAAAGGGAATAAACGACTTAAATGAGCCCCGCCGCCTAATGCGCCTCGATCAATTTCAGGTAACCCAAAATAAGCATCTTCTGTTGAGAGTACTATATCTGAGGCGCCTACTATCAAAATTCCACCTCCCAAAACAAAACCATGGCAAGCAGAGATCACTGGAATATTGCAAACATGAATAGCTCTTGCAGTTTTCCAACAACCATCATTCACTTGATTGATTTTTGTTGGGTCTGACTGCAACTCTTTAATATCAACTCCGGCACAGAAACCTTTTCCCTTAGCCGTGATAATGATTGCACGAACCTCGTCATTATAAGAAAGATTATCAATATTAATTGCTAAATCTAACCATTCCTGAGAGCTTAATGCGTTAACTGGAGGGCAATCTAAAACTATTTCAGCAATTCCATTATTGATAGAAGTATTTACGCTCATGATTCTTCTTCTCCTATTTCCTTAAATTTTGTATATGAAAGTTCAAATTCTCTCATAATCTGTTTTATTAATTCACTACAAGTAGGAATATTATTAATTATCCCAGCTACTTGACCTGAAGGCATAGCTCCCTCATTAGGAAAACCTTCAACCATTGCTTTTTGAATAATCGCTGGGCTGTTTGCAGACATTATTGATTGAGAAATTGTAAGATCATCACCTCTTAGCATTGCAAAAAAAGCTTTTAATAAATCCTTAAATGATGATTCAGTTAATTGTTTATACCTCCAAGCTGAAGAAAATGAAATCAATAAAAGGCTTAAGGGATTTGAACGATCAATTTTTTGAATATATTTATTAAAAATTAATCTGTGAGGTAAGCCATCAAATTTTTTCGTTATTTTAATTTCTTCAATGTTTGCGGAAAGGTATGCGTCTTTTGTTACTTGAGGTACTGGACTTTCTTGAGTCATCATAAATCTAGTACCCATAGCAATCCCAGCAGCTCCCCAAGCTAAAGCAGCTGCCAAACCAGCACCATCTCTAAAACCTCCAGCAGCTATTACAGGAACCTCAACTTGTTGGAGAACTGAACTTAATAAAAGAGTGGTTGGAGTGGATCCAGTATGACCTCCACCCTCAGAACCTTGAATCACCAATGCATCGGCTCCTAAATCTACAGCTTTTAAAGCATGTTTTAAAGCCCCTACGGTTGGAATACATATAACACCATTTTTCTTAAACTTTGAAATAAAATCAGGAGTAGGTGAACGTGAATAACTGACTGCCTTGATATTTTTATTAATAACAGCTTCAACAATTTGTTCGGCGCCAGGTTGAAACATATGAAAATTTATTCCAAATGGCTTATCTGTTAGCTCTAAAGTTTTATCGATCATCTCAATTGCTTCATCTGGACCAGCTGTAGCAAGAGCAAGAAATCCAAAAGCCCCTGCATTACAGGATGCTGCAACCAATTCAGGCGTTGCAACCCAACCCATAGCTGTTTGAATAACGGGATATTGACAGCCTAAAATTTTAGTTAATTTGTTAATAATAGATCTCGTGCTTTATTTTTTTTTCTTAGGAATTTTCTTTTTGGTCTTTTGTGATTTAGCCATTTTCTTGGCATCAAACCCTGATAAGACATTTCCAGTAGTTAGATCATTATGTGCATGAGAAAAGTGATGCCACGCAAATGCTGCCTCCATACCATTTCGTTTTCCTTGTAGATCTTCTACATGGTTAATTGCCTGCTTAGTTAAAGTTAAGCCTAGTCTTGGCATTTGCGCAATTTTAGATGCCATCTCAATTGTTGTGGATTCAAGATCTTCTTTTGGAACAACTTTATTTACCATACCCATTTCATAACCCCTTTGTGCAGACATTCTTTCGCCTAAAAATAAAAATTCTTTAGCAATCCTAGGATTTAATTCATATGGATGAGCAAAATATTCCACTCCAGGAATGCCCATTCTAACAACTGGATCAGCAAAAAATGCATCATCAGAAGCTATAATTAAATCGCAAACCCATGCAAGCATGCATCCCCCAGCTACACAAGCCCCATGAACCATGGCTATTGTTGGTTTAGGTATATCTCGCCATCTTCTACACATATTTAGATAAACCTCTTGCTCTCGAACATACCAAAACTCTCCACCTGGCTTATTCGTATGGTTATACCACATAGACTTCCGATCATATTCCACGTCAACATCTCTTCCAGGTGTTCCAATATCATGACCTGCAGAAAAATGTTTACCATTTCCCTTTAATATAATTACCTTGATTGCATCATCATCAACAGCTTTTTTGAAAGCCTTGTCTAGATCATAGGTCATCTTCCCATTTTGAGCGTTATTATATTCAGGTCGATTCATTGAGATGATTGCTAAATCATCTTTCTTTTTATACTTAATCGTTGGTTTATTTCTTGCCATAATTAATCTCCAAAAATACTATTTCTAAGGCCTGTTGGGTCTAAGACCTCTCGAATAAAGTGTAATTCCTCTTCAGTTGGGGCTAATGTTTGATCTTCTGATTTAATAGTAAACTCAAACCCGGTCTTTTCAATTACTTCCTCCTTACTAACCCCCGAATGCAAAGAAAGCATTTGTAACTGATTATTAGGACCATTGAAGTCAAAAACTCCTAAATTAGTTATAACTGCAACAATATTAGGCATCAGATCATCGGATTTTTTATTCTTATATCCCATACCAGAAACCATATCAACTTCACCCTTCACAAATACCTTTGTTGAGTGGTTTGGTATAAAAATAGAATTCTTGTGGCTAATAAAATTCCCTGGAAACCCTCTAACGCCAAGTAATTGAACTTTTGGTTGATCATAACTACCAATTGAACTAATGTTTGTTTGACCATAACAATCAATCTGTGATGGTGTGACCATGGCGTGCCTAAAACCACTCCACAAATTCTTAAAAACTCTACTATATGTCATATAACCCTCAATAGAATCTTGAGATGAATCTCTTGGGCCCATCGGCACAGGATTAGATATTAAGAATGCCTCTCCATCAGTCATCATTAAATCTGGGTTTATAGTTAATTTAGCTAAACCCGCTGCTAGTCTTGGTATTAAACCAATGCCAGTTGCAAGAATCTCACCATCATCTTTCCACACCTTTGCAGAAGCGCTAATACATGTTTCAGCCAATGAAATAGAGTCTGTCATATTAAAATTGAGGTAAAGGGATGTTTTGTATTTTCTTGTAGCCACCTACTGCATCTATATATTCTTCTGCTGAACCTTGTAAAAAATTTTGACTGTAATCTCCAAAAGATTTTGCTGCAGCCGAGTAAATCTTTAAATGCTCTAAATCAAATCCATAATTAGGAGCGCATGAGGTTGGATGAGCTCCTCCTAGAGAATGCACTATCCCAGAAACTAAACTTCGTTCAAATCGGTTGTAAATAGCCGCCTCTTTTCCGCCCAAGTTATCTGTTTCTACTAATTCCTCACAAGAAATAAAAGTTTTATCAGCTGCTCTTGCAAACATTTCATCAAAGAAAGGGTCTGGTCCATAGATTTGTGTATTGCCCTTTTTATCTGATTTATTTACATGCAAAAGAGAAACGTCTAATTTAATTGCAGGCATTGCAACTAAACTTTCTTCATCAGAGTAAGGAGATGAAATAAATTTGATTTTTGGGTTATTTTTTAATACATCTGTTCCAATCCCAACTCGAGTTGGAAGAAATGGTAAGCGCATAGCCGCTGCCCTCAAACCCCATTGAACCATTCCTTCATCTAACTCCATGACCTCAATTTCTTTGTTCTGACGAGCTTTTCGGAAATGAGAGTCCAGCGGTATTAAATCAAGAGAAACGAATCCAAAAATTAATTTCTTAACCTTTTGATGCGCGCACAAAAGCCCTACATCAGGACCGCCATAACTAACTATAGTTAAATCTTTTAGATCTGATTGGCATATTGCTCTAATTAAAGACATCGGCTTCCGTCGAGCCCCCCATCCACCAACTCCAACAGTCATTCCATCAGATAACTGATCAACAGCCTCTTGATGATTCATTATTTTATCCATCTATTATGCTTCAGGTATATTAAATTCATGACCCCAGTAACTTGGAGCAGGACAATTAGTTGTTTTAAATGTATTCCAATCAGGCTGTATGCCTTCACATCCAAATTCAAGCATAAAACCTCCTGGAGTTTGCATATAAAAAGAAAACATTTTGTCATTCATGTGCCTTCCTAAGGTTGATGAAATATGCACATCATTTGCAACTGCTCTATCCAACGCCTTAACAACCTGTTCTGGATTTTCAACCTCAATCATTGCATGAACCAATCCAGAGGGTGGTGATGGTGCTTGCATAAAAGCAACTGTGTGATGACGGGGGTTATTGCAATGCATAAAATACAAAACTGATTCTGGATCATCCGGATTAGGGCTAAACCTCATATGCATAATATCTGAGTCACCGAAACCTAAAACTTCAGTATAAAAATCATGAACTGGCTCAATATCTAAAGCTCCAAATACAACATGACCCAAACCTAAACCCTTTGTAACAAAGCCTGAAATGTCTTGTGGAGATTTAAACTCCTCTTCATCAGAAGACCGACCATAAAAAAGTTCCAAAGAATTACCAGCAGGATCTTTTAAAGTTATTAACTCTTCAACGCATCTTGCTTTAACTAGATCATCACCTTGCTCTTCATAAGAAACTCCTATATCAGAAAGTTGTTTCTTGGCATCATCAAACTCTTGTTTATTAGCTAGCTCAAAACCCCCCAATACATACCTTTCAGTTTCTCCTTTTTGCACCTGAAATCTAAATGGACTTTCATCTATACGAAGAAATAAATTATTTTCATTACTCTTCTTCTCATTTTTCATCAAACCCACTACATCATGAGCATAAGATTCCCATTTTTGGATGTCAGTAGTTTCAATTAAAATGTAACTTAAAGATTCTATTTTCATTCTAGGCTCCCGCTTCGCAGCTATTAATAATAAATATTGCTTTAAGATTCAAAGCAATATCTTATATTTTCATTATTAATTCTATCATTCAATTTATTTATGCATAATTTTAGTCCAATATTTTACAAAACATTATCTTTACCAAAAACTTTTCCTTAAAGTAGGTATAAATTCTATAAAATAAAGAAATGGCAATGATAAAAGCAATTATTAACCCCGTAACTCCATTTCAACAAAATGCGCCTATTTTATTTTGTGAAAAATCAAAAAAATGTGCATTTGTTGATCCTGGAGGAGATATAGATATTCTCTTAGAAGTAGCTAAAAATAATAATTTAATTCCCGAAAAAATTTTACTTACTCATGGGCATGCTGATCATGCTGGTGCAGCTAATGAATTAGCTCAAATGCTTTCAATTGAAATTGAGGGGCCACATAAAGAAGATGCTTTTTTACTTGATTCATTGGAGCTTCAAGGAAAGATGTTTGGGATGCAAGCACAAAACTGTATTCCAAATCGCTGGCTAAATGATGGAGATGAGGTTCAGCTAGGGGATGCAATTTTAAAAGTACTCTTTTGCCCAGGACATACACCGGGTCATATTATTTTTTATCATCCAGAGTCTAAGCTAGCTGCGGTGGGAGATGTCTTATTTAGAGGCTCAATTGGAAGAACTGATTTGCCAAGGGGAAATCATCAAGAATTACTAAATTCTATTACTCAGAAGTTATGGCCTCTTGGTGAAGAAGTACTATTTATTTCAGGTCATGGACCAGTCTCAACCTTTGGTCAAGAAAGAAAAGATAATGCTTTTGTTGCAGATTCCGTGCTTAATTAAAATCAGTCCACCCAAATCTCAACAGCTCTACCCTCATCATCTTTAATAGAACCTGTAACAATTAAAATAAAATCTACAATCCACCAAATACCAAAACCAGCAAAAGTGATGATAAATAAAATTGCTGAAGCATAACGTCTTAAATAAAATCGATGCGCCCCTAGTGGCCAAGACAATACTAAGAAAAGTAAGAAGGTAGGTAAAATAGTTTTTTGAGAATTATTTTGATTTAGTCCTGTTTCGCTCTTTATTATTTCATTCATTAAATTATAAATTCCTAATTCTTAATCTTAACTCATAAGGTATTTCGCCTCTAGAATCATGCTCTTTCTTAATTTTTATGACTCTATCCAGTCTTTCTGAATCCATGGGTATGATCTTCCTCTTAGCCATATCAATATGACCTTCTACTGTCTCATACATAGCGCTAATTGTGCCCTCCTTATTAAATAAAGCTCCGATCATATGAAATAACTTCTCATTAACATTTAAAAGCCTAAAAGCAGGAAAAATATCATCTCCTACAAGAAATTCTTTTTTAAACCTATAATTATCTTCCAAGGTAAATGATGAGTAACCTTGTTCAAGATAGCTTTCATCAAAACCAAAATCCTTGAGTGTAAATTCCCAGCCTTGCTCAAAAACTTCTTTTATAAAATTAACATTCATGTGACCATTAAAATCACACATATCTTGGGTGACAGTTACCTTCTTTCCCTTATATGGAAAAAGATCTTTCATAGCGATACAAAATAATTTAAACAAGGAATTGTGGAGAAAGAAATGAAGATTTGCAAATAAAAAATTATGTTTTTCATTTGACGATTTAAGTACAATAGACATTTAATTTATAGAAAAATTATGAATAACTTTGAAATTATTGTTATCGCTAACCTAGAAGTTAATGATGCAAATGAATATAGAAAATATGAAAAAGGTTTTTTTCCAATTCTAAAAAAATACAATGGTTCATTTATAACTTTTGATGATACTCCTGAACATAAAGAGGGAGACTCTTCTTTAAAAGGAAGGATCATTATTTTTGGATTTAATACTGAAGAAGATGCACAAAGCTGGTTTAATGATCCAGAATATCAACAGTTATCAGAATATAGACGTAATGGAACAACAACTCACTCAATTACTTTTACAAAAGTATTGAAAAGATAATTTTAAAATTTTATAAATTTGGAAAAGACCTCAACCCCTACTGACCTAAGATCTATAATTGTCTCCATCAATCTACATCGATCGCCTCCGAAAAACCTAGATGATTTTAAGTCCAATGAATTTGTTGAACTGGTAAGATCCTCAGGTCTAAAAATTGAAGATCATTTTTTTTCAAATCAAAATTCTATATCTGTAAGTCATTTCTTAACAAAAGGAAAAATGGAAGAGCTCAAAACTCTTGTAACTGAGAAAAATATTAAATTAGTAGTTTTAGATTGTGAGCTATCTCCATCACAAGAGCGAAATTTAGAAAAATCACTTCATGCAAGGGTGCTAGATAGAACTGGGTTAATCCTTGATATTTTTGCATCTAGAGCTGAAAGCGATATAGGGAAATTACAAGTTGAACTTGCTCAATTAAGTTTTCTATCTACACGGCTAGTGCGAGGCTGGAGTCATTTAGAAAGACAAAAAGGTGGAATAGGATTAAGGGGGCCAGGTGAAACTCAACTTGAAACTGATCGACGGCTAATCAATGATCGAATCAAACAATTAAAAAAAAGACTTGATAAACAACACAATCAAAAAAATCTTAATAGATACTCAAGAAAAAAGGGGTCGAATAAATTGGTTGGACTAGTTGGTTACACTAATGCAGGTAAAACTTCTTTATTTAATGTTCTTACAAAAGGTAGCTTATATGTAGCTGATAAGCTTTTTGCTACCTTGGATACCACAACAAGGAAAGCTAATTTTAAATCTAAAGCTTTCAATACAATTCTTTTTTCAGATACTGTTGGTTTTATCTCAAATCTTCCTACTAACCTTATTGAATCGTTTAAAGCTACACTAGATGATTTAACT
>Ga0257112_10001156_pt1 | contig 10160 bp, 8 predicted proteins | sample LP_taG_5_FD_191565 | JGI IMG/M metagenome (GOLD analysis project Ga0257112, IMG submission 191565) | Marine microbial communities from Northeast Subartic Pacific Ocean, Canada - LP_J_2015_P26_1000m | ecosystem: Environmental > Aquatic > Marine > Oceanic | place: Canada: Northeast Subartic...
GTTATTGGTTATCTCCTCATCAATATCGCACGATCTTTTAAAAAAAACATTTAAACCAAACATTACAGAGAAACAGGAGTTGTTTTATGCAAGATGCTCTGCTGCTTTTGCAATTTTGATTGCTGGACTTTTTGGAATTTATCCACCCGGATTTGTTGCTCAGGTGGTGGCTTTTGCATTTGGCCTGGCTGCAGCTACTATTTTTCCTGCATTATTTCTTGGAATTTTTTCTAAATCCACCAACAAAGAAGGAGCCATTGCGGGAATGCTAGCTGGGCTAGCTTTTACCTCAAGCTATATCATTTATTTTAAATTTATCAATCCCCAACTTGATAATTCAAATTTTTGGATTGGTTCTATTTCTCCGGAGGGTATTGGTTTTATTGGAATGTTTGTTAATTTTTTTATAGCATTTTTGGTTACAAAATTTTTTGCAAATCCACCAAAAGAAGTTAATGAGTTAATTCAAACTATTAGACAGCCCTAAAATTAATATTATTAAAAATATAAGAATTGTATAATTTATAAGAAGGAGGAAATAAAAATTAATATTGTAGTAGTTAGCGGCGGTTTTGATCCAATGCATTCAGGTCATATAGAGTATTTTAAAGCAGCAAAAGCTATGGGTGATTATCTCATAGTGGCTTTGAATAGCGATGATTGGTTAATAAAGAAAAAAGGGAAGTTTTTTATGCCTTTTTCTGAGCGAGAAACGATAATTTCTAATTTAAATCTGGTGGATCAGGTTATTGACTTCCAAGATGATGAGTTGGGTAGCTGTTCTTTTGGGTTAGAAAAAGTGAAGACCCAATATCCTGACGATAAGATCATATTCTGTAATGGTGGAGATAGAAAAGAAAATAATATCCCCGAAATGAATGTTCAAGGGATAAGTTTTGAATTTGGCCTTGGGGGCGATAATAAAATGAATTCTTCTAGCGCAATACTAAAAGAATGGGAATTTAATACTGAAGAACGAGTTTGGGGAAAATTTCATAATTTATTTATTGAAAATGGTTTGAATATCAAGGAAATGATTGTTTCTCCAGGAAAAGGAATGAGCTTTCAGCGCCATTTTAAAAGAAATGAGATTTGGTTTGTCAGTAAAGGGGCGTGCGAAGTTAATTTTAGCGAATCTACTCCAGAGGAGCAGACAAAAATCAATTTAGATACAGAGGATGTTTTTCATGTAAAAGTAGGTTCATGGCATCAGATTATTAATCCATTTAATGATCCTTGTCATATTATTGAAATTCAATATGGCGAAGTCACAGACGAAGAAGATATAGAAAGACTTTCTTATTATGAGGGTAATTAGTAAGTAAAATTATTTATTTATTTTTTTTTCAAGTTCTATAATTCTTTTTTCTAATTTTTCTAATTCAGCTTTTTTTATAAAACCAGAATCCTTCATAAATTCTTCCAAAGCTGGCTTTAACATTTTTTCCACGTTTTTAAGATCACCGGCCATCTTTAAAGGATTAAACATACTCACTCCTATGAACATTTAGAGTAAAAGTATAAATTATTAAAGGTATATTATTATATTCGGATACAATTAATTAAAATGGAGGTTATATGAATTTATCAACTTATTTAGATGGCATTGCAAAGCCTTTTCAAAGGATAGCTCCTTGGATTTTAAGATTGGTATTAGGTGGTTCATTTATCTTACATGGTTTTGGAAAGTTTCCATTGCCACCAGAAAAGTTAGTTGGATGGTTTGATAGCATGGGAATAGTGGCGCCAGAAATTGTTTCTAGTTTAGTTGCACTTGGAGAGGTTGGAGCAGGGATTGCAGTTATATTGGGGGGTGTTTTAGGGAGAATAGGGCATCTAGTCACAAGGTTGGGCGGTGGCGCAATTTTAGTGATTATGTCTGGTGCATTTTACTTTGCTCATTTCGATTGGTTTATTACTCAAAAATTATTTATGAGTGAACAGATTTTTTTGTTTAGTTTGGGCTTATATTTTGCGATAAAAGGGAACAACTAAAAAATATTAAATAGATATTGTTTTTTTAAATGAGAATGATTATCATTATCATTCTCAAGTAGATATTTGTATCTTCTTGGGCGCACTTTTTAGAAGATAACAAATGAACCATCAATGGCCTGATACGAAAACTAAAATTAATTTTGTAATTATGGGACTATTAACAGTCTTATTTTTTATTCCTGCGCTTGCTGCATATGATTTAGAAAGCATTGAATCAGTAACAATTATTGGTTCCAAGGAGGATGCAAGAAATATTGCAGGATCTGGAGCTGTAATATCAAATGATGATTTGCAAAAAACCATGGATACTGATATTCATAAAATTTTATCAGCGGTTCCAGGAGTCTTTTTTAGAACAGAAGATGGTTATGGCTTAAGACCAAATATATCTATCAGAGGTACAACTATTGATAGATCTGCAAAGGTTACCATCATGGAAGATGGTGTTCTTGTTGCTCCAGCTCCATATACATCTGCCTCAGCATATTATTTCCCAACAACAGGAAGAATTAATTCAGTTGAAGTTTTAAAAGGTCCTGCCGCAATTACACAAGGACCAAGCACTATTGGTGGAGCAATTAATCTTGTAAGCACACCAATTCCTACTGATGAATTTGGGGGCAAGCTTGTTCAAGAACTTGGTGGCAACGGCATGATGAGAACACATGCTGTGGTCGGTGGAGATAATGGAACTATTGGTGCTATGTTAGAAGTTCATGAGCAGTCAACAGATGGATTTGATTCTATTGCAAATGTAGGTGGAGATACCGGATTTGATAAATCAGACTTTATGGCTAAATTAAGATATGCCTCTGATAATTATGAGCTTACTTTAAAAATTGTTGATGTAGATGAAGCATCAGAACAATCTTATGTGGGCTTATCTCAGTACAGCTTTCAACAAAATCCCAGAAGAAGATACGGCATGACTCAGTATGATGTGATGAATAATGATGGGGACCAACAATCATTAACATATAAGGGTTCTTTTGGAAATGTTGATGTTGTTGCAACTTCTTGGAGTAATGAATATCACAGAGATTGGTTCAAAGTGGATAAAGCCAACAATAAGAAACAATACGGCATCAACAATGGCATTAATAATGTTATTGCAGCTGCAAACGCAGGCAATGCAGATGCACAAGGAATTCTAGATGGCACAAGAGCTGTTCAAGTGAAGCTAAAGCACAACAATAGGTTTTATACCAACGAAGGAGTTCAATTTCAGATTTCAACTGATATTGGCAATCATGCTTTAACATTTGGATACAGGGATATGGAAGATTCAGAAAGTAGGCTTCAATATTATGAATGTTTTGACCAAAGTGCATCTGGATCAAATTCTCATTTATCCCCATGCAGCACTGGCTGGACAGGCAGTAACAACAGGTTAAGAGAAACTGATGCCAGTTCATATTTCATTCAGGACACAATTACCATGGATAAACTGGTTGTCACTCTTGGATACAGATCAGAAGATTATGACAATGTTGAAAATAGATGGTCTGACCTAGCAAGAACAATTCCCGATCCTAGGTATATACTTAAGAAATCAAGTGGCGATTATTCAACAACAGGATTTGGAGCAACTTATGATGTTAGCGATAATCTTAAGCTTGTAGCTGGTTTTCACCAGGGAATGTCTCCAGTCTTTAATGGTGATGCAGAAGAAGCAGATAATATGGAATTAGGCTTCAGATACAACAAAGGAACAACAGCAGCAGAGGTCATCTACTTTGCTAGCGACTATGGAAATTTAGTAGGCACATGTACAAATTCTAGTGGAGGAGATTGCGAGGTTGGCGTTACATTTAGCGGTGGTCAGGTTGATGTCTCCGGGCTAGAGTTAAGCACTTCATGGCTTATTAATAGCGATAGAATTAGTTATCCTATAGCCATTGTATATACTTCAACTGATGCAACTTTTGAAAATAGTTTCTCTAATAAAGATTATTGGGGAAATGTTGCAGCCGGAGATGATGTTCCATATATACCAAGCTCAGTATTGGCAATTAGTGCTGGCTTTGTAACTGAAAGTGGCTGGAATGGTTATCTAAGAATGGCTGACCATGGAAGCTCGTGTTCAACAGCGGCTTGCAGCACCTATGAAAAGATAGATGATTATAGTTATATTGATTTAACCTTAAGAAAATCAATAAATTCTAACCTTGATATATATGGGGTTTTAGAAAACGCAACTGACAATGAAGACATTGCAGCCAGAGCCCCTAAAAACGGTGCTAGGTCTCAAAAACCTCAAACTTTCAAACTAGGATTCAGCTATAAGTTCTAATTGATTTCTAGATGGGAGATACAGATCAAAGTTGTGGTAGCTTTACTCTCTAATCCTCAAGTGTTCCTCCTAAGTAAGCACACAGGGCCTAGAGTAGCTCCTATCTAGATCTTGCTTAAAGAGTATATTGCTAAGAAACATATATCTTGTACAATTGTCCCCTCATGTGGGGCTATAGCTCAGCTGGGAGAGCACCTGCTTTGCAAGCAGGGGGTCCGCGGTTCGATCCCGCGTAGCTCCACCACCTAGTCCAATTTGGAATAACTCTTAACAGCCTATAGTTGACTAATTGGTAATGCCCATTTCGGATTCACAGAATGCAATTATTTCTTGAGAAATATTTCTCTCAAGAGTTTTTTCAAGGCTTTGTATTCCTGGAGAGCTGTTTACCTCTAGAACCAAGGGACCTCTTTTACTTCTAAGTATATCTACACCAGCAAAAGAAAGACTAAGTGCTTTTGTTGCTCTTACGGCAATTGATCTTTCTTTCCTTGAAAGATGAGTTTTTTCTGGGATTCCACCCTGGTGAATATTTGATCTAAAATCACCTCCTCCCTTATTAAGCCTTTTAATGGCACCTATAACCTTTCCTCCTAGAACTAGACATCTTAAATCTTCGCCTTTTGATTCTTCAATAAACTCCTGAACCAGAAAATTAGCCTTTAATCCTCTAAAAGCGCTTATTACAGTTTCGGCAGCTTTTTTTGTTTCTGCTAAGATCACTCCTCTTCCTTGGGATGATTCTGCTAGTTTTATGATTAAAGGGATACTACCCACAGTATCAATTATTCCTCTAGTGTCCTTTGGCGAAGAAGCAAATCCTGTTATAGGTATATCTATACCTGCTGAAGCCAATAACTGATGTGCCATTAATTTGTCTCTTGAATTAGCTATTCCCTGAGGTTGATTAATAGATATAGCTCCCGTTAGAAGAAATTGCCTTGTTACTGCTAATCCATAAGAAGTGACAGATGCGCCTATGCGAGGGATTACCACATCATATTTAGGTAAAGGTTTTCCATCATAAAAAATTTGGGGGTTGTCAATATCTATATCAAGGTAGCACCTTGTCGTATTAATTGTTTCCACTTCATGACCGCGTGATTGTCCAGCTAGCATTATTTTTTTTGAAGTATAGTTATTTGGTTCTCTTGTTAACAAAGCTATCCTTAAAGCTCTCCTAGATTTAAGAGCTTTTTTCTTTTTCTTTCTATAAAGTGTTTTGTCTAGTTGACCTAAAAGAAAGCTTTCAGTTGGATGTACTATCATCTCTGGTTCAAGCCCCGATCTACCTAGTAACATCCTATACTGCATAGACTGTCTATCTGTTAGGGAGATTTCTGTTTCCCATTCCCTGTTTCCAAGTTTGATCGTTGTTTTTATAAAACATCTGTTTTCTGATTCTCCATTTGAACTAATTACCTTTCTCTTGTTAAGTAAAGGAGCTGAACAAGAAATTTTTAGGTTAGGTTTTTCAGGTAAGGGAGATACTTCAAATCTTACATATTTCTTTTTCTTAACTTTAAAGATTTCTATATGTTTTGCATGCAAAGATGAGGTTTGGGCTCCAGTATCAACTTTAGCTTTGATTGCTGGAATATTCAGTGAAGATAAATTTATCCACTCTTCCCAGCCAAGCTCTAAGTTATGTTTCATTTTTGGTATAGATATAGTTTAAATGATATCTAAAAAAACATGCGGATCCAACTTTCCCCGCTTAGCTCCACCACCTAGTTCAATTAGATTTGCCTTCATAATTTATTCTCCGAGTAATCAAGAAGGAAAAAGAACTTAGGGTATAGGCGGTTCCAATTTTGAACCATAAGCTCCACCAAGTTTTTGTATTTTGATATCTTTTTTCACATTCGCATTGACTTTGAACATGCTTTAAGTTGTATAGTTAGCTCATGAAAAAAACTAAAAACACAAAAAAAATTCAAATAGAAAAAGCCTACAAAAATTTAGATTTTTTAAATAGCAAAGATGCTCGAACTTTAAGGATTTTGTCTGAATATCTTTATCCAAAAAAACAACTTGAAGAAGAAAAAGTAACGAACACTATAGTAATTTTTGGATCAGCAAGAGCACCATCACCAGAGGAGTTAAGTAACAAAGAAGGAAGAAGTAAAAATCATAAATTAGCTGAGTACTACGATGCTACAAGAATACTCTCAAAAAGATTGACAGAATGGTCTAAGAATTTAAATCAGGAAGACCAAGAATATGTCATTTGTTCAGGTGGAGGTCCGGGTATCATGATTGCAGCTAATCGTGGAGCAAGCGAGGCCAAAGGTAAAAGCATGGCCCTCAGAATTTCCTTGCCCTTTGAAAATATCCCCAATCCATATGTTACTCCAGAGTTAGATTTTGAATTTCATTATTTTTTTACTAGAAAATTTTGGTTCTCTTATCTAGCAAAAGCTCTCGTAATTATGCCTGGAGGTTTTGGAACTTTAGATGAATTTTTTGAAATTCTTACACTTATCCAAACTGAAAAAATGAAGAAAAATTTACCCATAGTTCTTTTTGGGAAAGAGTATTGGAGTAAGTTAATTAATTTTGAAACTTTGGTTGAATTTGGAACAATAGACAGGAAGGACTTAGATCTGTTTTTTCTTACGAGCAGTGTTGATGAAGCTTATGAGTATGTTATATCAAGCCTTAATTTCAAATAATAATTTAATCTCCTAGATTAATTTGCCTACTGGGTTAGATATTCATGAAGGAAAAGAAACTTTGAGTATATGCGGTTCCAATTTTTAACCAGAAGATCTACCATTAATTGATGACCATTAAATCATTCGCAATTACGACATTCCCGTCATAGACACTCTTTACTTCTTGAAGTATTTCATCAGGACTTGATCCCCAAAATAATATATGTGAAAGGATTAATAAGTTTGGTTTTATTCTTTGAGCAATTTTTCCTATTTCAAATGTGGAGGTGTGATGGGCTTTATGATATTTCTGCCAGGCTTTAGTTTTTTTTAAAAAGCCTGCATGAGAATATACTTCATGAACCAGGATATCTGCATTTGCAGCATATTTTTCTAGCTCTTTAGAAGGTCCAGTATCTCCAGAAAATACAATAACTTTATCTGTAGAAGTAAATCTAAACCCAAAAGCATCATTAAAATCTCCATGATTTACTTTAAATGCTTCAACCTCTATATTCTCATCTTTGTATACAAGCCCCTCTTTTAGCTTTGTAAACTCATACATGTACCCAGTTTTATTAGCTGGTTGAGTTCCATTAATTCGATAGTTAATATCTTGTTTATAGGCTTTCACAATAGATTGGGCCATTCCTTTTAGCCCCATTGGTCCAAATAGTTTTAATTTTTTCTCTCTGCCCATTACCCATGGAGTTAAGAGTAAGTCTGATAGCCCCAGAGAATGATCTGAGTGAATATGAGTTAAAAATGCATGCTCAAAATTTATTACATTCATGCCGTTTATTTGACCACCCCAATCAGGTGATAATGATGCTGCTTTTCTAATTATTCCTGGTCCAAAATCGATCAGATAGGGTACCCCATTAGTTAGAACCGCATACGAAGAGCCAGCTCTTTCTGGATCTGGATTTGGAGTTCCAGATCCTAATATAATTAGCTGGGTAGATGAAAACACCATGGGTGAAATTAATAACAGGGCTATAAATTTATATTTCATCTTGATTTATTAAGTTATCCTACGGCAATAATAATACTAAAGCATTAATAATGAAAAATTCAATCTCACTGATCGGGATGGCGGGATCAGGCAAAACAACAATAGGTATGAAATTATCAGAAATTTTAAATTTAAGTTTTTCTGATAGCGATAATGTTATAGAAACCAAATACGGCGCAACACTTCAATCTATTTTAGATTCTGAGGGTTATATGAGTTTAAGGGCAATTGAAGAAAATGTAATTCTATCTATTAAAATTGATCATGTCATTTTAGCTACTGGAGGCAGTTCAGTGTACAGCACCAAAGCAATGGAATATTTAAAGATGAATTCTTTAATTATTTTTTTAGAAGTTCCTTTTGATCAGATCCTGGAGCGAGTTCCAAGTTTTTTAGACAGAGGTTTTGCAAAGGAGCCAAATCAAAGTATTGAAGATGCTTTTCTTGAAAGACAGAGCCTTTATTCAGATTATGCTGATCACATTATAGTAAATACTAAAAGCATTGATTCTTGTGTATCAAGAATCCTTAATTTGCTCTAAGTTTTTGCAGAACTTGGTTTTGGTATAGCGAGAAAAATTAAGAAAGATTTATCCATGATTTACTAATTAATTGTGAGAGGAAAGACTTTGATTCCTCTTTAGTAAATCTTGCATCAGATTTTTTGGATTACTTCTTGAGGCTCGTGGCTTCAATCGTGCTGGAATCAAACGAGTCGGGTAATAATTATTCTCTATTTCTGTATCACCTATTTCCCAAAATGGATCAATAATAGCTTGAGTGATTTTAATTTTAGAACGTTTTAACCATTTTGTTTTGTGGGGATTTTTTCTCCATATTTCTACAGGTATTCTTATTAGTTCTTTGTTGCCATCCTCATAGGTAATTTCTAATGGAATAGGCATTATCAACCCTCCCTCATTAGAAAACTCAAAGATATAATAATCTTCTTCTTTTTCTAATGCTTCAACTAAAGCTTTTTTCTTCCATTCAGGGTCACTGTCATTTTTATCATAAAGATCATCAAGAATTTCTTTATAGTCTCGCATTTCTCTATCAGAGGGGGTGAATTCATCATATTGATCATATATATCTAATAGCTTAGGTCTTTCAATAACTCTGGTTTCAATTTCAGCTGATTCATTTCTCTGATCATGAAGAATTATCGGCTCATTTTGTAAATCAATACGATCTTTGGTGAGATCGATCTGAGGATCTAATGTATCAAGAGTTGCAATATGAATATTATTTAATGAAATATCTACGTGGTCAGTGCTGTAAAACCAACCCCTCCAAAACCAATCTAAATCTACACCAGAAGATTCTTCCATAGTTCTAAAGAAATCATATGGAGTAGGCCTTTTAAACTTCCAACGATTAGCATATTCTTTAAATGCTTGATCAAATAATTCCCTTCCAAGTATTGTTTCTCTTAATATAACTAAAGCAGTAGCAGGTTTAGCATAAGCATTATTACCAAATTGAAGCAGAGATTCTGAATTTGTCATTATTGGAACTTGATTTCTACTAGACATAAAATCTGTAATCCATCTGGGTTCGCCTCTGTCTGAACGATAGTTAATATCCCATTCTTGTTCAGCTAAATATTGAATAAAGGTATTTAAACCCTCATCCATCCATGTCCATTGTCGTTCGTCTGAATTAACTGTCATTGGAAAATAAATGTGACCGACCTCATGTATGACCACTCCTATTAGGAATTCTTTCTCACTTCTTGAATATGTGCGGGTACCATCTTCCTCTAACTCTGTTCTGGGACCATTAAAAGTAATCATAGGGTATTCCATTCCACCTACGGGACCATTAATACTTTGAGCTGTGGGGTAGGGGTAATCAAAAGAGTATTTTGAATAAACTTTCATAGTATGCATCACTGCTTCAGTTGAATATTTTGACCACAATGGCTCTCCTTCATTTGGATAAAAAGACATTGCCATAACCAATGGATTGTCTTTGGAGTCTTGCCTAAATCCTGCGGCATCCCAAATAAACTTTCTTGAGCTGGCCCAAGCAAAATCTCTTACATTTTCTGCTTTAAAAATCCAAGTCTTTGTCTGAGTATTTTTTTCTAACTCATTCTTGAGGGCTTCTTCTGGTGTAATTATAAAAATAGGTTTTTTTGATTTCTTTGCTTGGAGTATTCTTTTCTTTTGTGTTGCATTCAATACATCATTAT
>Ga0257112_10001162_pt1 | contig 10126 bp, 9 predicted proteins | sample LP_taG_5_FD_191565 | JGI IMG/M metagenome (GOLD analysis project Ga0257112, IMG submission 191565) | Marine microbial communities from Northeast Subartic Pacific Ocean, Canada - LP_J_2015_P26_1000m | ecosystem: Environmental > Aquatic > Marine > Oceanic | place: Canada: Northeast Subartic...
GGCGGGGAAGGCGAAAAGGAAGACCGCGAAGAGGAAGCCCCGCATGAAGGCGAGTCCTGCGCAGAAACCCGCGTCGGCGTAAAGAAAGCTGGCGTAGAGTCAGAGAACCTTGATGGTTCCGGGGGCTCCTTCGGTGACGCGTCCGATGATCGCCGCCACGGACGTGGCGCTCTGAAGGAGCTCCATGAGTTCTTCGGAGCGTTCCTCCGGGACCGAGATGAGCAGACCTCCGGAGGTCTGTGCGTCCGCCAGGATCAGGCGGGTGGCTTCGTCCTTATCCCCGAAGTCGAGGCGATCCTCCAGATCTCCAAGATTCCGCCGGGTGCCCCCGGGGATATGGCCGGCGGTGATCAATTCGGACACCCCGGTTAAGACCGGGACGTTTGCGGCCTCGATCTCCGCGGCTACGCCGGACTGAAGGAGCATGTTGCTGAGGTGACCTAGCAGCCCGAACCCGGTCACGTCGGTAGCCGCCCGGACACCGACGCGCTTCATCGCGGCTGCCGCGTCCCGATTGAGCGTCGTCATGCTCTCCACGGCTGCGGTGGTAGCAGCCTGCGAAGCTGCGTCGGCTTTGATCGCGGTGGCCACGACTCCGGTACCGAGTGCCTTGGTGAGAACCAGTAGGTCACCAACTTCGGCTGATGTGTTGGTCACGAGTTCCTCGACTTCCACCTCACCGACTGCCACCATCCCATATTTGGGCTCGGCGTCGTCCACCGAGTGTCCGCCCATGATGGGCACACCGGCTTCGCGTGCGACGTCAGATCCTCCACGGATGATCTCCTCGACCAGTCCGTCGCCAAGAAGGGCTCTCGGAAACGCCAACAGGTTCAGGACGAAGAGTGGCTTGGCACCCATAGCGTAGATGTCCGAAAGTGCGTTGGTGGCCGCGATCCGTCCGAAGTCGTACGGGTCGTCGACCACGGGCGTGAAGAAATCGAGTGTGACCACCAATGCCCTACCGTCCCCGAGAGCATACACGGCGGCGTCGTCGCCGGTGGAGGCATTCACCAGCGCTTGCTCGCTCTCGAGGGGAACCAGATGACACAGGACCTGCGCCAGCTCGGACATGCCGAGTTTACCCGCTCACCCAGCTCCGTGGGAAAGCTGGGTCAGGCGGATCCTGGGCTTCTGATCTCTGGGCTCTTGTGTCATTTCGCTCAACGGGCCTCGATGGGCTCCGGTGGGACTTGAGGGCTCGTGGCCCGATGGATAAGAGCTAAAAGTAACCGCGGCGTCACGAACGGGAACACGCTAACTTCGGGTATGGACCTTCCAGTGAGTTCGACGCGGGCCCGTCTGAGTAACGTATTGAGGAGGCCCGAGCGCGACTTCGAGCTCGGGCGGGTGGCGCTTTACATCGCTCAGGAGGAGTATCCTCAGCTTCCCGTAGAGCGGTACATGCTTCGACTCGATGCTTTGGCCGAGGCGGTGAAGGACCGGCTCAACGACGAGACTGCCCCTCCAGTCGTCCTTGGGGAGCTGATCCATACGTTGTTCGAGCGGGAGGGCCTGCGCGGGAATCGGGAATCTTACCACGACCCTCGGAACTCCTTCATCAACGACGTCCTCGATCGGCGCATCGGAGTCCCCATCACCCTCAGCATCATTCTGCTCGAAGTCGGCTGGCGCCTCGATCTTCCTCTCGAAGGTGTAAACTTTCCCGGTCACTTTCTGGTCCGGTATCGCGGGGCCGCCGAGCACCTTCTGATCGACCCGTTCGACGGGGGACGAATCCGCTTCGAGAGCCAAGCACAGGAGGTGTTGGATCAGGAGTACGGCGGCATGGTTCGGATGCAGCCGGCTTTTCTCAGAGCGGCGAGCAAGCTCGACATGATCCGCCGCTTGCTCGTCAACCTCAAGGGCCTATACGTCGTCGTGAAGGATGATGAACGTGCATTGTCTGTCGTCGAGCGGCTCCTGTTGGTCCATCCAGCGTCTCCGGGGGAGCGGCGGGACCGAGGCATGTTGCTGTTGAGGCTCGGCCGGGAAGAGGAAGCCAGGGAACAGTTGCGGCGGTACCTCGACCTCGACCCTGGCGCGGATGATGCGGACCAGATCCGGTTGTTGGTGCGGGGCCGGGCCGGGCCGGAGGAGGAACCGAATGGTTGAGGGAGCGGTCTACGGCCGGGTGCGGGGGGTCGACGTGCCTAGACACTACGGGGATCCTGCGGCCGAGTACGAAGCGGCCAGGAACGGGCTCGCAATTCGTGATCGTAGCCATCGGTCTCGGCTGCTCATCCGGGGACGTGCGCCGCTTGCCGCCCTCCAGGGCGTCGTCACCGGGCGACTGCCGGGCCCCCCTATTGTGTTTGGAGAGAGTCTGTTGAGGTCCGGGGTCGAGTACTCTGCGGTTCTCACCCCCAAGGGTAGGATGGTCGCGGACCTGCGGGTGATGTGGGGTCCGGATCCGGAAGAGGAGAGCCTGTTTCTGGACGTAGCCGCGGCCGCGATCGAGCCGTTACTGGCGCACCTGAAGCGTTATGTGCCGCCTCGTTTGGCAACGATTGAAGACGTCACCGCCGACGCACGGCTCCTAACGGTCCTCGGACCAGCGGCGGCGAGGACATTGGCGGAGATCGTCTTGGGCTCCACGGCTCACACCACGGAGTTCGAGGGTTTGGCCGAAGGAGAGTTCCTCGAGGGCCAGAACAACCAAGACGACAGTTTTGGCGCGAGCGGGCTACGTATTGCGAGGACCTGTGAGGTGGACGTGCCTGCCTGGGACCTCTTTGTTTCCGCCAGTCGTTTCGGGGAAGTCTGGGCCAGTCTTGTCGAAGCAGGGGCAGCTCCGATCGGTGTGGGCGTATGGGACACTTTGAGGGTGGAGGCGGGCCGTCCGGCATTCGGCGGGGATATGGACGAATCGACGCTGTTTCCGGAGACCGGACTTGTGGATCGGGCCGTGGATCACACGAAGGGATGTTATACCGGCCAGGAAGTCATCGTTCGGATCCGTGACCGAGGGCACGTGAACCGATTTTTGAGAGGTTTGCTGTTGGCCCAGGGCCCCGCCCCGAAATCCGGGGCCGAGTTGTTCCAGGAGAGTCGGGTGGTGGGGGAGATCACGAGTGTCGTGGAATCCCCCGGTCGTGGCGGGCCTATCGGACTCGGATACGTGCACCGGGATGTGGCGGACGGAGAGCAGGTAACGGTGGGATCACCGGCGGGGCTGCCCGCTGGAATTCGACTGTTGGGTCCGGGTTGGTTTTCCGCGTAGCGGCTTGGTTCCCACATAGAATTGAGTGACGCCGGGCCAACCGTACGGATCGTACGGTGTAGGAAATTCGGCACGGCTGGATCACACCGGTCGACCTCGCTATTGTATTAGGCTCTTGAGGTGGTGTCCCTGATTTTGAAGTGAAGGAGTTTTCAATGTTGAGCCGTATGGCTTTTGGGAGAGGTTCGTTTGCGGCGTTGGTGGCCGCCCTCGCCTCGATCCTCGCGGGGGTCCCGCTCGCAGCGCAGGAGGACGCCGCTGCCAAAATCGGCGTCTTCAACGCGGACCGTGTCATGGCGGAGTCGCAGCCTGGTCAGCAGGCCCTCGCGCTTTTTAATCAACTTCGGGATCAGCGGGTCGGAGAGCTGCAAGTCCAGCAGGATCAGATCAACGTACTCCAGCAACAGTCGCTTTCCGTGCTTGCCGGCAGCCCGGATGCTGTGCGGCTCCAGCGGGAGGTGGAGAACAGTATGCTCCGGCTGCAGCGCCTGCAGGAGGACGTTGATCAGGAACTGGGACTACGGCAGCAAGAGTTGACGACGGACATCATGAATCTGATCGCGCAGACCATCGAATTGATCGGCCAGGAGGAGGGTTACACGCTCATTTTTAATGAGGTCCAGAGCGGTTTGGTCTTCGTGGGTCCGACGCTGGATGTCACGGATGAACTCATCCAGAGGGTCAACGCCTTAGGCGCTCCTTCCGGGCTGTAGCGCTGCACCCTCAGTACGGAGGCGTTCCAGGGTCTCCCGGCAGGCCATCATGCCGTTCTCCACGGTTAGGGCGGGGCGGTCCGCCAACTCTCTTTGAGATTCGGTCGATGGGGTCACGTTTGCTGAGGGCGACGGGGCCGGGCTTGCCGAAGAGATAACCCTGGACGAGGTGGATCCCCATCTCCTCGCGCGACGGCAAGCTCCTCTTCCGACTTGATCCCCTCAGCGACAAGGTGGATACCCCGGCCCTGAGAATGCAAGAACCACTCTCACGGTTCCTAGTCCGGTGGGGGAAGTTTCCGAGAACTGGATGGCGGCTCGAGCAGATCTTTGTAGAAGTCGCGTTCCTCTTCCAGTCGTTCCACGCGTCCGCTCAAGTCGGTGATCGTCTCGGCGATGCGGTGAAGTTCCTCGGTGTCCACTTGGACGGATTCACCGGGCAGGGTCGGGCGCCGCCGGCGCTCGATGATCCTGGCGAAAGTCAAAGCGGCGGCCGTGGTGATGGCCAACGTGATAATGAGCGCAAAAAAATTCACCGGGATCCTCTCAGCAATCCGTGGTTACTGCACGGACGAAAGTAACGCATGGTGAATGACCGTTCGAGTCGGGAGATGATGATCATGGCAAGATTCGCCTTCGCCGTTTTGACCATCGGTGCCTTGATCGGCCCCGTCCCGGCCTATGGCCAATTGGTGGCGGGGGTGTTTGGCACGCGTGCGCGAGACAGTTTTGGAGGGACCAGTGGAATCGGGGCCGGGGCAGGCGTGAGCCTCCCCATGATTCCGATGGAAGTGTTCGCTGCGGGGTCCAAGTTTTATCCCGACTGCAGCGGGTGTGAACTCAGGGGTTGGTCTCTAGGTGTGAAACTCACGGTCATCCCCATCGGGGTGCTCAAGCCCTATCTCTCGTTCGGGCGTACCTGGCGTGATATCGAAGACCCGAGTGTCGGCCTGATTACGGATGACGACGGTCTCTTCGGCAGTGTGGGCCTCGAGTTCGGCCTCCGCCGCGTCGGGATTTTTGGTGAAGGCCGATACGAGTTCTTGACCGAGACCGTTGGCTCCAGCCCAGACCTCAGGCAGTGGGTTTTCCAGGCTGGATTGATGCTGCGCTGGGGTGGGCTCTCGCCCTAGGAGGGTGATCGGAAGGGGGGGTCGATCACCCTCCTAGTCAGCCGGCCGACACCGCCTCGACGATTTTGGGTCCGTGAAACTTACCGTTTTCGATGAAGATCTTGTTCGCGTTATAACCCGCCGCCAGAACGCCAGCGATGTAGATGCCGGGTACGTTGGTCTCCATCGTATCCGAGTCGTGGGAAGGAATGCCGGTCTCGTCGTCGATGTCGATCCCGAGTCCACTAATGAATTCCCGATCCGGAACCCAGCCCGTCATGGCGAGCACCCAGTCGTTTGGGATCTCCACCGTCTCTTCTGAGCCCATGTTCTGGAGTACGACGCTGGCTGGACGGATCTCCAGAACCCGGTGCCGCCAAAACACCTCGATCTCGCCCTTCTCCAAACGGTTTCGTATGTCGGGCACCACCCACGGCTTCACACCCCGGTCGATCTCATCGAAAGTGTGGACCATCGTGACCCTCGCACCGATCCGGTAGGTTTCGAGGGCCGATTCTACGGAGGAATTTCCGGCCCCTACCACTAGTACGTCCTGGTCGTAGAAGGGAAATGGTTCCTGGTAGTAGTGCTTCACCTTTGGGAGATCCTCTCCTGGAACGTTCAGGTAGTTGGGCTCGTGGAATCCCCCCGTCGCCACCACGAGTGCTCTGGCCCGAAGTGTGTCCTCTGCTCCCGACTGGGCTCTGGTGTGAAGTAGAAAATCCCCTTTTTGACCCTCCACAGACGTGACTTCCTCGTACTGCCGAACATCCAAGCCGTAGTACTGGACGACTCGCCGATAGTAACCGAGCGCCTCCCTTCTGGTCGGCTTGCTGTCGGCGATCGTAAAAGGCACGTCACCGATTTCCAGTTTTTGCGCGGTGCTGAAGAACGTCATGTAATACGGGTAGTCCACCAAGGAATTGGTGATGCACCCCTTGTCGTAGAGGGTAGCCCCGAGTCCGGCGGTGGACGCGGCGGCCCCCACGGCGATGCCGCAGGGTCCGGCCCCGACCACGGCCAGGTCTAACAAGTCGCTCATCGCTGGTCCACGTGAGGTACGTTTGGAATCGTCCAACCTACCAATAGGAACCTCTGTCCCCAAGAGCGCGAGACGGGCATGTTTGATGGGGATACTCGTTCTCAGGGACCGCTCGATGAGGGAGACTCGTCTTGAAACGTCGCGCCTTCGTACAGACCGGTAGTTTGATCGGCGCAGCGGGAGTGGCCGGAGCCCTCGGACTCGGCCTCACCCGAGGCGGGGATGATCGGGAGGGGGCCGGGCCCGGGACGGGTGTCGCGGTCCCGACACCTTCCGATACGGGCTCGGGGGCGGAGCCACGCTATGCGGTCGAGCCGGACCTTGTGCTGCGCCGAGCCACGGTGTTCGACGGTACGGGCGCACCCGGGCTGGAGCTGGACGTTGCGGTTACGGGTGATCGTATCACCGAGGTGGGAACGATCACCGCCACCGGGGCGGAAGAGATCGATCTGGCGGGTATGGCCCTGACGCCTGGGTTCATCGACATCCATTCCCATGCCGACCTCTCTTTGCTGGTCAATCCGAACGCGGAGAGTCGCATCCGTCAGGGGGTCACCCTGGAGATCGTGGGTCAGGACGGAAACTCGGTCGGCCCGATGTCCGAGGCCGGTTTCCGGGCCACCCGCGATCGATACCGTGACACGTATGGAGTCGACATCGACTTCCGAGACCTCGGGGGGTTTCTGGATCAACTGGGCCGTACCCCCGCAACCGTGAACCTCGCCACGATGATCGGCCACGGGACCATCCGCGGCCTGGTGGTCGGCGGCGGGGACCGGCCTGCGACGGATGATGAGATTCAACGCATGCGCGCGCTGATAAGGGAGGCCCTCGATCAGGGAGCGGTGGGATTCTCTTCGGGTCTCGAGTACACGCCTGGTTCGTTCGCGGATGTGAACGAACTGGTGGAGCTGGCGAAGGCACTCCAGGGGACGGGTTATCCCTATGCGTCTCACATGCGTAACGAGGACGACCGTCTCTTCGCGGCGGTCGAGGAGACCTTCCACGTAGGCCGGATGGCGGGCGTGCCGGTTCAGGTGTCGCACCTCAAGGCCCAGGGTGAGCGGAATTGGTGGAAGGCGGAGGCGGTTCTCCGCTCCATCGAAGAGGCTCGGAGCTCAGGCCTCGATGTACACTTCGACCGCTACCCCTACATCGCGTATGCGACGGGGCTGTCCGGTCTCTTCCCCGCCTGGGCGCGGGCAGGGGGAACCGGTGCGTTCATACGACGTCTGGGGGATCCTGCTGAGCTGCCGGCGATCGAGCGTTTTACGCGAGCGAAGGTGGCGCTCCTAGGTTCGTGGGATGCGGTGCAGATCAGCTCCATACGGACGGCAGGCAACGCATATGCCAGAGGTCGTCGTCTAGGAGAGCTGGCTCAGGAAAGGGGCGAGGAACCCTTCGCCCTCACGGTCCGCTTGATCGTCGAAGAGGGGAACAGCGTGGGTATGATCGGCTTCGGAATGTCGGAGGATAACACCGCCGAGTTCCTGGGCCACCCGCTCGGGATGGTGTGCTCCGACGGTGGTTCATATGCCCCCTATGGAGCACTTTCCGGGGGCTCGCCACACCCCCGCGGGTACGGGACGTTCCCCCGCCTCATGGGGCACTACGTCCGGTCCGGAGCACTGTCTTTGGAGCTTGCCGTGCACAAGGCCACTGCCCTGCCGGCGCGAAAGATCGGCCTGACCGATCGCGGCGTGATCGAGCCCGGCGCGTTCGCCGATCTCGTGGCGTTCGACCCCACCACCGTTGCCGATCAGGCCACCTTCCAGGATCCCCATCAATACCCGGTCGGCATCCCCCTCGTCATCGTGAATGGCCAGGTGACACTGAGGGACGGTGAGCAGACCGGCGCGCGTGCTGGGCGGGCCATTCGGGGCCGGGGAGCGGCCGCCTAAGAGGTGTCGAACGCCTTCGCCAGCCTGGCACGGGCTTTGGGCACGGCCTTCAAGGAATCCCCCGGCGAGCCATGGTCGGATGACGTGTTCGAGTCGTGGGCACGAAGGGTCTTCACCTACCAGCTCGAGACCAATCCGGTATATGCGGCGTATGTTCGGAAGCGGGGTGTCACGCCGTCCAATGTGGCCCATTGGAGTGAGATTCCGTGGGTTCCGGCCTCGGCATTCAAGGCGGTTCGGTTGGTTTCCGGAGACCCATCACAGGTAGAGCGAGTTTTCCAGACGAGCGGGACAACAGGTGTTGGGCGACGAGGGGAGCACCACGTCCTGGACCTCGGTCTGTACGAGGACTCGCTGATCCCGAACATGATGCGCCATCTCTACACCGGTGGCCCGGACGGGCCGGATGGACAGGACCGTCCCGACGGAGACTCGCCAACACTTCCGATTTTGGCCCTCGCACCTGCACCCGCTGACGTGCCCGAGTCTTCGTTGAGTTTCATGCTGGGTGCCGCGCTCGACGGGCTCTCCGGGGGGCAGGGTGGGTTCTTCGTCACGCGGGACGGAGTGATCGATACCGCGGGGCTGAGCGAAGTATTGGTGGAGGCTGCCTCCCGCGGGACTCCGCTCCTCCTTGCCGGAACGGCGTTCGCCTTCGTTCACTGGCTCGACTGGTTGAAGGAACACAGCGCTGGGTTCGACTTGCCTCAGGGCTCGCTGATCATGGAAACTGGGGGCTTCAAGGGTCGCTCTCGAGTTTTGGAGCGCCCGGAGTTCTACGCGTCCTTGTCGGAGACCCACGGCGTCCCGTTCGAGGCGATCGTGAACGAGTATGGAATGACCGAACTGCTCTCACAGTTTTACGATGGTCCCGTCGCGGCGGTGTCGGGCATGGACCTGGAGGGCCGCCGGCACGTTCCACCTCCCTGGGTCCGAACGCGCGTGTTAGATCCGAACACGCTCTCGGCGGTTCCGATGGGGGAGCCGGGTTTACTCTGCCACTATGATCTGGCCAACGCGGGGTCGGTGATGGCCGTCCTCACGGAAGATCAGGGTGTTGCCGTTGAGGATGGGTTCAGAGTGCTCGGTAGGGTCCAGGGCGCCGAACCGCGAGGCTGCTCCCTCGCAATGGACGATCTCTTGTCGGGTGTACGATCATGACGACGACCTTCGACGCCTGTCGGATTTCAAGCACTTCGCTCGATCCGGCCAGCGCGCCTCCAACACTGGTTTGGGAGACCATCGACGTCTCCGACGGTTTTACGGTTCGCTATCCGGCGTGGCCCGGCGATGCCGCGGAGCTGCTCCTCGGGGCCTTGAGAGAAGCGGGAGCGCGACTCGCAGAGGTTCCGGCTCAGGACTTAGTGGACTGCGTTGGGAGGGTGGCGGATCGCTTCTTGGACTCTTCCGATCCGCTTCGCCAAGAGGCGATCGCCTTGCTCGTGCCCACGGCGGGCATTTCAAAAGAGATGGCCTCGGAGATTTTGACGGGCATGGCTCGTGACTGGACCGCGGAGCGGCTCACGGAACTCCTGCGGCGGGAGCTGCGTGACCCCGGCGTTCTGGACGGATTTCGCCGAGTGGACGAGGGCCGGAGTGTCCGCGCCAAGGGCCCCCTCCTGACGTTTCATGTGGGGGCGGGAACCGTCCCAGGTGTCGGCGTCACATCGATGATTCGTGCTCTCCTCATGAAGTCGGCGGTCCTTCTCAAGCCCGGATTGGGTGATGTGGTCTTGCCGGTGCTCTTTGCGGAGGCGTTCGCCGAGGAGGCTCCCGAACTGTCGGATGCCGTGGCCGTGACGTACTGGCCCGGCGGTTCCTCTCCGTTGGAGGGGCTTGCGCTTCAAAGGGCGGAGGCCGTGGTGGTGTACGGCAGCGACGAGGTTGTCTCGTGGTTCCGGGCGCGAACACCGGTGACAGCGCGTTTCATCTCATATCACCACCGCCTTAGCCTCGGTATGGTAGGGCGTGAAGCGCTCACTGCCGCGCGTGCACCCGATGTGGCCCGAATGGCTGCCCGCGCGGTGTCGATGTTCGATCAGCGGGGTTGTGTCTCGCCGCACGCGATCTACGTAGAAGAGGGAGGAGCGGTCGACCCCGGAGAGTGGGCGGCCCTGCTGGCGTCGGCCATGGCG
>Ga0257112_10001163_pt1 | contig 10120 bp, 7 predicted proteins | sample LP_taG_5_FD_191565 | JGI IMG/M metagenome (GOLD analysis project Ga0257112, IMG submission 191565) | Marine microbial communities from Northeast Subartic Pacific Ocean, Canada - LP_J_2015_P26_1000m | ecosystem: Environmental > Aquatic > Marine > Oceanic | place: Canada: Northeast Subartic...
ACCAGACAGGGCATTCAACAAACTGGATTTTCCAGCATTTGGTATCCCGGTGATAACAACCTGCAGACCGTCTTTGAGTAAAGCACCCTGCTCCGCCTGGGCATATACCCCAGAGATCTGGTTAAGTGTTTCTTTTATTGATTCCTCAACCTTTGCGTCGGCCATCAAATCTATATCTTCGTCTGAAAAATCTATGGCTGCTTCTACGCTGACGCGAATAGTCGTTAGCATTGTTACCAGGTGGTGCACTAACTCTGAAAATTGGCCCCTCAAAGTGCGCATGGCAGATTGGACTGCTTGTTTGGAGTTGGCATCGATGAGATCGGCAATCGCTTCTGCTTGCAGTAAGTCAATCTTATCATTCAGAAACGCGCGCTCTGAAAATTCACCCGGCCCGGCTAGGCGAATATCTAGCAAAAGAACTCTTTCAAGGACGGCATTCAGAACATAAACACCACCGTGACCCTGGAGCTCAAGGATGTCCTCCCCGGTAAACGAATCTGGGCTTTGATAGTAAATAGCGACGCCCTGATCTATTACCGTCCGATCAGCATCAAGAAAATCGCAATAATGAGCGTGCCGGGGAGAGGGTAAAAAACCGAGAAGTTCTTCGCAGGCTTTGGCAACGTCTGGACCAGACAGACGGACAATGCCAATGCCGCTTCTCCCGACAGGCGTTGCTATTGCACAGATTGTGTCAGTTTCAATTGCTGGCATTGGCGTTCAGCAGGAAAGGAAGAGGCCACTGTTGAGGCGGGCTCAGGTTGCCTTTTTTGCTTCGTAGCTGGCTTCAATTTTTCTTGTTATATACCACTGCTGCAAAATACCCAGCACGCTGTTAGTTACCCAATACAGTACCAGACCGGATGGGAAAAATAAGAACATCCCGGTCATCATTACTGGCATGAATTGCATAACCTTCGCCTGCATGGGATCGGCAGGGGGCGGGTTAAGCCTCATTTGTATAAACATGGTGACGCCCATTAGAAGCGGCAACACAAAGAATGGATCTGTGACTGACAGGTCATTTAACCAGAATACAAAGGGAGCGTGTCTTAACTCCACGCTCTCGAGAAGGACCCAATACAATGCGATGAAGACAGGCATCTGGGCAAGCAAGGGCAGGCACCCTCCGAGAGGGTTTATCTTTTCTTTCTTGTAGAGGGCCATGGTCGCTTGTTGTAATTTCATTTTGTCATCGGCATAGCTGTCTTTAAGTTGCTGCATTTTAGGCATAAGACGGCGCATTCCTGCCATTGACTGAAACTGCTTTTCAGACAGCTTGAAGAGCAACCCCTTGACGATAATCGTAAGAATAATAATGGAAACCCCGTAGTTACCGATTATCGAATTGATCTGGGCAAGCAGCCAATATATCGGGTTGGCGAGGAACCATAGAAAGCCATAGTCAACATTAAGGTCCAGGTTAGGTGAGATCTCAGCCAGGGAGTTTTTATGTTTTGGGCCGGCATAAAACTGCACCGTTTGGCTGCCGATGCTTCGAGCAGGTACTGCGAACGAAGAGCTGGTGAATTCGCCGAAGTACTGGTTGATATTGTTTATTCGCGTGTTAAACCTGTTGGTCGTCTCCGTGCTTGGAATCCAGGCTGAAAGGAAATACTTTTGGCTGAAGCCTATCCAGCCACCATTCATATCAACGCTTCCCGCGCTGTCTTCTACATCCCCGAAGGGTATTTTTATATAGGGGTCATCATCTGATGTGGCGACGAACCCCAGATAGCTTCGGCTAAAAAAGCCGGCGCCGCTTGGATCATCAAAGGCGTCACGTTTCACTTGGCCGAAAGCATTTCCCTGCCACTCCGCGCCAGATTGATTGTCTACGATGAAAGTGACATCGATCAGGTAGCTGCCGCGGTTGAATCCGAACCGTTTTATTACCTGCACCCCCCCTGCGGTAGTGGTGACAAGGTCAACATCGAGAGAATTTTCGTCTTCCCTCAGCCTATAGCTGGTGGAGCTGGACTGATAGACGGCTCTACCTGAATTGTCTATACCATCGCGCCCAATAAGCCCGCTTTGCGCCACGTAGTTTCGCCCCGGAGAAGACTCCAAGAGCACAAAGGGGTCATTTAAAACATCTAATTGTCTGAGGTGCTTTGGCAGGGCTAAGTATGTAATATCACCACCGATCAAATCGATATCGATTTCTAAGGTGTCAGTTGACACTGAAATAACATTAGTTGACGAAATGTTGGCAGTGGGCTCCGAAACAGTAACTGATTCATTGGGCGTCGGAGCTGCCGGTGAATCTGGCAGCTGTGTTGGGATATCAGTTACCGTTGTATTCTCGGGCGGTGAAATTAATGGCACTGGGCTAAGTGCCGGAGCGCCAAAATCCACGACCTGAGGATAATCTTCGTTCCAGGCCAGCAGCATCACGTAAGAGATAGCAGCAAGGGCACCGTAGAGCAAATATTTCGTTATATTCATGGTGGCCAACTCAGCTTATTATTCCGAGGTCTTCTCTGTGCTAGGCACGGGGTCAAATCCGCCTTCGTGCCAGGGATGACAGCTGCAGATCCGGCGCACACCAAGCCAGGACCCTTTGATTGAGCCGTGTTTTTCTATCGCTTCTTTCGTGTATTGGGAACAGGAGGGATAGAAACGGCAGTCATTGCCTATCAGCAAACTAAGAGTTAGCTGGTAGAAGGTTATCAATCGTATGAGCAGAGTCTTTAACATCGCGTAAATTGCCTAATTCATAACTGTAACTGTAACTGGCTAATGCAGCTTTCGCCTAAGGTATACATTTGCTAGTCATATCTTTCCATAATATATTCAGCTTTCCTGCCAGCTGTTTATTGTCCAGTTTACCAGCATCCTTTCGAGCCAACACAACCAAATCCAGCCCGGGCAGTTCTTTGACAATGTGGCGAAACGACTCGCGAATCTGGCGTTTTATCCGATTTCTTTGCACGGCACTAGATACATGTTTCTTTGCGATCACCATACCGAGCCTGGATCTTGAATCGTGGTTTCTGATAGCAAGTACAAGAAACTGGTGGCAGGAAGTTTTCAACTGAACATTATCGAAGACGGCCCCATACTCGGCAGCACTCAGAAGCCTTAATCTTTTGGAGAAACCGTTAGTTGCCACTGGCTTTCCCTATTCTTAGTGAACAGAAAAGGAGAATTCAGCTGGATAATCGAGCGCGTCCTTTCGAGCGCCTTCTTTTAAGAATTTGGCGACCACCTTTAGTTGCCATGCGGGCTCTAAAACCATGAGTCCTAGCACGTTTTAATACGCTGGGTTGAAACGTTCTTTTCATAACAGGAATTCCAATCTTTTCGGCCCAAGCTAGACGCCATTGGTTTAAAAAAAAGGAGGGCGAATTCTAGTGGTTTTACCTTAAACTTGCAATCACGCAATGGATAGAACTGAACAGAGATTTTCAGAGTTGTGAGTGCAATGCCCAGTCTGAAAAGCCCTCGGGCTTATCTGCGCATGGGCTCAGAATTTGGCCACAGGATATCCACAGCTTATTTATTCACAGGCGGCACTAATTTGCTCGGCGCGGCACAAATTTTCGCCTCGGTATTTATCAGCAAAACCTTTGTATAGTATTGATATATATGAACAAAAAAGCGGCTCAAAAAACCACGTTTTAGCATTCCAATCGGTGGATAACTCAATATTCAGCCGTTAGAATTGTCGCAGGAAAAAATAAAAAAGCAAAAGCGAATAAGGAAAAAAACTGGTGGTAACCAACTGGCAAAAATGTATTGATTGTTTACAAGCAGAACTTCCCTCTCAACAATTTAATACTTGGATAAGACCCCTGCACGCAGAAGCGGACGCTGGGTTGCTGCGCATTTTTGCGCCAAATCGGTTTATTAAAGATTGGGTGAAAGGGAAATTTCTACACCGCATTCGTGAAATTCTGAATGAATCAGATGGACAAAGGTTCAGTGTTAGCCTAGAAGTTGTCGCGTCATGCTCTCCTTATTTGTCGCCCCCGGCTCCCAATACTCATCCGGCTCTAGAGGGCGAGGACAAGCCCCAAGCCGAGCGGAGGCCCAAACCAGTGCGGTTCCCGACAAGTGCTGGGCCGATGGTGAACGGCAATAGCCGTAATATGGATATTACTATCGAAGGGAAGCTCAGGCACCGTGGCGCATTGAACCAGGAAAACACCTTTGAGAATTTCATCGTGGGCAAGTCCAACCAATTGGCTAGGGCCGCTGCTGAACAAGTTGCAGAGAATCCGGGTGATGCCTACAACCCTCTTTTTATTTACGGTGGTGTTGGCTTAGGAAAAACTCACTTAATGCATGCAATAGGTAATTACTTGGTGGCAAAGAAACCGACCGCCAAAGTTGTGTACCTTCATTCGGAAACCTTTGTTGCCACAATGGTAACAGCGCTGCAGCTTAATGCTATGGGTGAGTTCAAGCGGTTCTACCGCTCCGTTGATGCACTGCTTATAGATGACATTCAGTTTTTCTCCGGGAAGGAGCGTTCGCAAGAAGAGTTCTTTCATACTTTCAATGCCCTGTTGGAGGAGGGGCACCAGATCATTCTAACCTGTGACCGGTTTCACAAAGAGATCAATGGCCTAGAAGAACGACTGAAATCGCGGTTTGGCTGGGGCCTTACCGTTGCAGTCGAACCTCCTGAGTTGGAGACGCGTGCGGCGATCCTCATTAACAAAGCCGAACGCTGCAACGTGAGCCTTCCTTACGAAGCGGCATTTTTTATTGCCCAGCGACTGAGATCGAACGTACGCGAGCTAGAAGGTGCGCTTAAGAGGGTAATTGCCCATGCGAATTTCAAGGGAGAACCGATTGGCCTAGACCTCATTAAAGAAGCGTTGCGAGATCTATTTGCCCTTCAGGACAAACTTGTCACAATTGATAATATTCAACGATCCGTGGCCGGGTACTATAAGATCAGGATGTCGGACATGCTTTCAAAACGGCGTAATCGCTCGGTTGCACGTCCCAGACAGGTGGCCATGAGCTTGTCCAAAGAGCTGACGAACCACAGCTTGCCGGAAATTGGGGATGCTTTTGGGGGTAGAGATCACACCACGGTTATGCACGCCTGCAAACAGATTCATCGGCTGAGACATAGCTCCATGGACATACAGGAAGACTACAAAAACCTGCTTAGGGCTCTATCTAATTAGAACTTAACATGTTGATATATAAGGTAAATACTTAAAATGCAATTTGTCATTTCTCGTGAGAGCTTGTTGAAACCGTTGCAGATAGTTAGCGGGGTGGTAGAGCGTCGGCAGACGCTTCCCGTGCTTTCCAATGTTCTCTTGGTTTTAAACGATAGTGAGCTATCACTGACAGGAACTGACCTGGAAGTAGAATTGGTCGGTAGAGTGGCTATTGACCAGGTAAAGCAGCCGGGCGAAATTACTGTCCCCGCTCGCAAACTCTTGGATATTTGCAAATCGTTAAAAGACGACTCTAACATTAACGTCTCTCTCGCAGACAACAAGCTAACCCTAAAGTCAGGCCGTAGCCGGTTTATGCTTGCCACCCTTCCAGCGACGGAGTTTCCTAGCACAGAAGAAGAGCCTGATACCTTTTCTCTGACTATTCAAGGGACAAAGCTCCGTGAGCTACTTGACAGCACGAGTTTCGCAATGGCACAGCAAGACGTTCGTTACTATCTTAATGGAATGTTGTTTGAGGTGGGAGCTGATTACTTGAAGGTAGTTGCCACGGACGGCCATCGGCTGGCGATGGAAACAGTCAGAATGTCCAATTCCATAGATGAAACCCAGCAACTTATACTCCCCAGGAAAGGCATCATGGAGCTTGCGCGACTGCTATCCGATCATGACGGAGATATAAGCATGATCTTTGGGCAAAACCACCTAACAGTGACGATTCCAGAGTTCACGTTTACATCAAAACTGGTTGACGGCAAATTTCCAGATTACAACCGTGTTCTTCCCAAGGGAGGCGACCGGGTTTTAATTGGCAATCGTCAAGAAATGCGAGAAGCGTTTTCCAGGGCAGCTATTTTATCCAATGAAAAATACAAAGGGGTTCGCGTGATTCTCACGACCGGTGAGCTTAAAATTCTCGCCAACAACCCGGAGCAAGAAGAAGCGGAGGAAACGGTATCAGTGGATTATACAGGGGAGCCGCTAGAAATCGGTTTCAACGTTGGCTACTTGATCGATGTTCTTTCCACTCTGTCTAGCCCAAATGTAAAAATTACACTTTCAGACCCCAATAGCAGCGCATTGCTAGAAGCAGAAGCGAAAGAAGGCAGCGATGCTGTCTATGTCGTTATGCCGATGCGGCTGTAAACGGGCAGCTAATACTTGCGTCTCTAGCACGGCATATGAGCATCCTACAATCGCTCAGTATTACGTCAATTCGAAACATACAGCAGGCGGCTCTTAAATTAAGCCCTGGGGTAAATTTACTGCATGGTGAAAATGGCAGCGGGAAAACCAGCGTATTAGAATCTATCCATTTGCTCGCCACAGGCCGCTCCTTCAGAACTAGCAAGCCAGGAACGCTAATCAGCGAAACCGAGCCCTCGGCATTGGTTGTTGCTGAGCTAAGCAATGGCCATCAAATCGGTCTTACCAGAAGCAGGCGGAAAGGACACCAGCTTAATATGGATAGCGAAAAACAGCGAAACTGGGACAAGGTCGCTAGAGAGTTGCCGGTTCAGGTTCTGGATGCAAACTCTTTTCTTCTGTTAGATGGCGGGCCGAAAGCTAGACGCCGGTTTCTCGACTGGGGGGCGTTCCACGTGGAACCTTTATTTGTGGATCAATGGCGCAAAACGCGAAAATGTATCGCGAACCGCAACCTTCTGCTAAGAAAATCAAGCCCTGATCCAGATCAGCTGCGCGCCTGGGATTTGCAGTTGTGCAAGGCTTCGGGTGCTGTTGACATGGCTAGAAGCAACTATTTCAATTGTTTTGTGCCTATTTTCGATCAAGTCTACGAGTCTTTGTCTGCATCCTCGCCGAATGTGCTAAGCCTTAGCTATTACCGAGGCTGGGATGGCGACCAAGAATTATCCGAAGTTCTGCGTCATAGCGAAATCACAGATAAGAAATACGGCGCCACCCAGTGCGGGCCCCATCGGGCAGATCTGGTTGTGAAGGCAGGCTCTCGACTAGCCATAGAAACGCTTTCTCGAGGGCAGCAGAAAATCTTGGTTAGTGCGCTAAAAATTGCCCAGGGGGTGCTGCTAAGCCAGGCGCTTGATCGGTCTTGTGTTTACTTGGTTGATGATTTACCGGCAGAACTAGACCGTACTAATAGACAAAAAGTGCTGGAAAAGCTGGTGGGTTTGAAGGGGCAGCTATTTGTTACCTGTGTGGATCGTGAAGCGCTTCAGATTTCACCCGCAAATAGCCCTGAAATGGCAACGTTTCACGTGAAACGTGGTACAATAACGGCTTGATTTTCCATTGAATTTACCGATATTAAGGTAAGCAGCCAAGCGGTTCCGCGATGGCCGATTTCCTGAGGTAGTTGTATGTCCAAAGAAGCCCAAACCGAGTACAACTCGGAAAGCATTAAAGTTCTAAAAGGGCTCGATGCTGTGCGAAAACGCCCTGGTATGTTTATTGGCGACACAGATGATGGCACCGGCCTTCATCATATGGTTTTTGAGCTGGTGGATAATTCCATCGACGAGGCCCTGGCGGGCTTCTGTGACGAAATCCGCGTAACAATCCACGTAGGGGAAACCATTACGGTAGCTGACAATGGCCGTGGTGTGCCTACCGAGATGCACAAAGAAGGCGTTTCCGCCGCGGAAGTTATCATGACTGTGCTACATGCCGGCGGTAAATTCGATGATAATAGTTACAAAGTGTCAGGAGGGCTCCACGGGGTGGGGGTTTCGGTCGTAAACGCGCTGTCGGAAGAGCTTAAGCTCACCATTCGTCGCGATAACAAAGTCCATGAGCAATACTACAAACATGGGGTCCCCCAGGCCCCTTTGGCGGTTGTGGGAGAGACCAAGAGCACTGGCACCGAATGCCACTTTGAGCCTTCAGGGGAGACTTTTACTAACATTGAATTTCACTACGATATCCTGGCTAAAAAGTTACGCGAGTTGGCATTTCTTAACGCTGGGGTTTCTGTGAGGTTAGCCGACGAGCGATCCGGCAAGAAGGAGCTTTACAAATACGATGGCGGCCTTAAGGCCTTCGTGGATTACCTCAACAAGAACAAGACTACAGTGAATAAGCTATTCCACTTTATCTCAGAACGAGATGAAGACGGCGTTACAGTCGAGGTTGCGCTGCAATGGAATGACTCCTACCAGGAAAATATCTTTCCCTATACCAACAATATTCCCCAAAGAGATGGTGGCACCCACTTGGCCGGCTTCCGAGGAGCGTTAACCAGAGTGCTAAAAGGGTACATTGACAAAGAAATGTCAAACCCAAAAGGAAAAGAAGTTGTCATGACGGGAGACGATGCCCGTGAAGGCCTTACAGCGATTATTGCGGTGAAAGTACCAGACCCTAAATTTTCTTCACAAACTAAGGATAAGTTAGTGTCGTCAGAGGTTAAGGCAGTTGTCGAGCAGGAAATGGCATCCCATTTCAATGATTACCTCATGGAGAACCCTCAAGATGCCAAGCTCATTGTCTCTAAGATGATTGATGCGGCCCGAGCCCGGGATGCGGCCCGCAAGGCCCGGGAAATGACAAGACGCAAAGGAGCGCTGGACATAGCCGGATTACCGGGGAAGCTTGCGGACTGCCAGGAGAAGGACCCAGCTCTCTCTGAAATCTATATTGTGGAGGGAGATTCTGCAGGCGGATCGGCAAAACAGGGAAGAAATCGCAAGAACCAGGCTGTTTTACCTCTGAAGGGCAAAATACTTAATGTAGAGAAGGCCAGGTTTGACAAGATGTTAAGCTCTGTTGAAATCGGAACGCTGATTAAAGCCTTGGGGTGCGGGATTGGTAATGAGGAGTTCGATCCCGAAGCACTGCGATACCACAGCATTATTATCATGACTGATGCCGATGTGGACGGATCCCACATCAGGACTCTGTTGTTAACTTTTTTCTTTAGGCAAATGAGAGAGCTTGTAGAAAGGGGACATATTTTTATCGCGCAGCCGCCCCTGTACAAGATTCGCAAAGGCAAGCAGGAGCAATACCTTAAAGACGACATGGAACTTGCTAGTTATCAGACGCAGATTGCGCTGCAAGATGCTAGCTTACACGTAAATACAAAAGCACCAGCGATTGCCGGTGATTCACTGGAGACGCTAGTTAAACAATACAACGAAGCGTATTCCATTATCAGCCGGTTGGCGCGTGTATATCCGACTGAGATTCTTGAGGCGATGATCTTTTCCCGCACATTTCGTGAAGAAGAACTTAAGTCAAAAGCCAAAGTAAGCAAATGGGTTACTGAACTATCAGCAAACCTGGAGAAGCATCACCCAGGAATTGCCAGTAATTTCTCACTCAATCTCAACGAAGACCCGGAGCGACACCTGTTTTTGCCCGAAGCCACAATAGATCTTCATGGGCTAAAAAAGACTTATAGTTTCTCGCAAGATTTTTTCCATTCAGGGGAGTATCGGACCATAACCGAATTGGGCGATATGCTAGAAGGGTTAATCGAAGAGGGAGCCTACGTTAAGCGCGGAGATCGCACTCATGACGTCACAAGTCTGGGCGACGCCATCGAATGGGTGATGAATGACGCTATGAAAGGGCATTACCTGCAACGCTACAAGGGGCTGGGCGAGATGAACCCTGACCAGCTTTGGGATACCACAATGAATCCCGAGACGCGCCGTATGTCGCAAGTGACAATCGATGATGCCTTCAGCGCCGACCAGCTGTTCAACACTTTGATGGGTGATCAGGTCGAACCGAGGCGAGAGTTTATTGAAGACAACGCGCTGGCCGCGGAGAACCTCGATATCTAGGTGCAGACGTCCTTAAATTGCTGGCGGATCCACAGCTCGGCTTGCTCCGTTACTTCGTTAGCGGACTTATCAGTCGTCGCGATTGGCTCACCAATAACAACTGTGATACTCCCGGGGTATTTAAGAAACGCCCGGGCCGGCCAACAGTCTCCGGTGTTGTGTGCGATTGGAACAATGGGTGCTCCTGCCCTGACAGCCAGC
>Ga0257112_10001169_pt1 | contig 10099 bp, 7 predicted proteins | sample LP_taG_5_FD_191565 | JGI IMG/M metagenome (GOLD analysis project Ga0257112, IMG submission 191565) | Marine microbial communities from Northeast Subartic Pacific Ocean, Canada - LP_J_2015_P26_1000m | ecosystem: Environmental > Aquatic > Marine > Oceanic | place: Canada: Northeast Subartic...
ATTCAGGCTTTCTCGGTTCAACTTCAATCCCCACCCAGGATCATCTGTAGGTCGTATCTTGCCATTGATTGGTACTTGTTCGTTAATGAACATTTCCCCGAATACAGGAGGAAAGCTCTTGCAATCCGGACTTGTATTTAGGTATTCACAGAAAGGGCAGTGTGGCTGAGTAATTACAAAGTGATAACTGTAAGCCCCGCTACCATGAGGAACAACAGGAATATCATAGGCTGCAGCCATAGATGATATCCGAAGGAGTTCAGTCAAACCACCGCACCACATCACATCAGGCTGGAGGATATCAACGGATCGGCTTTCGATAAGTTTCCTGAAACCGTAGCGGGTATATTCATGTTCACCAGTGCTCCAACGCATCCAGGGAACACGATCCTTAAGTAGTTTGTGACCATCAAAGTCATCTGGGTGTAAAACTTCTTCCAGCCAGTAGAGATCTAAATCACGTAAGGCATAAGCAAGATCCACAGCATAGGGTACGTCAAGTGCCATCCAGCAATCCGCCATCAAAAGAAAGTCTGGACCAACACGCTCACGCATATCGCGGAACTGTTTCACGTTTGCATTCAATCCCTCAACTCGGTCACTTGGACCATGAGGCAGTGGCATCTTGCCTCCTATGAAACCTGCTTGTTGTGCTATATCTGGACGAATCCCGGTGCAATAGAGTTCAATTTGGTCTCGTGTTGCTCCACCAATCATCTGATAGACAGGTTCCTGACGGAGGAGGCCCAGCAGGTCCCAAAGTGCAAGATCGACAGCGCTGATGGCCCAAAGAGGAACTCCCTTACCTCCGTAATAGCGGCTGGATCTAAACATCTGATCCCAGAATTGGTTCAGTTTACGTGGATCCTGTCCGACGAGGAAACGCTTGAAGTGCTTCTCTATCATGTAACAGGCCGGGGCTCCACCTTGCCCAGCACTGATTCCAACAGTACCATCCGAAGCTTCCACTTCCACGACAATACTGTTCATTACGTTGATTCCAAAGCTCGTACGGGATTGTTTGTACTCTGGATAAGCCGACATTGGCGTGGCGATCAAGTTATCGACCAGCCAGTGTCCTTGTTCCCGGTCATGATAATCTCCGCCCGCGCCAATCTGTTCCAAAACAAAAGCGCGGACGTCTGTAATTGTTACTTGTTTCATTAGATCTCTTTCAGTAAGTGGAGCGACCCCCACTTAGGTCGAAGACGCCTCCGGTGGTGAAGGAATTCTCATCAGAACATAGCCAGGTCACCATCGAAGCAGCTTCTTCCACCTTCAAAAAACGGTTCCGTGGAATCTTGCTCAGCATGTATTGGATGTGCTCTTCACTGATCTGGTCGAAAATACGTGTTTTGGCTGCAGCTGGAGTGATACAATTGACTGCGATGTCAAATTCTGCGAGTTCTTTTCCCAGAGATTTGGTCAGGGCAATTACTCCGGCCTTAGCGGCACTGTAGGGAGCCGCATTAGGATTTCCGTCTTTTCCTGCAACGGAAGCGACATTTACGATTCGACCATAGTTCTGTTCAATCATAATCGGAGTGACAGCGTGAAGGCAATTGAAGACCCCTGTCAGGTCAATGTCGATTACATTTTGCCATTCTTCAGGTGGATACTCCCAGACCTTCATCGTCGGGCCAGCTATGCCTGCATTGCAGACAAGTATATTGATGCTACCGAAAGCATCTTTTGTCTGACTGACAGCGTTCTTAACGGATTCAAGATCTATAACATCCATAACCGCAGTCTCAACCCTGCCTTTTGAGGCTAGACTTGCAGCTGTTTTGTTAACCATTTTTTCGTCACGATCCCAGAGACAGACCGAGGCTCCAGAGACTAAGAAACGTTCAGCGATTGCCAGTCCTATGCCTTGAGCCCCTCCGGTTACCACAGCAGATTTATTTTTTAGATCAATTTGATTCATTTTTATGCTCCTTATAGTTAGTCGAGTGTGGCGCCACCATCAATGACGAGATGTTCTCCAGTAATAAACGATGCTTCTTCCGAAGCAAGAAATAAAACTCCGTTTGCTATTTCATCAGGACGTCCCATTCGTTTCATGAGAGCGTCCTGCCCAAAAAGTTCACGTCCCTTTTCATGGTCAAGCCCCATGAAATCCATGTGTTGTTCACTTGCTCTAGTGTAGATTGCCCCAGGACATACTCCGTTCACCCTTATGTTGTATTTGGCTAGATCCATGGCAAGGCATCGTGTCATTTGAGAAATTGCCCCCTTAGATGTGTTGTAGGGCAGGAATTCAGGTTGGGCTATGAAAGAACTTACTGAGGCTATATTAACAATAGCTGCATTTTTAGATTTTTTGAGAAAAGTAAGTGCTGATTTGATAGTATTTGCATAGCCAATAACATTAACGCTGAGAACTTTGGCCCATTCCTCTGGACCAGTTTCTTCGATGGATCCAAATACAAAAGCAGCGGCATTGTTAACAACAATGTCGATGCCACCAAATTCTGAAACCATGCATTCCACCATGCATTGAATCGAATCCTCCTTCGATGTATCTGTCTGTTGAAAAATGGCAGTACCTCCTGATTTTAAGATTCGTTTTACAGTTTCTTCTCCTCCTTGAGTTTCAATTTCAGCCACCATCACATTTGCTCCCTCAACACAGAATCGCTCAGCAATCGCACGACCGATTCCTGTGCCAGCTCCGGTAATGATAGCTCTTTTATTTTCTAAACGCATTTTTCCTTTAAAATCAATTTATATAGAAAACCAGCTCAGTGTGCGAGTCCACGTGAAACCATCTGTATTGTTTTTAATGATAGCACTTAAGTAATCCAATCACAGTTGTATTAGTAACTTATCAGGAGGTTGATCCATTGTGAGATTTGTACTTCAAAGTAAGTGAAAAGGGTATTTGTTTCTTCAACTAGAGATGCTTTAATCCTAATACCTGCATCTAGGTACAATTTTGCTAATTCCGGTTCTCATCGTGATGCTTTTTACACTCTTCGGCCTCTCCATGATTCAATTGTATTTTGAAAAAGAATTTTTTCAATATGATTTAAAACTATTAAGCTTCATAAGACTTCCTAAACATTTTTCTCGAAAGTTGTTTAATTTGTGTAAGATGTTTTGTTAAGTTACTAATTTTCAACAAGAAATCTTTTTGAAATCCTAAAAATGGTGAACAAATTCAATATCCTCTATGTTCCTCGTAATTTTTTTTAAATCTGATTCGTTCTTTTAAACCAGTTTAGATGATGAACTAATATTTAACCGTGACAACTTAATGGTGGCAAATCATTTTTCAGCTGTCTCTTTCAGTTATATTGATTTGAAGAATTATTTTTATCAAAATTTTTTTAATTTTAATTTTTCATAATATTGATTTATAAAATAAATAGGATGTGCTGAAAAAGAGTGACACTGACTTCCATCAGGAAAATCAACATTCCAATTTTCCCACGTTGTAGGATATTTTTTTTTAGCCCAGTATCCCCATTTTATTTTAATTATTCTAATGATATCTTGAAATTTGTCATGTTTTTCAAGTGCCAATAATACGTATAAATGCATAAATGGGCTTGAAAGTATCATCTTGTTTTTTTTGCCTTCATTTAAGGAACATTCAGTAATATCAGATAATATACTATTGACATTTTTTGCTTCATTTATTTCAGTTAATATCGAAAAAGAAGCAGATTGTTGTGAAAATGTACTTTTCCCATAATCATCATACCAAATATTATTATAAAAAAATTTTTCTATTAAATTTAATTTTAATGTTTCAATTAATTTTGAAAGATCACAATCGTATTTGATATCATTAAATATTTTTTGTGATTTTTGCAAAAAATATAGGTAATGTAAATTATAAATAGCATTTGGCTCATTGCGGGATACTAACGACCAATCTAGAAATAATCTTTTCCCTGGCTTGCTAATTAATAAACCATCTTTATCTGTAAATTTTTTGAAATTTTCAATTAATCCCTTAATTATATTCGTTTTACCATAAATAAAATCCTTATCTTTTGTTTGAAAAAAATAAAAATCTAATAGTTCTATCCAAATAAAATTGTAATCTAGTACTGAATACGAATGTGCTTCACTTGGAACTACACTGGGAAGTAAATTATCAGGATAAATTCCCTCTTCAGCTAAATCTATAATTCTTTTTAACGGTCTAAAATCATTACTTATAGAAGACATTATGTAACTTTGTGGTAATGCATCCCCTAACCATTGTGCATTTTCTCTCCAAGGATTGTCGATAAAACCATCTTGTAAGCATCCTAGAAAAGTATTTCGACAAATATTTCTAATATTGCTAAGACTTTTATCTTTAACGATTGGTTGGATCTTTTTTTTATTTAGTGGATAGAAAGAAATATTTACTTTGATTTTAAAATTGATTTTATTGGCATTCTTGATTTCCAAAATTAAGAATCTTCCCCCTCTAATATTGTAGGGTACAATTTTTTGTGATCCTTCCCCTAAAGTGTACTGATCATACATCCTAACTTTGCAATAATTATTATGATCAGAAATATAGGGTTGGTCCTTATATAATTTTTCTATATAGAAAATATTTATTAGCTCTCCTCCATCAGCATTCTTAAAATTTATTATCGCCTGAAAGGAACATCCTCGGTTCAAATCAAAAAGCCAGTAAGTCGCATTTTTATTTAAATTATTGACACTATACCAACCATTATAAATTTTATAATTTTTTAAATAGATTGAATTATTCCATTTATGCTGATTTAAGGTATCGTCATCTACTTTTGATTTGTTTTCCTTCACATTTATTAATTCTATATCTGCAATCTTTTCCTTTAGTAATGGTAAAGATCTTAGAGACATATTTGTCCAAGGATAATCGAATGGTTCTGCGACTATTCTTGCCTGTTCCCAATTTGAACTATCATAATCATTATTCAACCATTTATCATCTAACCTCAGATCCCTTTTTTCTACCCCACTTTGATAAATTGATTGTCTTGGAACTTTAGAATCAAAGGATTCATCCTTAGATGCTTTCCAGGATTTATCTGTAGTTATAAATTTATTATCTAAAATGAAATAAGCCAATAATCCTGTAGTCGCACGGTGAATATAAGAAAAATGAGAATATCCTGGTTGATATACTAATACACAAATAATATTTTCACCTTTAGTAAAATATTTTGTGATATCAATTACATCAATTATTTGATTACTAGGATTACTTCTTGATGGCCCTCTACAAATTAAAGTAGAATTTATCCACAAAACATATCTACTATCAGCTGTTATAAATAGGTTTATTTTTTTTGAAATATTTTTAACCACTAACGATTTTCTAAATCTAATATATATTTCATGCAAATCAAAAGCGTGTTGATGGCTTATCCAAAATAAATCCTTAGGCAAATAAAAATTATCCATTAAAGTTCAAATTATATATAACTATTTTGTTATTTTTATTAATTGAAAAACGTGAAGAAATTCACAAGACTCTTAACTTAACCCTTCAAAGCTCCAGCTGCAATACCACGAATGAAATATTTTTGCGCAAATAAAAATACTAAAAATATAGGTATTGTAAACAACATTGTTACTGCCCCCATTTCATTGAAGAAAACATTAAACTCCCTAATAAGTCTTGCCATTGCTAATGGCATTGTTTGCTGTTCATCAGTCTGTATTAAAACAAGAGCAAAGGGAAACTCACTCCAGCTCATCAGAAAAGCAAAGATGGCTGTAGTAATTAATCCGATTCTTGACAATGGTAAAACAACTTTTATAAAAGCAGTAAACTGGTTACATCCATCAACTAATGCCGATTCTTCTATTTCGCGAGGTATAGCCTCAAAATTTCCTATAGCTAACCATGTTGTAAAGGGAACAGCAAAAGCAGTATATAAAAGAATTAGACCGGTATGTGTATTAGTAAGTCCAATGTTTTCTATTAAAACTGCTATAGGAACTAGTAGTGCTGGTCCTGGCAACATTTGTCCTACTAAAATTATTAGAAGTAGAATGAACTTAAACGGGAATCTATATCTTGCAAACCCATAACCAGCTAAAGCAGACAATATTGTAGTTAATACTGTTGTAACTAAAGCAATTTTAAGGCTGTTAAAAAAATTTAGAATCCATGGTGCCGGTTTTGCTGTACCTCCCTCCAATATTCTTTGATATATACCAAATGTAAATTCATGTGGCAAAAAACTTGGTGGGACCATAAATGTTTCTTTGTCTGGCTTGAATGAAGTTATAAAAAGCCAAACAACTGGAAAAAGAACTATGAATGCAATGACAATTGTTACCAACCAAAATGCAAAAGTTCTATATATATTTTTATTTTTTTTAATATTTTCCAATTTTTGTTAACTATAGAAGTTCCTTCCAAACCCTTCGGAAACTAAAGAGATAAAGAAGTGCAAAAGTTAAAATAAAGAAAAAATAGATCATTGAACTTGCTGCTGCCGGACCTGTTTCAAAGTACATAAAACCTTGTCTATAAATAAATGTTGGTAGAATTTCACTGTAGTTGACCGGTCCACCCTGTGTGGTTACCCATACAACAGCAAATTCTCTTAGTACAAACAAACTTGTCAGGAGTGTCCCAATGACTAAAGGATAACGTATTGTAGGTATAGTAATATAAATAAAACGTTGCCATGCTGTTGCCCCATCCACTTCAGCCGCCTCATAATATTCTGGAGGGACACTTTCAAGAGACGCCCTTACTAAAATAGCCATAAGCGGAGTTATTCGCCATATAACTAACAAAATTAATGTTGGAAGTACGTAAGTTGATGAAGCTAATAAAGAAGGTTCAGGGAAACCCATTTTTTTCAAATAAAAACTAACAATTCCAAACTCTCCCACTGTAAGCCATTTCCATGCGGTTGCGGCTACAAAATCAGGAATGACCCATGGAAGTAAAACAAGTGCAGTAAGAAGACGTGAACCTATGAAATCAAGATGAAGGAAAAATCCTATCAGAAAACCAAAAACAAAGACCCCAAGTGTTCCAAAAATTAACCATATTACTGAATGTTTAAATGCAACCTGAAATTCTTCACTTGTTAACATATCCTTATATGTTTCCAGCCCCACATATTTCGTTTCCATGACCAGTAATGACTGGTCAGTCAAACTCAGACGTGCACTCTCAAAAATTGGATAAAAAATGAAAAAAATCACACACAATACAGCGGGCAACGTCCACGCATACCCGTAGAGGGCTCTTCGACTGGAAAACCCTCTACGGTGAATGGAGCTAACCGCCATGTTTGATGATTTTGACATGGCTGGAGTTATCTTAAACTTTAATGAAGACTACTAATTAGAAACTTTGTTTAAAACTCTTTGAGACTTGGCTGCCACCCTGTCCAGAGCTGATTGGACATCTTGTTGCCCCATTACAACACTCTGCAGTGCTTCTCCCATATAAGATTCCATTTGGACAAGGCCAGGAAAGGCCGGCATAGGTAGAGCCCCCTTAAATAGGGTGCCTTTATTGTAGAGTTTCACCAAATCAGGGTAGACCTTTACAATGTCTGGTGAAGCCCAATTTGTTAGTGTAGCAGGAACTCGACCTGGGATTGGATCTCCGTCCCAACCAGCTTGGAATTCCTGACTTGCAAAATAATTTAGAAATTTCATAGCTGCTTTAACATTCTTGCTCTGTGAAGTAAGCATGCCGGCAGAAGTCGGTGCCATTATAACATTGGCTGAAGGATAGCTTCCTGTTGGATTTGCATTCTTAGGAAACACTGTTAGACCGTAGTCAGGGTTCTTAGATCCTTCGACTTCTGAATCAATTGCTTTAAGCCAGGACATGCTTTGGGACATAATGGCTGATTCTTCAAGCAACAGAACGATGGCTTTATAATAATCTATCTCTTGTGGATTATCTTCCGTTAACCCTCCAGTTACTAAGTCCTTATAAAGTTGAAGGGCATCTACGCAACCGCGATCATTAATTACAACTTTATCTCCCTTCTCATTTAACCACCTGCAACCATTGGCATAGGCTATTCCTTCCCATAGATTTACATCATTTGTGCCTTTTGTAGCAGCAATTACAACTGGAATTTTATTTGATTTACCTTTTAAATTTTTTGCCACATTTTTCAACTCTTGCCAAGTAGTCGGAGGAGTTTTTACAAAAGCTTTGTTATAAGTAAGGAATGTTGTAACGTCTACGTATGTTGGAATTGCATAGAACTTACCTTTGTAGATCGTAGTATTCCATATTTCCGGTACGAACCTATTTTTCCATGAACCTACCATATTGCTATCCACATCATCCAATGCTTGAATAACTCCTAGCCTCACAAAGTCAGGGATGCTCGGCCCATCCATAACAAGAATATCGGGTAACTGTCTTGCCTTGAAAGAAGATATAACTTTTTCTCGTTTGGTGGCCCAGTCCTGATTGCTCCATACAACCTTGACGTCGGGATTCTGGTTGTTCCATTCTGTAATTTTCTTTTTTTCCCAACTATGCTCAGCAAGGATCCCACCAAAACGCCAAACTTTAATCTCCACTGCACTTGCCAAATTGACTGAAACCATAAAGATCAACAAAGCAATTAAGAAGAATTTAGACTCCCTATTTATTAAGCTTCGGAAAATAGAACGAAATTCAAATTTTTTTTGCTTTTGAACCTCAGCTAACGACGCACCACTCAAAGATATCAATTTCATCAGACGATTAGAACTCATATTGTCTCCTATAGATTAAGGTTTGGTTATTTAATCCCTGCTACAAAGGGATTATCTATTTTCAAAACCTGAAAATAGAATAATAAATGTCAAGATTTATGCTTGACATATCATACATAACGCATGATGCGTCATACAATACGGAGTCTTTTATTAAGATGCAAGTTTTTTTTGACTCGATAAGTCTTTAACAGATTGAGACTGAAGATTGTTTATAAGGGTAACGGAAATGCTATTGCCCCCCACTAATTCTCCACAGTCAACGCAGCTGTTACAGCAACAACATAAACGTCCAAAAATATGGGTTATAGGGTTCGCATCAGTCCACTTTGCCGCAGCAGACGGTGATCTGAGCACCCGATATTTTAGATTGATTAGTGTTTTTGGCCAGATTTGTTATACAATAAGAAAAGCCGTTCAAACTCCAATTATCAGCCGCATTCATTCGTTTTGAAAAAGACGTAAATTAAGCAAAACCAAAATAAAGGTGTAGAAAATGATAGCATCATTTTCTACAGTCCGCAAAGGATCACTGGATGAGACTCATGTAAGTTATGAAGCTAATTCAATGTTTGATGATTTGATGAGTAAGGCAAAATCTTTGGCCTGTTTTTTGGATACTTCCACAACTAATGAACTAGCAGGCGGCGTTGAGTATAATCAGGAAGAACGAGCCGGTGCATGATTATTTAAAATTAGCTGAAGGTGCTCATGCTGATGAAATTGCTAAATTGACAAAAGCATAAAGAAAGTATTGTAAACGCCCCCGATTATTCGTATTTGGGATGTTAGCATTACAACGCTATATAAATATATTATGTAAATATAAAATATATTTTAAAAATACAGACAATAATAATTTAAAAACCAACTTGATGAAAAGATATTATATTAACAGAAGGAGGAGTAATGGCATTGAAAGCAGTTTATGAAAAGAAAGAGGATATTCCTGGAGAAAGTTACTATGAAAATTATTAAATACAGGATGCAAGGCAGGTATTTGAGTTATTATCAGATCACTTGAGAATTGCAAAAGACGAATACAAGGAATAAAATTGATCTACTAAGTCGATCATTTGACGGTAAAAATGACGGTAAATAAATACATTTTCAAAAAATACACTGTAATATCAATCTATGTGGGAGCCGCTCTCGCACCATCCTTCCTTTTTGAACTTTCCAGAATTTTCCAACAAAACAATTATAAATCTTTATAAAATACAGCCTAGTAGGGTTTTAGATTCTTAATTCCTCCAAAATATTCCAAAATATTACTTTTGCTTATTGTATATATTGAGGGTATATTTAGGGGTACAAATATTAGCAGCGGTTCGCGGCTCCCAATCCACATTAGAAAACCGACTGCATTTTAGGTTTGCTAAAGTGTCGCAGCCAAGAAAAACGG
>Ga0257112_10001170_pt1 | contig 10099 bp, 8 predicted proteins | sample LP_taG_5_FD_191565 | JGI IMG/M metagenome (GOLD analysis project Ga0257112, IMG submission 191565) | Marine microbial communities from Northeast Subartic Pacific Ocean, Canada - LP_J_2015_P26_1000m | ecosystem: Environmental > Aquatic > Marine > Oceanic | place: Canada: Northeast Subartic...
GTAATGACATTGGCTGCAGCTGAGGTGGCAGTCGGCCTAGCGATCATTATCGCTCTCTACCGAAATCGTCAGACAGTGAATATTGATGAAATCAATTTGATGAAGAATTAACAAATACCTATGGAAACCATTGTATCCATAAAACCTTTACTGGCAGTTCTTGTATCTACTGTAGGTGCGTTTTTCATTATTGCCACAAGGAAAAACCCAAACTTCAGAGAAGCGTGGTCTATTTTTGCAGGTGTGTTAAAACTGGTTATTGTACTGTCCATGATACCCGCTGTGGTTTATGATAAAACGATAATTACCTATTCCCTGTTCACAATCCTGCCCGGCATTGAGATTGGTTTCAGGGTTGACGCATTTGGTCTTTTGTTCGCAATGGGGGCTTCCTTACTTTGGATTGCAACTTCTTTTTATTCAATTGGGTATATGCGGTCTACTAATGAGCACTCGCAGACACGTTATTTTGCCTGTTTTGCAGTATCGCTTTCCGCTACAATCGGTGTTGCATTCTCAGCGAACCTGTTTACCATGTTTCTTTTCTATGAAATTTTAACGATCATTACTTATCCACTTGTAGCTCACAAGGGTACTCCCGAAGCGAAGGCGGGTGGCAGAAAATATGCTATTTATCTGCTCGGAGCGGCCAAGGCTTTTTTAGTCGCAGCTATAATTCTTACCTATAACCTGACAGGTACACTCGAGTTTTCTAAAGATGGAATCTTTCCGGAAATTGTTCAATCAGTAAATCCTGAATTGCTATATATAATATTTGTGCTTTTCTTTTTTGGGTTTGCCAAGAGTGCTATAATGCCTTTCCACAGTTGGCTTCCAGCCGCAATGGTTGCACCCACGCCAGTCAGCGCACTGCTCCATGCTGTTGCAGTAGTCAAAACAGGGGTTTTTACTGTACTTCGCATTATATTTTTTGTCTTTGGTGCAGACTTGATGATGGATATTGGTGTAGATGTATTCGTAATCACCTTTGCCTCGTTCACTATCATTACAGCATCTCTCCTTGCCCTGACCAGAGATAACCTGAAGGCGCGGCTGGCATTTTCAACCATCAGCCAGCTTTCTTATATTATTTTGGGTGCTGCTCTGCTTACTCCAAGTGCAATGGTAGGGGGTATAATTCATATTACAAATCACGCCTTTTCAAAGATTACCCTCTTTTTCTGTGCCGGTTCAATTTATGTTTCATCTTATAAGACTAAAGTTAGCCAGTTAAACGGTATCGGGAAAAAAATGCCCTGGACCATGACTGCTTTTGCAATTGCAACTTTGAGCATGATCGGGATCCCGCCAGTGTCTGGCTTTATTACAAAATGGTATCTTGTTATCGGTTCTTTGGAAAGACATAATTTAGTTGTACTTATCGTGCTGCTGGTGAGCTCGTTTCTTAATGCGGCATACTTTGTTCCAATTCTGTATAGGGCATTTTTTAAAGAGGAAAATCCAAATTCCGAAAATCTAGATTTATCTGAACATAAGGAAATAAAAGAAAACCCGTTTCTAGTGGTTCCATTAACGTTAACTGCGATAGTAAGTGTTGTGCTGGGACTATATCCTGACTTTATAGTGCAAATAGCTGAAATGGTAACCAAATGAAATTATTAGATATGGTAGAAGCGCTCAGGACAAAGGTAGCCAAAAGACTCGCCTACGGCGCACTGGTTTTACTCATTGTAGTGGATTTTATTATTCCTCGCCATGAGGTTCATTTCTTTGGAGATAAAATACCTGGATTCTGGTCTTTATTCGGCTTTATCGCTTGTGTGCTCATTATTATTATATCCAAATGGATAGGTCACCTCGGGCTTATGCAGGACGAGAGTTATTATGATGAGTGAGATTTTTAACATTCAATTTTTACATCCCTCCGCAATTTATCTTCTGGGAGGACTATTTATCCCCCTATTTAAGGGAAGAATCAAGCAGGGTTATATGCTTTTTGTTGCTCTTATGGCCTTTTTAGCGGTAGTCAATATGCCTCATGGTACATATGGTGTCTATGAATTTCTTAGCTGGAAGTTGACTTTTGGAGATGTGGATAAACTGAGTAAGGTCTTTGCTTATATATTCACTATCATGGGTGTGATAGGCGTAATCTATTCTATTCATGTAAAGAATGATGGAGAACATTTTGCTGCTTTTTACTACGTTGGCGGATCTCTTGGTGTAATATTTGCAGGTGATTTTCTCACTTTATTCCTATTCTGGGAAGTGATGGCCTTTTCTTCGGTATTTCTTGTATGGTTTCGAAAATCGCCAGCTTCCGTTAATTCCGGATTTAGATATCTTTTATGGCATGTTGCCGGCGGCCTGATATTGTTGGCTGGAATAATATTACAATATTCGATTAGTGGTGATTTATCAATCAAGTATTTACCCTTTCACGGTTGGTGGCCCACAGATCTCCAGAGTTTGGCATCATTTCTCATTGTAATAGGATTTATTGTTAATGCTGCTGTTCCTCCGTTTGGCGCATGGCTTCCTGATGCCTACCCCGCCGCTACGGTTACAGGTGCCGTTTTCATGAGTGCCTTTACGACTAAAACCGCAGTATATGCACTGATCCGGGTCTGTGCCGGCTCTGAAATGTTAATTATTCTGGGTGTGATTATGGCTATTTACGGAGTCGTTTATGCGGTGCTCGAAAATGACGCCCGCAGGCTTCTTGCATATCATATTATCAGCCAAGTGGGTTATATGGTAGCGGGTGTTGGTCTGGGAACTCAGATGGCTATAAACGGGGTTGTAGCCCATGCCTTTTGTCACATTCTTTACAAGTCCCTTTTGTTTATGGGGACTGGTTCAGTATTGTACATGGCAGGGACTGCGAAATTGACAGAATTGGGTGGTTTATATAAAACCATGCCGCGAACGATGATTTATACAATAATCGGTGGTCTTTCTATATCCGCATTTCCATTTTTCAGCGGTTTTGTAAGTAAATCCATTACAGTTGCTGCTTTCGGAGAAGCACATTTGACTTGGGCATTTATGGCACTAATGCTCGCTTCTGCTGGGACATTCCTGCACACCGGTCTCAAGGTGCCCTATTTTATCTGGTTTGGTAAAGATCGAGGTATTAAGGCTAAAGAACCACCCTGGAACATGGAGCTGGCCATGATAATAGGTTCACTTTTCTGCGTAGGACTTGGGGTATTTTATAAATCTCTTTATGCATTACTGCCCTATCCCGTTCATTTTGAACCTTATACAGCATATCATACTTGGGAAACCTTGCAGGTACTGTTTTTCACACAACTAGGCTTTTTCCTACTTCTTAAAAAGCTTTGGTGTGAAGATACTATCAGTTTGGATACGGACTGGTTTCCCCGCAAAGGGGCAAAAGCTTTTATGTGGTTTACAAAACCGCTGGTCAATATTGAGTATAACTTCATTGGTGAGATTTATGAATTTATTATTCAGAAACCAATAATAGGCGTCGCCAAGATTCTTAAAATAATAGATACCGTTATTGTTGATGGAACTATAAATGGAATAGGCAAATTGACCTTGTTATGGAGCAGAAAGATGCAGGATGCACAAAGTGGTCAGATTCAACATTATGCAATGCTAATGGTCGCAGGATTCATTGCATTGATTGTGATCGTAATGGTGTTATCGTAGATAGGTGAGAGATGGAAGGTATTATTATTAACAATCTTGATTATCCGGTACTGACAGTAACCACTTTTCTACCGCTGGCAGGGGCGTTCATTATACTTCTCATCAGAAGAAAGACGCTAATCAAATGGTTTGCTCTGGTCACTACGGTTGCAACATTTTTTGTTTCGCTGCCTATTTACAAATATTTCGATAAGACAACCTACAAAATGCAGTTTGCTGAAATCTATCCATGGATACCGTCATGGAATATAAACTACAAGGTAGGAGTAGATGGTATCAGTGTATTATTTATAATTCTTGTCGCAGTTTTAAGCATTCTTTGTGTATCAGTATCGTGGAAGGCGATTCAGACAAAAACAAAAGCGTTTTATATTTCCATTTTGATAATGGAAACTGCAATGCTTGGAATTTTTGTTTCACTTAATGTCTTCCTTTTTTATATTTTTTGGGAGCTCACACTCATACCGATGTTCCTTCTGATAGGTGTGTGGGGTGGATCAAGAAGGATATACGCCGCGGTGAAATTTGTTCTTTTTATGCTGGCTGGAAGCGTTCTTATGCTGGTCGGAATAATTGTACTTTACTATGCAGGTGGCAAGACTTTTGATATATTAGAACTTTCCAGGGTGAGCTATCCCGCCGGACTACAATTATGGCTGTTTCTGGCCTTTTTTGCTGCATTTGCAGTGAAAATGCCCATGTTTCCAATTCATACCTGGCTCCCAGACGCACATACAGAAGCACCCACAGCCGGAAGCGTTATCCTTGCAGGTATCCTGCTTAAAATGGGTGCGTACGGTTTTTTAAGGTTTTCTTTACCCATGTTTCCCCATGCAGTGAAGGTACTTTTTATTCCACTGCTTGTTCTGTCTGTTACCGCGATAATCTACGGTGCCTATGTCACATTGATGCAGAAGGACATGAAACGACTCATTGCTTACTCCAGTGTCAGCCATATGGGATTTGTGACACTAGGTATATTTACTTTAAACCAGAACGGCATCGAGGGTGGAATCCTGCAAATGATAAATCATGGTGTTATAACAGGCGCACTGTTTCTGTGTATCGGGATGATTTATGAGCGAACTCATTCAAGAATGATTGAAGATTACGGAGGACTTTCAAAGACCGTTCCCGTGTATATTGTGTTTTTTACGATTTTTACTCTTGCTGCGATTGGTTTGCCGGGCATGAACGCTTTTGTTGGGGAATTCCTAATCATTAGCGGAGCTTTCAGAGCAAATATGATCATTGCGGCCCTTTCTATACTTGGTGTAGTTCTGGGTGTGTGTTATATGGTCTGGTTGTATTACCGGGTTGCTCTTAATGAAATAAACACCACTACGCAGTCCTCACTGTTTGATCTGGATTCAAGGGAAATTGCAACCCTTGCCCCCCTTGTTTTACTTGTATTATTGATCGGCCTTCAACCGAACATACTTTTGAGTTATATGCATGTTTCAGTCGAACACCTGCTTGAGCAGGTTCATAACTCTGTACAACTTGAAAGTTTTAACTTTTATGATTCTGTCAATTCAATCGCTTTATACATTAAGGCATTGTTTCAATGGGTCTAAACAGTTTTTACAATGATTTTTTCAAGCACCTATTTAATGGTTGTTTATTGGGAACTCTTCAGGTGATTTTATGGATCTAGGTCAATTTTTTACATCAGCTGATTTAATTGGTATTGCTCCTGAGATAATTCTGACTATTACAGCATTATCTATTTTGACGTTGGAAATGTTCCGTGTTTCCCGCACAGGAATAATTTTACTTGTTGCAGCTATAGGTTTACTTTTGGCTGTTGGCACAGCTGTTAATATTGGTGGTGATAAACAGTTTCTTTTCGGAGGGATGCTGGTCCTTAGCCGTTTTTCAGTGTTTTTTGATTTTCTCTATATTTCCATTGGGCTTGTAACGCTGATTTTCTCACAAGGATATTTGGAGAAAAGAGGGAGTGCTTCCCGGGGAGAATACCCTGCACTTATTCTTTTTGCGGTTATTGGCATGATGTTGATGACGAAAGCCAATGACTTGGTAATCGTTTTTCTTGGGTTAGAACTCCTTTCGCTCTCACTATATATTTTGGTTGGATTTTTGCGTCATGATCAACTCAGTAATGAATCAGGATTAAAGTATCTATTACTTGGCGCCTTTGCCACTGGTTTTTTTCTATTTGGCGCGGCGATTACTTATGGGGCAACAGGCACAACTAACTATAATGGAATTGTTTTGGCGATCGCTAATGATACCATCCTGTCCAATGTGTATCTTTCACTGGGGATTGGGTTGTTGCTTATTGGCTTCGCGTTCAAGGTTGCATTGGCACCTTTTCACATGTGGTCCCCTGATGTGTATCAGGGAGCACCAACCACGGTAACTGGGTTTCTGTGCACGGCACCCAAGGCAGCCGGATTTGGGGCATTGTTAATTTTATTTAATAGTGCTTTCGTGGAAATCCACTATGCATGGCAAGATATTTTCTGGATTTTGGCTGCTCTAACCATGACCGTAGGTAATGTTTCAGCACTTGTGCAGTCCAATGTAAAGCGAATGCTTGCTTTTTCAAGCGTTTCGCACGCTGGGTTTTTGGTAATGGGAATATTAGTACTAAATGAGACGAGTATTTCAGCAGTACTATTTTACCTTGTTGTTTACTCTGTTATAAATTTGGGTGCCTTTGCCATCGTTTCAGCGGCTGAGCAAGAAAAAAAAGGATTCGAGTTTAAGGATTACCGCGGTTTGGCGGCACAGCACCCTTGGTTTTCCGCAGCTATGACTATATTTATGATATCTCTGGCCGGGTTTCCACCAACAGCTGGGTTTGTCGCCAAATATGGTCTATTTTCTGCTGCTGTGGAGCAGGGTTATATATGGTTAGTGATTATTGCCGTCCTCAATACGTTAATATCGGTATACTATTATTTGCGGCTCGTTGTGAACATGTATATGCGGCAAGAAAAAGAAACTCTGCAACCTGCATATGGTGTGCTGGCCCTGGGGCTTATTGGTCTTTTGGCGGTGGTTGTACTAGTTCTTGGAATTACCCCAGAGTTTCTTTTGGAAATCACTGCTGAAGCAGCAGCAACTACTTATTAATTTTTCAGTGGTTGCTCAACAATTAACTTTAGACTATTTTCACACTGTAGTATAATAAGATGAAGCAAATACTTTTTTGTTTTTCTATTCTTCTTCTGCCAGGGATCGGTTTTTCTGCAGGCCAAGATGCACCGCATATAATTGGATCAGAGCTTTCTATCCTCTGGGTCATCCCTTTTGTTGGAATCCTTTTATCTATTGCCATCTTTCCACTGATTACACCACATTTCTGGCATCGCCACTTCGGTAAGATCTCTTTTTTCTGGGCAGCTGTTTTAATAATTCCTTTTATTATTAAGCATGGACTGTCAATTATTCTTTATGAATTGATTCATGTTACCTTATTAGAATACTTACCGTTCATTATTCTTTTATTGGCGTTATTCACAATTTCAGGTGGAATTCGGTTAACAGGAACACTCGTTGGCAAACCGGTGACTAATTTGGTGATCATATTAGTTGGTACATTTTTTGCGAGCTGGATGGGTACGACTGGTGCTGCCATGTTGTTGATCAGACCACTCATTCGTGCCAATGCAAAACGACAATACAAAGTACATACAATTGTCTTCTTTATTTTTCTAGTTGCTAATATTGGAGGCTCATTAACACCCTTAGGTGATCCGCCGTTGTTTCTTGGTTTTCTGAAAGGTGTTAGTTTTTTCTGGACCACATCCGCAATGCTCAAACCTATGTTATTCATGGTCATCAGTCTTGCGATTATTTATTTTATTATAGATAGTTATTTATTCAACCAGGAGCAGCCAATTGAAGATGATGGAGAAATCCATAAACTTGGATTGGAAGGTTCAGTCAATTTATTATTATTGTGTGGAGTCATGGCATCTGTGCTGTTGAGCGGGTTTTGGCACCCAGATGTCCATTTTTCTGTTTATCATGTCCGTTTAGAATTACAAAGCCTGGCTCGAGATTTGCTACTTTTGATACTGACTGCAACGAGTTGGAAATTGACTCCCAAACCAATTCGAGAGGCCAATGAATACACATGGTTCCCAATTGCGGAAGTTGCCAAATTGTTTGCTGGCATATTTGTAACTATTATCCCAGCAATTGCAATTTTAAAAGCCGGTACTACCGGAGCATTATCATCGGTGATAGAATCGGTGTCTAAAGATGGCGAACCGGTGAATTACATGTATTTTTGGTTAACGGGATTATTGTCCAGTTTTCTTGACAATGCTCCAACGTATCTTGTCTTTTTTAACACGGCCGGAGGAGATCCTGTTACATTAATGAATGCACAATATAATACATTGTTAGCCATTTCTACCGGAGCAGTATTTATGGGTGCAAATACATATATTGGCAATGCTCCGAATTTTATGGTGAAATCCATTGCTGAATCTTCTGGAATTGAAATGCCCAGTTTCATTGGATATTTAGTAAAATATTCCCTACCAATATTATTTCCTCTTTATTTTATAGTAATGTACATTTTCTTTTTATGAGAATATCCAAAGTCGTAACAAAAACGGGTGACAAAGGTGAAACAGGCCTCGGTGATGGCAGCCGAGTATCTAAAGATGATCCGCGTATTGCATGCATCGGTGCTCTGGATGAATTGAATTCCTTTGTAGGTTTTGCCAAAGTAGCAATTGCAGATGATGGTATAAAAACATTTCTGGAAAAGATCCAGAATGATCTCTTCAATATTGGTGGAAGCCTTTCCATTCCGGGCACGGATATGAAAACAATCAACGAAGAATGTATCACTGTATTGGAAAAGCAGGTTGAGGTATGGAATAATGAATTACCCCCGCTCAAGGAATTTGTTTTACCGGGTGGAAACGAAACCAGCACACGGCTGCATTTAGCCAGGACAATGGCCAGAAAAGTAGAAAGAAAATTAGTTGGTTTACATAAAAATAACCCCTTACCGGACCAATGGTTGCAGTATATAAATCGATTATCTGATGTATTTTTTGTATTGGCTCGGAAACTTCAGCGCGCCGAGGGTGTTGATGAAAAACAATGGACTCATGATTAACACTTTCCTGCGTGTGTTTTACGCCTGAAATCGGCTAAATTCTAAACTCAATAAAAATATATTTATGATGGATTGGCAACAAATCAACGAAATGATTGCTTCGTCTGGTCGGATATTACTGACGTCGCACGAAAACCCAGACGGTGATGGTTTAGGTTCAGCTGTTGCTATGTATCACCATTTGCGTGAAAAGGGTAAAGGATGCCGTATTATAAACTGTTCACAGCTTCCGGAAGAATATGATTTTCTAAACCATGACAGTATTATTGAAATGTACGCTGCAGAAGAGCATGATGAATGGCTTAGAAATTGCGATCTGGCAATCATATTTGATGTGGGTGCTTTCAGTCGCCTGCGCGGTATTAAAGATGCCATTGATAGATATGATATTAAAACAGTGAATATTGATCATCATCCCCATCCTGATGATCATCCATTTACAATAAATGTCGTGGACACAAATGCTGCTGCAACAGGAGCAATGGTCTACGATTATCTGAAAGAGTATCGTGAAAAACCGTTATCAAAAAATATTTGTGAAGGTATTTATACTGCAGTCATGACTGATACCGGTTCCTTCAGGTATTCCAATACAAATACAAAATGCCACGAAATTGCTATAGAGTGTCTAAACGCAGGTGTAGAAACGAGCAAGATTTATCAACGTATCTATGAAACAAAACCGCAGAGCAGTATACGATTATTGGCAAGGGTTATTGAGAATATTTCCTTCGAGAACGACGGCGAATTAGCTTGGTTCTCGATTGATCAGAATATGCTGGATGCCGCCGAAGCCAGTTCAAAAGATGTAGATGGATTTACTGATTTTATCCGCACGATTAAAGGTGTTGAAGTCGCCGTGATGGTTTTCGAAAATGGCAGAGATGTTTGCAGAATAAATTTCCGATCACAAGGGAAATATGTGATTAATGATATTGCCAAACATTTTGGCGGCGGCGGTCATAAGTTTGCTGCCGGAGCGGTAATTAAAGGGAATAAGGAGACGATCGTACCGCAAGTGATTTCTCAAACAATAGCGTCCTTGGAAAGACAAGCAGCTTGAAGATCCTAATTGCAAAGGATGCCGGTTATTGTTTTGGGGTGCGCGATGCAGTAAACCTGGCCTTTGAAACTGCAGAAGAACATGGAGATGTATATATGTTGGGCCATATCGTGCATAACGAAAATGTCGTAAAAGATTTGGACGACGCAGGCGCAAAAGTCGTACGTCATTTGGATGATGTACCTGATAGCAAGCCTATTTTGTTTCGTGCCCATGGAACGGCAACACATGTATGGAGTGATGCTAAAGAAAAAAGTAAGCATATCATTGATGCAACATGTGCC
>Ga0257112_10001172_pt1 | contig 10088 bp, 8 predicted proteins | sample LP_taG_5_FD_191565 | JGI IMG/M metagenome (GOLD analysis project Ga0257112, IMG submission 191565) | Marine microbial communities from Northeast Subartic Pacific Ocean, Canada - LP_J_2015_P26_1000m | ecosystem: Environmental > Aquatic > Marine > Oceanic | place: Canada: Northeast Subartic...
CGTTGCGTTCTAGCATCACCTCCAAGAAGAGAATGTCAGCACCTGCCGCCGCACATGCATAGCCAATTTCTGGATCGAGTTGATTTAAACGTTCAACAATCCGTTTTTTGACTTCAGCTTCTAGGTATGTAGGAAAACGAGAAGAACTGAGTTCCGGTCGGTCGATTTTGTGCCCTGAGAAAACAACAATTCTTGGTAAAGCAAAGCAGTTGTCTAACCAATCCGGGGCTTCCCCGAGATATTGTAAAAGAAGGCGAGCTTGCTGCCGTGTTGAGTTGAGATTTGCAAAGTCACCTTTCCCTAACCTGCCAGCATTTGAATAGTAAGCTCTCGCTTCTTCCAATTTTCCCAGAATCAAGGAGACTTCACCAAGCGTAGCCTCTGTCCAATAACTAGGTTCAGAACCTTCGGCCTCCTTAAGGCTGAGTTGATAAACGTGTTCTCCAATGCGATGCGCATTTTTTAAGTCACCTAGGAACAAGGCAAGGGTGGCAGCATTGATACCTGGATAAGGGTCTCCAGCTTTGTTGTAAGCTGTTTCATAAGCTTCATAGGCCAACCGGAGTTGTTCTTCTCGGGCTTCCTTATTGCTCTCCTTTTGCCATAGATCCTTGTGTGTTCTGCCCAAGAGGGACAAAGTTTCAAAATCATCATGGCCATCGCGAATTAAATTCTGAGCTGTCTGGTTGGCTTTAAGTGGGGACCCCCCGCGCGCAAGCCCTAGCCCAAGCAATTGTTGTAACTGAAGGTCGCGTGGCCAGGTTTCCAACCCTTCCGACAGTACATCGTAAGCCAGTAAATTTTCAGCCATACTCAAAAAACGCTTCCCTAGGATACGATAGGTATCGGGTGATTGTTTCCAGAGATCTTTCGACCTTGTTTGCCAGATTTCCTGAAGTGCGCGAAAGTCAAGACTTTTGTCCTCCATTCGCAGGATGATTCTCCTCGCTTCATCTTGATAATCAATGTTACTACTACCCCCTGTTGGTGGGATCATCCGGTAACCTAGATGTTGTATTGTTTTTAGCGCCTCCATGGCAGTGTTACGGTCATATTCTCTTTCAGACTCTGAAAGTTGATCATAAGGAACAAGACATGGGTGTTCCAAGTTTTCATCATTACGCACTTTTCCATATGTCCAACCATCGTTAATTCTCCCCTGCGCCCATATTTCATGAGTATTCTCAGACAGAAGTTCAGTTAGATCTTCTAATTCCTGAGGTAGTTGAACATTTGAGGTATTAATGGGTTTTGGCTTATATGTCATGAAATCACCTTAACCAAAATGAAGAATAGGCTGTTAAAACATCTCGTACATAAACCGAATTCAACATGCGTTGCTTATTTACTTTTACTGTTTTGGACCGAAATCCTAAACTCAGCGTTGTAGCATAATTCAGTTATATGGAGGTTCTATTTCAATTCTGGAATCATAGATTTTGAATTATTGTATATCTCGATTTTTCCAACGAAATGGGCCTTCAGTTTTTATCTTTTCCTTATATAACCGATAAAAACTAAACAAAGTTTCAATCTCATAGCTATGTTCTGCAATAAATAAAGATGGAAAATATTTGTTGACGGTATAATCCATGAAGAATCAGGACGACCGGATGAGGGCTATCGAACATCCTAACCGAAATGTCGATAGAGAAAATACTGGAAGGATTGAAATGATAGAGTTGAAGGATTGAAATGATAGAGTTCATGAGTTGTTCTATGTACTTGTACAATAATAAATACAACTTGAAGCTCGATACACTGGACGATAGTCTCCAGCTACTAAGGCTTGTGAAGAATCTATAATACTATCATGAACTGGCAGTTGTTGCCAACTCTTAGTTGATTGCTGAAAGTCATAGATTTCGTTTACAGGTTTGACGGTATCTATTCAAAATTTCTTGGGAGGAAAATCATCTTTAATCCTGATTCACCTTAACCAATTGTTTGCCCAAGTTTTGACTGGTTAACAGTCGTAGAAATGCTTTTGGGGTGTTTTCCAGTCCTTCCACAATGTCATATTCACATTTCAATTGCCCATGTTGGTACCAGTTTGCTAGACGTGTCCACCCTTTCTGATAATGGTGTTGATAATCGCTCACTAGAAATCCTTGGATTCGGGCGCGAGACACCAAGATCTGTCTCAGGAAACGCTCGCCGATATCTGGTTGGCCGAACCTGTCCGCCAAACTCACCGTGCCGCAGATCGTGATGCGTGCATGGGTTGCTAGGTTTTGCATCACTGCATCATGAATTATGCCCGCTGTATTATCGAAGTATACATCAACACCATCAGGACAAACATTGGCAATAGCTGCTACCAGATCGGTTTCGGTTCGGTAATTGACACCGTCATCATAGCCCAACTGGCGGCACCAATCCAGTTTTTTTTCCGAACTAGTAATGGCAATCACATGTCCTCCAGATATTTTAGCGATTTGACCAGCGATTTGACCCACTGAACCTGCAGCTGCCGAAATAACCACTGTATCTCCTGCCTTCATTTCGGCAGCTTGAAGCAAACCGAAATATGCCGTCAAACCATTCATGCCTAGAAAATCCAGCCAACAGGGAAGCGGAGCGATATCAGGATCAACCAAACGAACATCTGAAGGTTCAACCACGGCAAATTCCTGCCAACCAAAAGCATGGCCAGTAACGACAATTTGCCCAGATTGGTAGGCAGGGGTATTGGAGGAAACCACTTGTCCAATGGCTCCACCCACCATCAGCTCACCTGGACTGACACCAGCCGCATAATTTTTTTGTGGACTAATGCGACCTCGCATATATGGAGCAACATCAAGATATATAGCTCGGACTAACATCGAACCTGAGCCAGGTTCAGGGATTGGGCTTTCGGACATGGCCCAGTTGCTTTCTATAGGCATACCTGCGGGGTAAGATACTAGCCTCCATTGTCGATTAGTAAAATTCATATTGGATTCCTTAGATAAAATACTGAGTGGTAACGACAATTATCGTCCAAGATTTGATTGTCTCTGTTTTGAGAAGGCAAGGACAATCAGATTAATCTTGATACAGCCATTGGTAATGATGTCGATGATGACATTATACAAAAGTTAGAAACCTACTTAGGAAGCAGTACATTAGTCATGTAGTATTGATTAGCACGATCACAATTCCATATTTGCTGTAATCTGTAAATAACTGCTGATTCCGACATATACGACAAATATAAGATTAAATAAGCCAATTTGAGCCTGCATACAATGATGAATTCGATTCAATATCCATTGTCAGCTAAAACTTGGGATACACATATCAGTCAAAGATGCAAACAGTGGATTGCTTCTTCGGTGTTGCTCAATAAGGGAGCTTTGGAACCAGTTATCTTCACGGTGTCGAGTCAGGTTGCTTTTACCTTGATAATGGCCACCCCAGATGTAACGATGACCAGTTTTAGTAGGGCGTCGGGCTGCGTGAAAAAGCGCTGTATCGAAAATCACTGCTGAACCAGGGGGGCAAGTAATAATCTTTTGTCCCTGCCACTCGATTAAAAGATCGTCAAACGGCATGTCCCACGAATCAGTGATTTTTCTGGGATAGACCAGCAACTCTCCCGTAGTAGAGTTCGAACCATGAAGGTAGACGTTACAAAGCAAACGGTCTACACCGTGGTGGTTTTTAGGCTTTGGATACCATTGGTTGTATCGGTCACCATTTAGGTGACAGTGCCAGTCACAAAAGCTACGGGTCTCGTCACACAGTATTGCTCCACTATGTACTAGTCTTACTTCATCCTGTAAAATTTCGGCCAACAAATCGACAATTTCCGGTTGGGCATAGAATGGAGCTAAGTCTGTGGTGAACTCAAGGACTGGGTGTAACACGTAACCGAATTGCCCAGCCATACTGGGTTTTCCATTATCCACCCATACTTGATAAAGTATCTGGATGATTTCTTCTCTGTTTTTTGTACTGAATAAACCTTCCAGCAGACAATAGCCTTGGTCGTAAACTTGTTGTGCCAGTTTGGATTTCATCGATAACTTCGTTTGTGTCATTATCCTCCGCTGATTGTCATTATATCATAAGTGAATAGCTAAAATTAACAAACGAAGGAAAGAGAAATATCACGAGGTCTGATACAGCGCTTCTTGTCTCCATCGCGCAGGTTACCACTAATTTAGGTAAAGAAAATGTATGTTTTCGGCAACTATACTTCAGATATCTATAGTAGAAATATGCTTTGTATATTCAGCATTATTTGTGTAAAGTGGGCAGGATCAGTTATAGACGGTAGATATATGTTTATCTTACAATCGGCGTTGGTGCGGAGTGGCCTCGGCCATCACCTCTAGATTGCGTTGAAAGTATAGGTAAGAGGTTTACAGCACAGTTTTTCGGTACAAAAAGGACGGCGGAACATACCATCAAGATGATGTTCAGTTGCAACGTAACGTCAAAATGTTCCTGCCTGCTTTGAGTTTATCCGTCAGGTCAACGTCCCATTCGAACCGATAATCATTGAGCCACCAAAGCTGACCTTGTTTACGATAAGCTACTTCCTCACCGTTTACATAGAGCTAACATTCATTGAACAAACCTGGAAAACGGAGATGTACAGCACCTTGAATTTCTTCGGGATTCAATTCCACTTCACTGCGGTACCATAAGTCACCAATGAAACTTTTCCTGTTGGAGTGGCGGATGCCTTGTGTTTGCGCGTATAAATCGGCGCGCAGCATTTCCCATTGATCTGCCGGATAATCCTTACGTTTATCTGTGTCATACTCATCGAAGAATAAACGTGATTCAAGTTGCCAATGCTCAATTATTCCTGATCTGGGATGCATTCGCCGAAGTCCGTTGGCATGTACCAGCGACAACACCATCGACGAAGGAGTTCCACCACTGCGTAATAATGGCTTTGATCGTTGTTACCTACCAAATAAATATGGTTACCCTTCCGTATCAATGCCATTCCATCGGTTTGGAGTTGAGGGTTCTTCTTCAGAACTTTTTCTATTGTTTTGAAGACGTTAGGGTTTGCATTAATTGCCTCACGCCCGATGATCAGTAGAGGTGTGTTTGATTCAAGAGCGTCATCAATCGCATCCTGCTTACTAATGACGGGTATCTTTACGTCAGTCATCAGTTCGATGAAATGAACTAAATCTTCAGCAGCTTTCTGCTCCCACTTCTCAGCTATAGGAGACACAATAATTTTTGCAATGCTTTTTCAGGGACGTATCTTCAGACTGTGTAGGATTAATAGTCCGCGCAGATAAAGAACCTAAAGCATAAAAATAAGTGCCTGTTTCATAATGTTACTCCTGTTTTTCTTAAAGGAATTACTACTTCAAAGCTATTTGCCAACCACTCGCGCCATGTAAACTTGGACTTCCATCATCCGCCATACCCTGATATTTTGTCATTAGCACAGTGTTAGGATTAGTAGCGACCTCATTAACCATTTGCCAGGTGATTTCTTTTGGTCGTGGCTTGACGGACTTTGGCCAGCCATTGATCCATACTTTTGCCCGTCTTTGCCATGGTGTATCTTTTTGGCCTGCCAACTGACCTATATTAATATAAAAGAATCGTTTGCTGGGAGTCCCTCGGGCGAAAGGACAGGTGAAATTTGGGTTTTTAGTTTGTTGATTGGGCTTGACAACAGTTTGGAATTCGAAAACGATATCATTTCCCGTAGACATAGTGGCAGAAACAAAACGTCCATTATCATCTTGCAAGCAATAAAGCACGCCATGAGGAGGATTGAGTAGAACAATTCGGAGTGTCACTTGATATTCCATTATTGAAGCTTCTTTAGGTTTGATATGGCCTTGGCGCACAATGTTCAAGTTCATCTTTGATCTCTAACTGACTCTTATTATCTTTTCAAGCTGGGATATTAGTTTTCATTAGGTGACTGTTTCTGTATATTTGTTAGTGACCAGATCATTTGGTTGTGTTTCCTAAATTTGATCATGGTTGATAAAGTTCTGAGGAAAGAGATGAGTGGAATCGGGAACTGCATCATGAAACTGGTGAAGATGTAATTCATCCAAATCAAGCGCTGTTTTGTCTTAAGATAAAGTCATAAACAGCAATTGTAACGTTTTGTGCCAAGTCAATCGTTAAGTTGAGTCTTCCCTTCATAATTCTCTACTATCGAGTTTATGAATCGTGGCTGATTCCATCGCTTCCCAATCAATTTGAACCCCAAGTCCGGGCCCCTCCGGTGCATACACGTACCCATCTTGTTGTGTGCGAATTGTATCGTGCATACCAAAACCGTAGGGATCGTAGGGAATCGATTGTTCATAATAGGAGCTCAGGCCTGTTCCCAGCATTAAATGTAAGTTGGCTGCGGATACGAGCGTGTTGCCCCAAGACATAATTTCGCATTTCATGCCCACTGTCTCGACCAATGCCATGTATTTTTGGGCAGGAGTCAATCCACCACAAACGGTTACATCCGTACGAGCTCGAGACCAACATTTCTCTCGCAACGCACGCTCATAAGCAGGCAAATCCTGAATCCAATTGCCTGATGGAAGTATGTCAACGTTGGTACGATTAGTTAAAGATTGATATCCTTCGAGATCAAAATCCATCAATGGAGCTTCAAACCACGTAAAAGCAAGGTCTTCTAACTCTCGAACGACCCTTAGTGAATTCGATAAATCGTAATTATTTTCGACATCAAGCATGAAGGTGACACTTTCTTCAGGGAATTCTTTGCGAACTGCACGAGCTAGCTCCAGATCTTTTTCGGGAAGGCACCAGCAATGAAACTTGATTGCCTGAAAACCTTGGATTACCATTTGTTCCACGAAGTTCAGATAAGTGGCAATATCTTCAAAAAGAGGCGTGCTTGCATATGACAGCATGCGGTTGGTAGTACCTCCCAGTAATTGGTAGATTGGCAGATTTCTTTGCCTGCCAAGTAGATCCCACAATGCAATGTCAATAGCAGCCAACGCACCTGGTGATAATGGAAAGACCCGTGACCAGAGACTGCTCCAGATGGCTTCACGTTGTAAAGGGTCCCTACCTATCAACGCAGGAATCATGTGCCGCATAGTCTCCGCGGTATAACGATCGAAATCATATGACGTATAGTTCGAGACGCCTGCGGCGCCTTCAATACCATCGTCGGTAAAAATCCGAACGACCGTGTTGGTCATGTACTGTTCTGGGAGGTCATGGGACCATGTAAAACGTTGAGCTTTAGGTGCTACAACACGAACTTCAACGCGTTCAATTTTCATAGTTTCCTTTCCAAATATTTTTGGTCACATTATTTTATCCCAGTTACTAGGATAATTAGCATTTTGGTTAGGGAATGTGGAGTGATGATATAGATGTTTGGCTTTTATAAGGAAACCGAAACTTAGTTATTTCAGGAGGATTAGTCACAAATTCACTCATCCTACTTAGGAACTTCTTAACTCTTTTCTATAGTAGCATCCATTGAAGTCTAATCTTCATTAACCAAAAAGTTCAACCACTCATTATCGTGATGCATGTCATATGACCGAAAATCAAGCTTAATATACTATCAATCTCGTCTTGTACGCTTTTCATGGAAGGTGTGAACTCTACCAGCCTTTTCTGGGTTAATAGTGAATTTATTCTTTCGAACAAGCATGATCGTGTTAATCCTTAAAATAGTAGTGAATGGTGCTATTACAGTAAGGGGCTAGAATAGCATGAAGGTTGAAACTTAACAAGAATTTGCAAAAATGACATTACTGTTTGGGTAGATTAAAATAAAAAATGGTGCTGCTGGTTTTGGCAGGACTGAGATCTGAAGAGTATTGGTGTTAATAAGGTAATTTGGAAGAAATATGAGACTAAGATGGTATTGATTTCTGCTGCCGAATTTCTAATAGAGGTTGTTTAATATAGGTAATGATAAGAAACTGATACTTCCTGTTTATACAAAGATTTCCAATGGTCAAAAAAAGAACTATCTTTTTTTGACTTGAAGTATCTATACTAAAAGGGCAACTGTATCAATTATATAGGAATTCGTTTGCTCAATTATTTTTACTTAGGTAAATCAATACTAGCTTAGGTCAACCCAAGAGGGTTAAAAATAGAGAGGGCTTTATGGCGATAATTCATAAAAAACTGAGACAAAATAATAAAATGACCGAAGCCGAATGGCTCAAACTGGAGGAAGTTGGTTATGTTCGGTTAGGTGTAGTACTGCCAGAAGCAGAAATTGACAGACTTTGCCAACGTATTGATGAAATTATGCTTGGCACAATTCGCTACGAAGGGATGAGGATGCAGCTTTGTCCTTCCTCATCCAAAGTGGGGCTGACAACCAGCTTTTCTGCAGAACACAAGGGAAGTTCATTGAAGTATCGAAAAATTCAGGAACTGGAGATGGATCCATTGTTTTTGAAATACATTCAACATCCATTATTTCAGGAGATTACAAGGAAAAAGATTGGTGAGAAAGTTGGTGTGTTTAGGGCCATGTTTTTTAACAAACCAGCAGAAGGAGGTGTTCCGCTTGATTGGCATCAGGATGGGCGAAACTGGAATCTGAGCGTCCGTGAAGATATTACAGTCTATACTGCATTGGATCCGCAAACACGAGAAAATGGTTGTCTGACAATAATTCCTTATCGCATAAAGAATGTCCCATTCACACGGTCCGCGAAGAAGAAGAAATTAAAAAACATGCTTCGAAAGACAAGCGCGTTTATATAGAAATGAGTAAAGGAGAAGTCATCCTATTGAAAATAAAATTGCTACATTCTTCTCTAATAAATACGACCGACCGTCCCCGTCGTGCCTTTAGCATTGCTTTCATTGATGGGAATACATACTGCACAACTTCCGGTGCTCGCTACCCTCAAGTGTTGCCGGAATACCGTCCTGTGTAATAGCAATAGATAGCCTCTGAAATGAAGAGTAGTTGAGTCGTTCTTGTGTAATTGTGGTTACGACCTATCATCTCATCAACTACCCTAGATACTGAGAGACAAAAAGGACAAGTTATGAACAGAGAAAATATTGCCCAGAGACCAAACATCGTTCTCATCATGGCAGACGATCTGGGTTTTTGTGACTTAGGTTGTTATGGTGGAGAAATACGAACTCCCAATCTGGATCAGCTGGCCCAAAACGGAGTTAGGTTTACTCATTTTTACAATAACGCGGTTTGTGTCGCTACGCGCGCTTCTTTGCTGACAGGACTCTATTCCCATCAAGTCGGGAAAAAGCTTGGTGGGAATCTTCAGGCAGGTCGCAACAATGTGACATTTGCCGAAGTTCTGAGGACAGCAGGTTACCGCACGTTGATGGTTGGTAAGTGGCACAATGGGTATGAAAACGGTGAAAAACCGGTGGACCGGGGTTTTGATCGGTATTGGGGACTTTTGTCCGGATGCAGCAATTACTTCAATCCCGGGCATCGCCGCTGTGATGAACCGGAGCCGGTCCACAAATCGCCGAATGACATCCGGCCTTGGGGAAATGACGACCAAGTGATGATGCCCTACACACCTGAGAACCCTGATTTTTATTCTACTGATGCCTTCACCCAACACGCCCTAAATTTCCTTGAGCAATACGGTAGAGAAAATAGACCTTTTCTCCTGTACGTGGCTCACACTGCCCCTCATTTTCCAATGCATGCTTGGCCACAGGACATTGCTCGCTATCAAGGTAACTATATAATAGGGTGGGATGAACTTAGGGAACAGCGGTACCAACGGTTGGTGAACATGGAGTTGATTGATGCAAAATGGGGTAAATCAGGAAGGGATGATGCTTCTCCTGAATGGAAAGAGGTGGTGGACAAAGAACCCTGGGATCGGAAAATGGCAGTATACGCGGCGATGGTTGACCGGATGGATCAGGGCATTGGTAGAATATTGGAAAAAATCAGAGAACTGAGGCAAGAGAGCAACACCCTAGTTCTTTTTCTCTCAGATAACGGTGGTTGCGGTGAAAACATCGATAACACGCCAGACAGAGTTCCAGGTGGTGTTGATACTTATACGACTGTTGATGCTCCTTGGGCAAACGCTAGTAATACTCCATTTCGCAAATACAAAGCCTTTGATCACGAAGGTGGTATTTCCACACCTTTGATA
>Ga0257112_10001175_pt1 | contig 10081 bp, 6 predicted proteins | sample LP_taG_5_FD_191565 | JGI IMG/M metagenome (GOLD analysis project Ga0257112, IMG submission 191565) | Marine microbial communities from Northeast Subartic Pacific Ocean, Canada - LP_J_2015_P26_1000m | ecosystem: Environmental > Aquatic > Marine > Oceanic | place: Canada: Northeast Subartic...
CTTGACCTTGGATTTAACCGGATTACCACCGACGATGGCCGAGGTCGACGCCTTCCTCACCGATGACTCGCCCGGTGCATACGAGGCGGTGGTCGACCGGTTGCTGGGGTCACCCAGATACGGCGAGCGGATGGCCGTCGAGTGGCTGGACGCCGCCCGGTACGCCGACACCAACGGGTACCAGACCGACGGCGAGCGAACCATGTGGCGCTGGCGGGACTGGGTGATCGACGCCTACAACAGCAATATGCCGTTCGATCAGTTCACGATCGAGCAGCTCGCCGGTGACATGCTCCCGGACGCGACACTCGATCAGCGCATCGCCACCGCCTTCAACCGCAACCACAGCCTGAACGCGGAAGGTGGGATCGTGCCGGCCGAGTTCCTAGTCGAATACGCGGTCGATCGCGTCGCGACGACGTCGGCCGTTTGGCTTGGGCTGACGACGGGCTGTGCGCGCTGCCACGATCACAAGTTCGACCCGATCCAGCAGATAGAGTTCTACGAGATGTTCGCGCTCTTCAACAACATCCCCGAGCGCGGAAAGGGGTTCAAGTACGTCAACTCGCCGCCGTTCATCACGGCCCCCACGACCGAACAGCAGGCTCGGCTCGCCGAGCTCGATGGCCAGCTCAGCCAGGCGCGCGAGGCGTTTTCCCGTCTCGAGGGCGAAGTACCCGCCGCGCAAGCGAGATGGGAAGACGCTTTGGGCGCATCCGAGGAGATCGATTGGGTCCTGAGTGACCAGCTCTTGGCTCACCACGCGTTCGATGGCGACATCGCGGGTGTGCACGCTGGTCAGCGGGTCGGCGCGACGTTGGAGGGTGGCCTACCGCGTTTCGTCCCCGGTCGGCAAGGAGTGGCGGCCAGCTTCGACGGGCAGCGGTTCATAGACGCGGGACGCAGCCCGAACCTCGACTATGTGGACGAGTTCAGTCTGAGCGCCTGGCTCTATCCCACGGCGGAAACCGGTGTGATCGTCTCGCGAGCGAGCGGTGGCGACCAGGGTGAAGTCGGTTGGGGACTCTACCTCGAAGAGGGTAAGGTCCGGTTGAGTATGTCCACGCGCGTGCTCGACGACGGAGTCGCCGCCGAGACGGTGGCGACTTTGCCGCTCAACGAGTGGCACCACGTGCTGGTGACCTATGACGGCACGATGGCACCGGGCGGCATGCGCTTCTATTTCGACGGTCGCCCGGTGGAGTTCACGCCGTTGCTCGACCTGGTCGGGAACCGCCTGCCTCAGTCGCAGCCCCTACGCATCGGCGCCAGCGGGTCTTCGAAGCCGAATTTTCAGGGCAACATCGACGATGTTCGCATCTACGGCGCGGTCCTGACGCCCGAAGAGGCGACCGTTGTGGCGACGGCGGAGTCAATAAGTGAGATCGCCGAGCTCGCGCCGGACCGGAGAACCGCGGCCCAGGCTGAAAAGCTTCGACTCAGCTTCCTGAACCAGTACGCGCCCCGAGATATCCAGCGAGCCTTCCGCCGCGTCAACGATCTCGAGCGCCAACGCAAGGAGCTGTGGGACAGCTTTCCGACGGTCATGGTGATGGAGGTGGCCCAGCCGAAGCGCGACGCATACCGGCTCATCCGTGGGGCGTACGACAATCCCGGCGAACTCGTGACTCCGGACGTGCCTTCGGTGCTTCCCCCACTTCCCGAGGGCCAGGAAAAGAACCGGCTTGCGTTCGCCCGATGGCTTGTCGATCCCACGAACCCGCTCCCCGCGCGGGTCACCGTCAACCGCTTCTGGCAGATGTACTTTGGGACCGGCTTGGTCAAGACCGCCGACAACTTCGGTGCGCAGGGCGATTTCCCGAGCCACCCGGAGCTGCTCGATTGGCTGGCAACGACCTTCATCGACTCGGGTTGGGACGTGAAGGAGATGCAGCGCACGATCGTGACGAGCGCCACCTATCGTCAGTCGTCCGCCGTGTCCCCGGAGCTGCTCGAGCGGGACCCGGAGAACCGCTTGCTGGCTCGTTCAACGCGTGTTCGTTTGCCCGCGCCAATGATTCGCGACCAAGCGCTGGCGATCTCAGGTTTGCTCAGCGAGCGTCTTGGGGGGCCCTCGGTCGGTCCGTACCAACCGGCGGGGCTGTGGGACGACATCGTGGAACGAGGCCAGGTCTACCGGCAGTCTCAGGGCGAGGATCTGTACCGGCGGAGCCTGTACACGTTCTGGAAGCGAACGCGCGGGCCACCCGCCATGGTGACCTTCGACGCGTCGACACGCGAAGTCCACATCCTCGGCCCGTCTAGAACCAATACGCCGCTACAGGCCCTGAACCTGATGAACGACGTGACGTACGCCGAAGCGGCGCGGGCGTTGGCGGAACGGGCGATGGGGGAGGGCACGACCGTCGGTGAGAGCGTCTCGTACATGTACCGGTTGGCGACGGCGCATGAGCCTGATCTGGAGACGCGATCGATTTTGGCCGACGCGTTCACCGGGCACTTCGATCAGTACCAGACTGATCGGGCGGGGGCTCTGCTCCTCGTGAGCGCTGGGGAGTCGCCTCGCAACGAGACGTTGGACATCGCCGAGCTCGCCGCGTACCAGATGGTGGCCAGTCTGATCCTGAACCTGGACCAGACGATTACGAGGGACTGACCCCCAAGGACTGAATCACAAGGGACTGAATCGATGGATCCTATACTCGACTACGAGTGGCTACTCACTCGCCGGCACTTTCTTGAGATGGCCACCACCAGCGTCGGTGTGGCCGCGTTGGCGACGCTGTTCAACGAAGATCTCGGTGCCCAGGCCGTCGCGGGCCAAACCGTCGGTGGGCAGACCGTCGCCGGCCAGCAGGTGCCGCCCGGGCTGCCCGGAATTCCGCACTTCGCGCCCAAGGCCAAACGGGTCATCTATCTCTTTCAGTCGGGCGCACCGTCCCAGCACGAGCTGTTCGACTACAAGCCGAGTCTCGCCCGGCTGTCCGGGACCGACCTCCCGCCGTCCGTCCGTGGTGACCAACGCCTGACGACCATGACTGCGGAGCAGCAGAGCCTGCCCATCGTTCCGTCGGTCTACGAGTTCAGCCAGCACGGCCAGTCGCAGGCGTGGGTCAGCGAGCTGATGCCCTACACCGCCGCCATCGCCGACGACCTCTGCTTCATCAAGTCGATGCACACGGAGGCCATCAACCACGATCCGGGTATCACGTTCTTCCAGACCGGCGCGCAGCTCGCGGGACGGCCGAGCATCGGCGCCTGGTTGTCCTACGGGCTCGGTAGCATGAATCAAGATCTGCCGACCTTTGTTGCGATGGTCTCGGTCGGCTCCGGCAACGGCGGCCAGCCGCTGTACGACCGGCTTTGGGGCAGCGGATTCCTCCCCACCGAGCACCAGGGGGTCAAATTCCTCCCGACGGGCGATCCCGTTCTTTTCTTGTCGAATCCTCCCGGAGTCGACGAAAACACCCGGCGGCGCTTCCTCGACGATCTGGCGAAGCTCAACCAGCAGACTCGTGACGAGTTCGGCGACCCGGAGACCAGCACCCGCATCGCTCAGTACGAAATGGCGTATCGCATGCAGACCTCCGTGCCCGAGCTGACCGACCTGTCGGACGAGCCGGACAGCACATTCGAGCGATACGGTCCCGATTCCAGAAGGGCAGGGTCGTTCGCGCGCAACTGCCTGATCGCCAGGCGACTGGCCGAGCGCGACGTGCGCTTCATCCAGCTCTTCCATCGAGGTTGGGACCAACACACCCGACTCCCCAGCGGCATCCGCAACCAGGCTCGCGACGTCGACCAGCCCCAAGCGGCGTTGGTCACGGACTTGAAGGAGCGAGGGTTGCTCGACGATACGTTGGTCGTCTGGGGTGGCGAATTCGGACGCAGCGTCTATTGCCAGGGCAGGTTCACCGAAGAGGTCTACGGACGCGATCACCACCCGCGTTGCTTCACCATCTGGATGGCCGGGGGTGGTGTCCAGCCCGGAATGAGCTACGGCGAGACCGACGAGTTCTCGTACAACATCGCCAGGGACCCGGTGCACGTGCACGACCTCCACGCCACCATGCTGCACCTGCTTGGCATCGACCACACCAAGCTGACCTACCAGTTCCAGGGCCGCGATTTCCGACTGACCGACGTAAGAGGGAGGGTCGTGGACGGCGTCTTGGCTTGAATACCCCGTGATCGAGAAGCCCATCGCCATCTACGCGGTTGGTGGCTTCGATAAGGATGGGAACGAGGCTTAGGCGAATCAAACTGAGGGCTTCTACTCCAGAATCCGGCTAGGGAGGATGCGGTGGGGCCGCCGGGACCGCAGATTCCGGAGTGATCGCCCACAATCAACGAGGGGGAGCCGTGTCCGAAGCACGATTCTTGGGACTTGCAGTGTCACTGACGGTGGCACTTGCCGTCTGCTCGAGCACTGCTAGGGCCCAGGCCCCTGGGGTTGGAGACGCCGGCTACTTCACCGCGGCGCAGGCCGCCCGGGGGAGCGACATCTACGCAGCCCAGTGCGCGTCTTGCCACGGCGCAGCGCTCGACGACGGCTCGGCTCCTCCACTAGCAGGCGAGTACTTCGTGCAGTCGTGGGAACGGCCGGGTGTAACGCTCGACGACCTGTTCTTTATCATGCGGACCACGATGCCCGAAGGTGGGGTGGGCACGATCTCCAACGAACAACACCTCGACGTCCTCGCCTATTTGCTGGAACGCAACGGATATCCGGCCGGCAACCGAGCTCTCACCGCCGAAGCGACTGCGCTGAGCGCCGTCACGATCGAGAGCCGTCTTGCCTCGGTCCCTGATCGGGCGGCGGCGCCCGCGTTCATTCGCGGAGAACGCGGCTTGGCCCCGCTCGGGCGTGGTCCCACGCAAGCGGAACTGAATGCAGCTCACGAGAACAGCCGTGATTGGCTCTACCACACACACGACTACTCCGGCCGGCGATACGTCGACCTCGCCCAGATCACGGATGCCAACGTCGCGGACCTCGCACCGGTGTGCACCTTCGACATGGGCGTGCCCGGGCCCTTTCAATCCGGGCCGATCGTACATGATGGTGTGATGTATGTGACGAGCATTTTTTCGACCGTCGCCTTCGACGCGGCGACCTGCCAGCTTCACTGGCGACATGAGTGGCAGCCTCAGCAGCGGGGACTCGGCCTCAACAACCGGGGTGTGGCCATAAAGGACGGGCGCGTGGTACGCGCTACCTCGGATGGCTACCTCATCGCTCTCGACGCCGCCGACGGAGAACTCCTTTGGGCGCGCAAAGCGGCTGATGTCACCGTCGGCGAGACGTTCACGATGCCTCCGTTCATCTACGACGACTTGATCGTGATCGGGCCCGCGGTGAGCGAGTTTGCGATCGAAGGATGGGTTGGAGCATTCAGCCTGGAGAATGGGGAGCCAGTCTGGCGCTTCAACACCGTCCCGGGGGCGAGAGACGGCACCGGCACGTGGCCGAATCCAAATAACATCGTCCTCGGCGGGGGAGCCGTCTGGACGCCGCTCTCCTTCGACCCGGAAAGCGAGGAGCTGTATGTGCCGGTGACGAACCCGGCCCCGGACCTTCCGGCAGAATTGAGGCCGGGCGCGAACCTCTACACAAATTCGATCGTCGCGCTGGACGTCCGCACCGGCGATATCCGTTGGTACGACCAGCTCGTGCCCAACGACGCTCACGACTGGGACCTGACGCAGGTGAGCCCGCTGTTCAGGACCACCGTCGGTGGTCGGGAGCGTAACCTCGTCGCGACCTCCGGGAAGGACGGCTTCCTGCGTGTGCTCGATCGGGACTCCCGCGAGCGCCTGTACGAGACCCCCATCACGGCGATCGAGAACGTCGACGCGCCACTCACGACGGAAGGCGTGCGTGTCTGCCCTGGGCTAGAGGGCGGCGTTCTATGGAACGGGCCGGCGTACGACCCACGGACCAACCTGCTTTTCGTCGGCGCGGTGGATTGGTGCGGGATATACGCGCTCGCCGAAGAGGTGCGGTTCGTGCCCGGTCAGATGTATCTGGGCGGGTTCGTGAGGCCCGCTGAGCGGATGGAGGGTCGCGTGACCGCCGTCGACGCCTCCGACGGCTCCCTGCGCTGGGCTTACCAATCGGACATGCCCGTCCTCGGAGCTCTGACGACTACAGCAGGAAATCTGGTCTTCGTCGGGGAGCTGAATGGAGACCTCGTGGCGTTCCACACCGAGTCCGGGGAGGAGCTGTACCGCTTCCCGACGGGAGGGCCGATCGGTGGGGGCGTGGTGACCTATTCCGTTAACGGGAAGCAGTACGTGGCGGTCACGTTGGGTGATCCGTCCATTTTGGACTGGCGCCTCGAGGATGCCGGTTCTCCAACGGTGTTGATCTTGGCCCTTCCGTAGTGATGTCGGGAGCGCCCTAGACCACCCCAGCTTCATGCAGTCGCGCGACTGCCGCTTCGTCGTAGCCGATCTCGGCCAGCACCTCACCTGTGTGCTCACCCAGGACCGGTGCGCGGTGGCGAACACTGCCCGGGGTTTCTGAGAGGCGCACAGGCGTATCGGCCACCGGCGCTGGCTTGGTGAGGCCAGGGTAGTCGACCGCGAGCATGAACCTCATGGCCCGGATGTGCTCGTGATCGAGGGCCTCCTGCGGTGCCAAGACGGGACCGGCAGGAAGCCGCGCCGCGTCGAGTTCGGCCAGGCACTGCTCCGTCGTGCGATTCCCGCACCAACGAGCCATCCGCTCGCTGATGACCTCGCCGTTGTCGCCGCGTGCAAGGTCGTCCTTGAAGCGCGGGTCTTCCAGCCAATGCTGCTCGCCCATCAGATCCGCCCACCGCTCGAAGAGCGGCTGGCCGACGACCATCATCAGCACCCAGCCATCCTTCGTGCGAAAGCAATCCGAAGGCGCGGCCGTCTGAGCCCTATTGCCAGTCGCCACACGATCGGGTTGGATGACGTCTTGCTCGATCAGCGCTGTGTTGCCCACCGTCAACGCCGACATCAGCAGTGATCCTTCCACCTGCTGCCCGCGTCCGGTCTTCTGGCGCTCGAGGATCGCCGCCATGGTTCCGAACGCGGTGAGTATCGCCGTCGTGAAGTCGACCCAAGGGTAGTAGCTGCGCATGGGCTCTTCCTCGTGCCCCGACATGTGCATCGCCCCCGACATCGCCTGCGCAACGCCGTCGAATCCCACCCGATGACTCCAGGGCCCCCCGTGGCCGTACGCGGAAACCGTCGACAGGATGATGTCGGGTTTCGACTCGCAGAGCGTCGCGTAGTCAAGCCCCATCGACTCGAGCGTCTGGGGAGGGAGGTTGGCGACGACGACGTCGCTCGTGGCCACCAGCTTTCGCACGATCTCTCGGCCCTCGTCACTGCGTGGATTCAGTGTGATGCCGCGTTTGTTGCGGTTCATCTGCATGAAGAGGCTGCCTTCGCCCCCCTCGGCGATCGGGACCACCCAACGATCTTCGCTGCCGCCGCTCTTCTCCACTCGGACGACGTCGGCGCCCATGTCACCCAGCAGACACGCACAGTAGGGACCCGCGATGTAGCGGCCGAAGTCGAGAACTCGGATGCCTTCCAGAACTTGATTCACGAATAGACCCTCGTGGGTTGCTCGGCCGAGATCATGGGAGTTTCGCGCGCCAGCTCGCAATCGCCGCGCCGATTTCGTCGGGTGAGTCTTCCTGAATGAAGTGCCTACCGGCCACCGTGACCTCCGTCTGGTTCGGCCAACCGCGACAGAACTCCCGCTGTGCGCCGATCAGGATTGTTCCCGGGTTCGCGTTGATGAACAGCTTCGGCACGTCGCTCACCGAGAGCCAATCTGCATAATTCTGGACGATCTCCGTGACGTCAGCCGGCTCACCTTCGAGCGGTATCTCGCGAGGCCAGGTCAGGGTGGGCCGACGACTCTCGCCTGCTTCCAGATAGGGACGGCGATACTCGGTCTTCTCGGCGTCGGTCAGATCTCGGATCACGCTCGCTGGCAGGACGTTTTCGACGAAGATGTTCTTTTCGAGAACCATGGTCTCACCCTGAGGCGAGCGAAAGTTCTGGAACAGCGATACCGCGGCCTCCGGCCAATCGTCCCAGGTCACCGGGCGAACGATCGCCTCCATGTACGCGATGCCTTTGATGCTGTCGCGGTGTCGGTTGGCCCAGTCGAACCCAAGCGCTGAACCCCAGTCATGTATGGCAAACGTGACGTTCGAATCGACGCCCAGCGCGTCGAGCAGACCGTCGAGGTAGTGCCGGTGCTCGACGAAGCGGTAACTGTCGGGGCCTGAGTCATCGAGCTTCTGTGAGTCGCCCATACCGATGAGGTCGGGTGCGATGCAGCGTCCCGTCTGCTCCAGGTGGGGCATCACGTTTCGCCACAGGTACGACGAGGTCGGGTTTCCGTGCAGAAACACGATCGGGTCCCCGGATCCAGCCTCAAGGTAGGCCATCTTCCGGCCGTGGACTTCGACGTACTGCTTCGTGTGGGGCTGTTCGGCCGAAATCAGAGGATAGCCCGGCCCAGCCGGTCGTTCAGGAAGTCGTGGAGGCCAAGCGCGCTGTCTCGATCGCCCTCGAGGACTTTCTTCGGCGATTCGCGGACGAACGATGATCCATCCGATCGGACCACATCAGGCACCCGCGTACCAGTGCCAATCGTTGTCCGAATTGATGCCGCCGGTGCCCCTGCGAATGCCGGCCATGGACGAGACGACATTGATGGACTTGAGAAACTTTAGGTTCTTGTAACCACAGTACCGCTCCACGCGGAGTCGAACCGGCGCGCCGTTGCCCAAAGGCAGGTCCGTCCCGTTCAGACCATACGCGAGTATCGTCTGGGGATGGACGACGTCGAACATGTCGTACCCCTCGTACCAGCCGTCGTACGTGTCCACCACGACGTAGCGCGCCTCATCGGTGACGTCTCCCGCCGCGCGGAGCACTTCCAGAAGAGGTGTGCCTGTCCACTGGCCAATCGCGGACCATCCCTGCTCACAGATGTGCATCGTAATCTGTGTCCGCTGAGGAAGACGCTTGAGTTCCTCGAGCGAAAAAGACATCGGCCGATTGACAAGCCCGCCGACCGGAAGGCGCCAATCGACAAATTCGCCGCTGAGCAGGTCTTGATAGTCTTCTTGTCGCGGGTTGGTGTTCCCCCAGGTCGGGAAGTCTCTGGTGATATCACTGACGTCGTGCTCCTGGGCCAGAGGCTGGCCGGACAACAGCAGCCTCTGGGTCGCCATGGTCAGCACGTCGGCGGCACCCATCAGTCCGCCCCTCACATCGGGCGGCAAATAGGTCGTGGAGTCGCAGCCCAGGAGTGCCATGCTGGCGGCCGCACCTGATCCGGCCAGAAACTTTCGACGGGAGACGAGCTTTTTCATTCCGTGTCCTCCCCTTGGACTGCGTACTTTCCGGTAATCATGGAACGTACCTCATTCACCACCCCGGCCACGAACACCTCGAAGACGTGTACGAGCACAAAAAGGATCATCCACAACATACCGACTACGTGAAGCGTGCGCGCTGTTTGACGCCCACCGAATAGATCGATCAGTTCCGGAGAAATCGCCGTGAAGGCGGGCATTTGGGCAAGCCCGCTCAGGATCATGAACGGGGACACAATGAAGATCACAATGAAGTACGAGATCTTCTGCAGGACGCTGTAGCGGCCTGCCGCCTTGGCCTCGGGCGCACGAAGCCGGAGGTGGTCCACCAGGTCGGTCTTGAGGCTTTGACGGGTCAGCTCGTCACGGCTGGGAAGCAGATTACGCCGAAAGTGTTTGTTCCACACGTTCCAGGAGACGTAGACCAGGCCATTGATGACGGAGATCCAGGCAAAGAGGAAATGGTAGTTTCTCCCCCACCTGCGGTCGCCCATCTCCCCGGCTTCATCCCAGGAGATCCCCCAGTCCGAGAGCCTGAACACGGCTGGATGACCTCGAAATCCCACTTTCCCCCAGTACAACTCCGGGAAATCGAGAAAGACATGTACGCCGCTTACCACGAGATAACAGAAGGCGATCACATTGATCCAATGGCAGATTCGCACGTTGCGGTTGTGCCGATACACGCTGTTCGCCGTCTCCATCCGGGTGCCGGTCCTCGATCGGTCGCTCGTATATAA
>Ga0257112_10001179_pt1 | contig 10055 bp, 9 predicted proteins | sample LP_taG_5_FD_191565 | JGI IMG/M metagenome (GOLD analysis project Ga0257112, IMG submission 191565) | Marine microbial communities from Northeast Subartic Pacific Ocean, Canada - LP_J_2015_P26_1000m | ecosystem: Environmental > Aquatic > Marine > Oceanic | place: Canada: Northeast Subartic...
TAACCTTTCCTCTAAAATACCTTTAACTCATGACTCAGAGGGTCTTGCAGAATTAATTAAAAAAAATAGCTACAAAAGATGTTTAGTATTTTGCGGTAACAAAATTCCAAGATTAGCTCATCACACAAAAGTGAAAATTAAAAAATTTTCTTGTTATGAATCACAAGATCATGCAAACCCGAATGTTGATAAAATTAAAGGATTAATAGGTTCTGTGGTTTTGATATATAACCTTCAAAGCCTAAAAGTATTATTGGGTCATCTAAAAATGAATCATTTAAAACAATTAAATTTAATTGTTGCATCAAAAAGAATTCAAAAAAATGCTGTAAGCATGGGAGTAGATAACTGCCTAGTTGCTGAAGGCCCCTACGATGAAGATATGATTAAAGCAGCTATTGGGGTGCTTGGTAGATAATTATTTTTTCTTTCCGTTACCGTTACCTTGTTTCATAGCACTAAAGAACTCTTCATTAGTTTTAGACGATTTTAATCTCTCTATTAGGAACTCAATAGCTTGAGAGTCTTCCATATCATCAAGAATTTTTCTAAGAATAAACATTCTTTGAAGCTCTTCTGGGCTTGTTAATAGATCCTCTCTTCGAGTTCCTGAGCGTCTAATATTAATAGCTGGATAAATACGTTTTTCTGCAATTTTTCTCTCCAGATGAATTTCCATGTTACCGGTTCCTTTAAACTCTTCATAAATTACTTCATCCATTTTTGATCCAGTGTCTACAAGTGCAGTTGCAATAATAGTTAAACTTCCTCCTTCTTCTAGATTTCTGGCTGCTCCAAAAAATCTTTTTGGTCTTTCAAGTGCATTTGAATCAACGCCACCAGATAAAATCTTTCCGGAGGCTGGTTGAACAGAGTTATAAGCTCGTCCTAAACGAGTTATTGAATCTAATAAAATGACCACATCTTTCTTATGTTCAACCAAGCGTTTAGCTTTCTCAATTACCATATCTGCAACTTGGACATGGCGAGATGGAGGTTCATCAAAAGTACTAGCTACAACTTCTCCTCTTACTGTTCTTGACATCTCAGTAACTTCTTCAGGTCTCTCATCAATAAGTAAAACAATTAATTCAACCTCAGGGTTATTTTTACTAATTGAGTGAGCAATACTTTGAAGCATTAAAGTTTTACCAGCCTTCGGTGGTGATACAATTAAACCTCTCTGCCCTTTTCCAATTGGGGAAACTAGATCAATAATCCTAGACGACAAATCCTCAGCTGAACCGCTACCTTGTTCTAAAGTAAGACGAGAAGTTGGAAACAATGGTGTTAAATTCTCAAATAGAATTTTCTTCTGAGTCTTTTCAGGGGCTTCTGAGTTAATGGTATCTACATAAACTAAAGCAAAATATCTTTCTCCATCCTTTGGGGGTCTTATTTTCCCATGAATATCATCCCCTTTTCTTAAACTAAACTTACGAACTTGGCTTGGTGAAACATAAATATCATCAGGTCCTGAGCAATATGATCCTTCTGGTGATCTAAGAAACCCAAACCCATCGTTTAAAATTTCTAAAACTCCACCACCATAAATATCTACACCTTCTTTAGCTTGTTTCTTAAAGATTCTAAAGATAACCTCTTGTTTTTTAAGTCGGCCGACATCTTCAATGCCTAAGCCAGAGGCAATTTCAACCAACTCACTGATCGGTTTAGTTTTCATTTCGCTTAGATTCATAAATTAATACCTATAATATGTGGAGTAAAAATTGAAGGTTTTGATGGTAGCCCGAAAGCTAAGATGAGAAAATGATAATGCCTTTTCTCAAAAGATGCAAAGTTTTATACTTCTGATTCTATAAAATCCTCCAATTGTTGTTTACTGATAGCTCCCATTTGAGTAGCGGCAACTTCTCCGTTTTTATATATTAACAAAGTGGGTATTGATCGTATTCCATATTCTACAGCAATTTCTTGATTGCTATCTACATCCATTTTACAAACTTTAACTGAACCAACAACAGAATCTGCAACCTCTGCAACCGTTGGTGCAAGTTGTTTACATGGACCACACCATTCAGCCCAAAAATCAACCAAAACTGGAATATGTGACTCTAATACTTCTTGCTTAAAATTTTCAGATGTAACTTCTTTGACATTGTCACTCATGAATTTAACTCCGAGGATATTTGTTTTGCTGCATAGGTAAGAATGGCATCAGCACCAGCTCTTTTGCAACACATTAGGGATTCTAACATAACATTTTTATCTAACCATCCTTTTTCAATAGATAGTTGAAACATAGAGTACTCACCACTAACTTGGTAAACAAAAGTAGGAACTTGGAATATATTTTTAATCTTATGAACAACATCTAAATACGCGGTTCCGGGTTTTACCATAACAATATCAGCCCCTTCTTCAAGATCCATTCTAACTTCATGAATTGCTTCATCAATATTGGCAAAATTCATTTGGTATGTTTCTTTTGACCCCGTTCCTAGACTTGCAGAGGAGCCAACAGCATCCCTGAATGGACCATAAAAACTAGAAGCATATTTAGCCGCATATGACAAAATAATTGTATCTTGTAATGCGTTTGATTCCAGGGTATCTCGAATAACTCTAACTCTTCCATCCATCATGTCAGATGGAGCAATAATATCAGCACCAGCATTAGCAAGGATTAAAGCTTGTTTTGCTAACAAAGTTACCGTTTCATCATTATTAATCTTGCCATCTATTATTAGACCATCATGACCATGATCCGTATAGGGATCCAATGCCACATCAGCAATTTTAATTAATTCTGGAAATTTTTCAGATAATTGGTTCAAAGCTTTACAAACAATATTATCTTTTTCAAAGGCATGGGAAGCTTTTGCATCTTTCTTTTCAGGATCTATTGCAGGAAAAATAGCAATAGATTTAATACCTAAATTAATCAAAGATTCAACCTCGGAATACAATGATTCAAGATTGTGCCTATAGATTCCGGGCATAGATGGAATGCTAACTTTAGAATCTTTCTGATCTGCTATAAAAATAGGTTGAATTAAATCATCAGTGCTCAATTTTTTTTCCGCAACCAAGTCTCTCAAAAAAGCTTTTGCGCGTGTACGCCTTAATCTGGTATGAGGATATTTTCTTTTCACCATGGTTAATCTGTTATAGCACCTTTAGATGCTGATTGAACTGTTCTTTTATACTTTGACAGTACTCCATATTTTGGGGATGAGTTTGGATTTTTCCAGTCATTTTTCCTTTTTTCCATTTCTTCATTAGAAATATTAAGATTTAAAATATCTTTTTCAGCATCAATAATGATCTCATCACCATCTTCAATTAAAGCAATCGGGCCTCCTAATTCAGCCTCAGGGCTAATATGACCAACTACAAATCCATGAGTACCTCCAGAAAATCTTCCATCAGTAATAAAAGCAACATCATCGCCAAGACCTTGACCTATAATCGCAGAAGTAGGTTTTAACATTTCTCTCATTCCAGGGCCTCCTTGAGGTCCTTCATATCTAATAACAACTACATCACCAGACTTAATACTCCCTGAAATAATAGCGCTCATCCCTTCTTCCTCTGAATTAAATACCCTAGCGGATCCTGTAAATTGAGTACCTTCTTTGCCTGTAATCTTTGCTACTGCTCCCTCAGGCGCTAAATTCCCATATAAAATCTTCAAATGACTTGATTCTTTGATAGGTTTATCTAGGGTTAAGATAATTTTCTGCTCACTTGGATATGCTTTAATATCAGCTAAATTTTCTTCTAGCGTTTTTCCAGTAACAGTTAAACATTCACCATGGAGAAGTTTCTTATCCAGCATTAATTTCATCATAGGTGCAATACCACCAATTTCATTAAGCTCTGACATAAAATGGCTACCAAATGGTTTAATATCCGCCAAAACAGGAACAGTCTTTCCAATTTTTGTGAAATCATCAAGATTAAGTTGAACCCTAGCTGAGTGGGCCATTGCAATTAGGTGCAAAACAGCATTTGTTGATCCACCCAGCGCTATAGTAACAGCAATGGAATTTTCAAATGCTTTTTTTGTCATGATATCTCTTGGTTTGATATCTAAATCAAGTAAATTTTTGATTGCACTACCAGCATTTTCACAATCAAGTTTTTTTTCATTTGAAGTTGCATCTTGGCTGCTACTACCAGGGAGACTCATTCCAAGGGCTTCTATTGCTGAAGCCATGGTGTTTGCTGTATACATTCCTCCACAAGATCCAGGACCTTTAACTGATACCTTTTCTATAGCAATTAAATCTTTTTCAGATATTATCCCCTTGGCAAACTCTCCTACCTTCTCACAAACAGTTACATAGTCAGTATTTATTGAGCTTGGTTTGATTGAGCCACCATAGATAAAAATAGAAGGTCGATTTAACCTAGCTAGAGCTATCAATGCCCCGGGCATATTCTTATCACAACCCCCAATGGCAATTACACCATCATATCCAAGACAACCAACTACAGTTTCAATTGAATCTGCAATAACTTCCCTTGAAACTAAAGAGTACTTCATTCCTTGTGTGCCCATAGATATTCCATCAGAAACCGTGATGGTATTAAATAAGACGCCCTTGCAACCAGATTCATCTATAGAACTCTCAACTACATTAGCTAGCTCATTTATATGCATATTACACGGAGTAACCTTAGACCAAGTTGAGGCAATACCCACCAATGGTTTAGAAAAATCAGAGGTTTCAAACCCTACCCCCCTAAGCATAGATCGTGAGGCAGCTTGATGAGGACCATCAACCAAATTTTTTGAATACTTACGATTAGACATAATTAAACCGCTGAATACTTTAATGCAGCATTAAGGAGTTTATCAGTATAATCCTCTTGGGGATTTGAGAAAACCTTATCTGAAGAGTCTGACTCAACAATCACTCCATTTTGCATAACAAAAATATAATCTGACATAGACCTTATAACCTTTAAATCATGGCTAATAAAAAGATAAGTCAATTCAAACTCCTTTTGCAAATTTTTTAACAGCTCTATAACCTGAATTTGGATAGATCGATCTAAAGCTGATGTAGGCTCATCTAAAATCATAAATGCTGGATTTAAAATTAAAGATCTTGCTATCGCTATTCTTTGTCTTTGACCTCCTGAGAATTCATGCGGATATTTAAATCTATGATCAGGATTTATCTCAACAGCCTTCAAACACTCTACAATCTTTTCTTCCTTTTCTTCACTCCTCAATGAAAAATGAACATCCAATCCTTCTCCTACTATTTCTCCAATGGTCATACGGGGTGATAAAGATCCATATGGATCTTGAAAAACAATTTGAATATCTTTTTTAATATATTTTGATGCTCTAGAACTTAAACCTCTAATGTTAGTGCCATCATAGATAACTGATCCTTCATAATTAATCAGTCCTGCTAAAGCCTTACCAAGGGTTGATTTACCAGAACCTGATTCTCCCACCAAGCCTATAGTTGAATTTTTTGGGATCGAAAAACTAACATTTTTTACGGCATGAAAAAAATCTTTTTTTCTAAAGAGTTTTTTGGGTAGTTTATAAAATACATCTAAGTTTTCTACTTTAATTAAGGGAACATTCTGATCTAGAAATTCTTGTTTTGCCGAAGGCTCAGCATTAATTAGTTTCTTTGTATATTCATGTTGTGGGTTAGAAAAAACTGAAGTTGTAATTCCTTGCTCAACAACCCTGCCTTCTTGCATAACTGTAATAGTATTTGAAAATTTTTCAATCAAACCAAGGTCATGGGTTATAAATAATATAGACATTCCTACTTCATCTTTAAGCTTTGTCATAAGATCTAAAATCTGAGCTTGAATTGTTACATCTAATGCTGTTGTAGGCTCATCTGCTATCAATAATTTAGGTTTATTAGCCAATGCCATAGCTATCATAATTCTTTGTCGCTGACCTCCTGACAATTCATGCGGATAAGCTGCGTATCTTCTTTCAATTTCATTTATCTCAACTAAATTCATTAAATTTTTTGCTTCCTGCTTGGCCTCATTTTTTGATTGGGATTTATGCAATTGAATTGCCTCTACGATCTGATCTCCAACCCTATGGTATGGATTCAAAGAAGTCATGGGTTCTTGGAAGATCATTGAAATTTTATTTCCTCTAATTTGTCTGAGAGTATTTGGTGATGATTTTAAGATCTCCTCCCCCTCAAAAAGAATAGAAGATTCAGGACTATACATAGCCTTGGGTTCTGGTAACAACCTTATGATTGACATAGCTGTAACAGATTTTCCAGACCCTGATTCACCAACTAGACCAACAACCTGATTTTGTTTAATACTTAAATTTAAATTCTTAACAGCGGAAAATTTAGATTTTCTTACCTGAAAATTAATCGACAGATTGGAGATTTCTAACAATGGTTCCATATTATAAATAAGTCTTATAGGTATTAATTAAATCAATTGCAGCATATTTCGCTGATTTTAAGCCTGTAATATTAACAAACCCATGAATAAGATGGGGATAATGAATCTGTTGAACTTCATTGCCTGCTTTAAAAATTTTATTAGCATATGCTTCCCCCTCATCACATAAAGGATCAAACCCTGCTGTAACAATTAAAGTTCTAGGCAGTGTTCTATCATGGTCTTTTAATAAATTAAAACATGGATCATAAATATCATTTTTAGACTTTTTTAACTGGCTCCAAAACCAAACTATTGCTTTATGAGTAAGGAAATAACCTGTTTTCAAATTTTGTTGGGATACAGATCCACATGATGGATCAGTCATAGGGTATATCAAGCATTGGGAGTGAGGTAACTCTAAATTCTTATGAGTTCTATAAGTTGAAACCGATGCAGCTAAATGAGCTCCTGCGCTATCACCACAAACGCTGATAGAAGAAATAGAAAAGTCATCTTTTTTTGCAACCCACTCCAAAGCTGAGTTAGCATCGTTTAATGCGCAGGGGAATTTATTTTCAGGTGCTAATCTATAATCAAGTGAAAAAATTCTAGCTCTCATCTTAGATGCAAAAAACCTTAGCCATTGGTCGTGGGTTTCTATACTCCCAATAACATAACCACCTCCATGAAAATATAAAATCGGGGTGCTGGTTTCTATACTTTCTGGAATATATTCTCTTATAGATAAATTAATATCCTCTTCAATATTTATTTGATGGTCTATGCTGCTAACAATAGAATCGGGTTTAGCATTTATTGGCAAGCTCATACGAGATTCTGTCATTTCTCTTCTAAATTCATCAACTGACTCGATTAACTCAAAAGATTCAAGATCTGCAGACTGAAGAGATTGAAGGCTTAGAAAAATTTGAGTTTGAAAATCTAGAATCTGATTATTTTTCATTATCTTTTTTTTCATAGTTAATACCCTAAGTAACCAAATGGGGATAATAAAAAATATTCTTAAAATAAATGAAGTCATGGAAGGATACGCTTATTAATATCTAATATGTCTTTTATACTATTTATGATGAATTTAAGAAACTTATTATACTCATTTGTGTTTTTATCTTGCGTTAGTTTTAGTCAAGAGAAATTTAATGATGAGAATATCTTAGACCCAGACAAAGCTTTTGTCTTATATGCATTTGTTAGTAATAACCAAATACATGCCTCATGGGATATTAAACAAGGATATTACTTATATAAAAAATCGATTTTTCTTAAATTAAATAAACTAAATGTTGAATATACTATTACTGAAGCAAATGAATACAGCCAAGAAGATAAGTTTTTTGGAGAATCTATTGTCTTCAAAGACTTTTTAAGAATTAAAAGCATGTCAAAGTATGATTTAAATGATGCTACAATAGAAATTAGATACCAGGGCTGTGCAGAAGCTAAATATTGCTACCCTGAAATAATAAAAATACTCTAAAATCGTTTAATTTCTTTAAAAAAGCGTTTAAAATCCTTAAAAATGAAAATATTAGTAATTCATGGTCCGAACCTCAACCTTCTTGGTATTAGAGAACCTGATATCTATGGCTCTATAACCATGGAACAAATTGATAAGGGTTTAGAAAAAAAGGCTTCTAAAAATAATATATATCTTGAGTCATTTCAAAGCAATGCGGAACATGAAATTGTTTCTAAACTTCAAGAATCAATGGATGAAACCGATTATATTATTATTAATCCTGGGGCTTTAACTCACACAAGCATCGCTATCAGGGATGCCCTATTGGGAATTGATATCCCTTTTTATGAAATACATATTTCAAATATCTTCTCAAGAGAAGAATTTAGGCATAAATCTTTTTTCTCTGACATAGCTGCGGGCGTAATCTGCGGCTTAGGAACCCAAGGTTATGACATGGCGTTAAATCATATTATTGAAACATATAAGGATAAAAAATAATGGATATTAGAAAAATTAAAAAATTAATAGAAATGCTCCAAGACTCTGATTTAAAAGAAATTGAAGTTAAAGAAGGTGAAGAATCCGTAAGAATAGCTAGAGGCATTGAAACACCCTCTAATTCATTACAATCAACCCAAGCAAATATTAGCTCTACTTCTAATGATCAAGATATAACTTCCGCTTCCTCCGGGTCTTCTATTAAATCTCCAATAGTTGGAACCTTCTATAGAAAGCCAGCTCCAGACAAACCTCCATATGTTGAATTAGGCGACCATGTAAACACCGGAGATGTTGTTTGCATTGTTGAGGCTATGAAAATGATGAATGAAATTAAGTCTGAATTTACTGGAATAGTTACTGCAATAAGTGTTGAAGATGGTGAACCAGTTGAATTTGACCAATCCCTAATCATCATAGATTAATGTCTCACAAGATTCTTATTGCCAATCGAGGAGAGATTGCTTTGCGAGCCTTAAGGGCATGTAAAGAATTAAATTTAAAAACCGTTGCAATCTATTCAACAGGCGATAAAGAACTTAAACACTTACGATTGGCAGATGAAACTGTATGTGTTGGACCTGCCAACCCACTAGAAAGTTATCTAAATATTCCTGCGATCCTATCAGCAGGAGAATTAACTGGGGCTGATGCGATTTATCCTGGGTATGGATTTTTAGCAGAAGATGCTGATTTTGCAGAAAAATGCGAAGCTAGTGGATTTAAATTTATTGGCCCAGCTTCATCAGTTATTAGACAAATGGGAGATAAAATCACAGCTAAAAATCTTGCAGAAAATTCTGATATTCCTATAGTTCCAGGTTATATGGGTGTTCTGCCAGATGATGAAAAAGAGCTTAAAAATATTGCAAATAATGTTGGTTACCCATTAATGATAAAAGCATCAGCTGGTGGGGGTGGAAGAGGAATGAAAGTTGTCAATGATGAGATGAGTCTAATTACATCTATTCATTTAACCAAACAAGAAGCTAAAAATGCCTTTGGAAATGATACTTTATATTTTGAAAAATTTATCCAAAACCCTCGTCACATTGAAGTACAAATAGTGGCTGATGGAAAAGGAAGTATTATTCACCTTGGTACTAGGGACTGCAGCATGCAACGAAGACATCAAAAAATTATAGAAGAAGCCCCTGCAGAAGGCCTAGATAAAATTAAATTAGAAAAAATTCTTCAAGCCTGTTTAAAACTCTGTAAAAAAATCTCTTACTCTGGAGTAGGCACTATAGAATTTCTTTATAAGAATGGTCAATTCTATTTTATTGAAATGAATACCCGTATTCAGGTTGAACATCCTGTATCAGAAATGATTACTGGGTTTGATATTGTTAAAGCACAATTAAGAATTGGGCTAGAAATGGATGTTGACTTAAATCAAGATGAGATAATTTTTAGAGGTCATGCTATTGAATGCAGGATTAATGCTGAAGACCCAGAATCATTTATACCTTCTCCAGGCATAATTCATAAGATGCATACCCCTGGCGGTTTTGGTGTCCGATTTGATTCTCATATATATTCTGGGTACACGGTTCCACCTCATTATGACTCATTGCTTGCAAAAATTATTACAACTGCTAATACAAGAGAATCTTGTATCAAAAGAATGCTTAGTGCGCTAGATGAATTTTTTGTAGAAGGTATAAAAACAAATCATAGCTTGCATCAACGGTTGCTTAATGACGAA
>Ga0257112_10001182_pt1 | contig 10036 bp, 10 predicted proteins | sample LP_taG_5_FD_191565 | JGI IMG/M metagenome (GOLD analysis project Ga0257112, IMG submission 191565) | Marine microbial communities from Northeast Subartic Pacific Ocean, Canada - LP_J_2015_P26_1000m | ecosystem: Environmental > Aquatic > Marine > Oceanic | place: Canada: Northeast Subartic...
AAGCAATTAGGATTACGTGGAACCCCAGCTTCAATTGTGAACGATAGTATCATCCCAGGTTATGTAAGACTTTCAGTCCTAGAGACGATAATAAATCAATAATATATTACGTTGTAACTGAATTAATAACAATACTTGAAAAAATCATCGAATATACTTAATCTTTGAATCATGATGATACACAAAGCCAAGTTTCAAATAGGTTCAATCGTTAAACACAGGTATTTTGATTTTAGAGGAGTTATATTTGATGTTGATCCAGAATTTAATAACACTGAAGAATGGTATCAATCAATTCCAGCACAAGTGAGACCTAAAAAAGATCAGCCATTTTACCATTTGTTGGCAGAAGCGCCCAGTCAACCTTCCTATGTTGCTTATGTATCACAACAAAATCTTTTACCTGATGACTCAGATAGCCCTTTGTCGCATCCTTTAATAGACGAAATGTTCAAAGGTATTAAGAACGGTAAATACGTCACTAGAAGTAAACATAATTAATTAGAATCCTAAATGAAAAGTTCATTGAAGCCATTCATCGAGTTTGGGCCACTGGCTGTATTTTTTTACTACTTTATTAAAACTGGAGAAATTCAATCAGCAATACTTCCTTTGATGATAGCTGCTGGCATTGCGATAATCTTATCTCTTATTTTTGAAAAAAAGGTTCCCCCAATGTTACTTTTCAGCACAATTCTAATTTTCATTTTTGGATCGTTAACAATTTATTTCAACGATCCATTTTTTATTAAATTTAAAGTAACTGTAGTAAATTTGATATTTGCAGTTATGCTTTTTGGAGGGTTGTATTTTAAAAAACCTTTACTCAAAAGTTTAATGGGGTCCTCTATTAAATTAACTAGTTCTGGATGGATGAAGTTGAGTCGAAGATGGGCCTATTTTTTCTTATTTCTCGCAGTATGCAATGAAGTAGTTTATCGTAATTTCTCTGATAGCGTTTGGGTAAATTTTAAATTATTTGGAATTATGGGTCTGACTTTTATTTTTATACTTTCACAAGTCTTTTTCATTCAAAAGAATCTAAGTGATCAGTAATTAAAAAGGCTTATCACCTAATACTGCTATCCTGTCCATAATACGCTCGTAACCTAATCCTCTTCCTGGGTAAAAATCTGCTATTGCGTGATGTATAACACTACGATTATCCCAGATTGCAACTGTATCTTCTGTCCATGAATATCTGCAAGTTAAATCAAGACGTGACTGATGTTTAAAAATTTTTTCTAGAACTTCAAAGCTTTCTTTATCATTCAAACCGACTATTTTTTTTGTATATGTCCAATTAACAAAAAGAATCTTATCACCTGTCTCTGGATGAGTTCGTACTATTGGATGTTCATTTGAATATTCTTCAGGATTTTTACCGTTACTTTCCATGTGTTTAAAGTTGTCTATAAAAAATCCAGCTCCTAAAGAGCAATGTAAAGCTTTTTTGTCTTTTACAATTTTTTTTAAATCTTCATCGAGAGTTTCCCATGCAAGTTCCATGTTAGAGAAAACTGTGTCACCACCCACTGGGGGCACTTTCACTGACTTTAAGACTACTGCTTTTGTTGGTGTGACATTATAGCTAACATCACTATGCCAACCCTCACCCCACTGATTTTTTTCATTAGCACCCTTTCTTAGGCGGGTAATTTCTGGGTAATCTCTGCGTCCTTCAACGTAAGCGTGTTCTTCTATTGGTCCGAAGTATCCAGCTAGTTTTAATTGTTCTTCTGGAGTAATTGGCTGGTTACGAAAAAAAATAACCTTATGTTCAAGTAGTAAATCATTAACCTCTTTAAAGTTATTAGGTGTAACTTTTTTTAAATTAATTCCTTCTATTTCTGCTCCAAGCGCTCCTGATAAAAGCTTAATCTTCATGGATTAACAATATTTTTTTTAAACATAAATGTCATTAAATTAGTTTTTTTCAGCTTCTCGAAATTGGTCAATTAACCTCCAAGTTACAAAAGAAAATACAATTAGCCCTCCAATCAATTCTATTGTAGGAGGTACTTCTCCTACTCCAAGCCAAGCCCAAATAGGCCCTAAGACAGGTTCTAATAAAATGTATAAAGCTGCACGGTGGGGAGGTATGTATCTTGATCCAATAGTAATCAACATAAAACCAATGCCAACTTGAAATGCTCCCATAAATAATATCAGCAGTAAGTCATGGTTGCTTACAGTGTGATCACGTATAAAAACTAATCCAACAAGACATACAAATATACCTGCCAGAAAGGTTGCTGGCATAAAATCAATTTCTGGAGATTTGTTGATCAATGTTAATTGAATAGCGAAAAAAATTGGGACTGCTAAAATAATTATATTACCTAAATTATTTGATGATTGAATTCCTTGGGAAAACATAATTCCGATTCCAATCATGGATCCTGTAATTGCTATAAGAGTTTTGGCGCTTACAATTTTTTTCAGAAAAAAATAACTTGCCAACGCTGCCCACAAGGGACCAGTGCTCATAATAAATACAGCATTGGCTACAGTGGTATTACTCATACCAAAGACAAAGCAAATATTACTTAGACCAAGAATAAGTACGAGCCATATTCCACTAACTCCTATTTTCCTAAACGCCTGAGGCGTTTTGCTTTTAAATTTAATTAAAATATAAATAAGAGCGACTAAAGAAAAAGTAATTGAACGATAAGCCGTTACTTGCATAGTGGAAGCAGAATCAATAAGACGTATTAATAAACCTCCAAAGCTTAAGAAGAAACCTGCTGCGAATAAACAGATCGCACCAAAGATTTCCTTATTGTATTTCATACATATTTAATTCATTATAGGTTCAAGAGCTTTGGTGCAAACAAGTAAATTTTAATGAAAATATTAATTTCTGTATTCCTATTATTATTTATCTCGTGTAGTGAACAGGAAGACCAGTCTAAAGATTTATCTAGTGCTGATCAAGGCTTGTCCCTTGATCACAAAAAAGAATTTAAGCAAGAAATTATTGAAGTTACGGAAGGAGTATATGCTGGTGTAGGCTATGGGCTGGCTAATTCGATTATGGTTGAGAGTGAAAACGGTTTAGTCATTATAGACACTCTAGGATCAGAAGAAAGGGCAACAGTTTTATTAACTGAATTTAAAAAGATTGCTTCCAAGCCCATTAAGGCAATCATTTATACTCACAATCACTTGGACCATCTTGGAGGAGCAAGAATTTTTTATCAAGAAAGTGAACCTGAAATTTATGCTCAAAAAAATATTCTTTATAACATAGCAAATATTAGCACTACAATTAGACCTATCATTTTTGAACGTTCAGCTCGTCAATTTGGAATCCCATTGCCCAATCAAGAAATTATTCATCAAGGTATAGGGGGGTTTTTAGAAATCAACAGTGAGGCAACTCTTGGAGTTGTGATGCCCACAACTATTTTTGAAGATAAACTGACTATTAAAATTGACAATTTAACAATTGAACTAGCGCATGTCCCTGGAGAGACAGACGATCATTTGTATGTCTGGATACCAGATAAAAAAGTTGTAATGGTCGGAGATAATTTTTATAGATCCTTTGCAAATTTATATGCCATACGGGGAACCAAATTTAGAAACCCTATGGAGTGGGTAGAAAGCTTGGATAAAATTAGATTATTAAATGCCGAATACCTTGTCCCTAGTCATACTCGTCCGCTTTCAGGAAAAGAGAACATTGCAAAAGTATTAACAGATTATCGAGATGGAATACAGTTTGTTCATGATCAAACAATTCGCTACATAAATAAAGGTTTATTACCTGATGAAATTGTTGCAAAAGTAAAACTACCCCCACATCTTGCAGAGTCTCCGTATTTAAAAGAATTTTATGGTTCTATTAGTTCTTTTGTGAGGTCAATATTTAGCGGCTACATTGGTTGGTTTAGTGGAAACATTACTGAATTGCACCCAATGAATCCAAAAATTAAAGCTGAAAAAATTGCTGAACTCGCTACAAAACAGGTAAAAATTGCAGACGCGGCGCAATTAGCTTTATCCAATGGAGAATTTCAATGGGCAATGGAATTGTCTGATATTCTCTTGGTTATTAATTCTGACGACGAGGAAGCAAAAAATATTAAAGCGGAAGCTGCCGATCATTTTGCTTTAACGCAAACTGCGTCAAATGATTATTATTTTTATAAAACTGTAGCTGGGGAACTACGAGGTGAAATTGATGTTAATGCTGCAAACAATAAAGTTACTCCAAAACAATTAAGTGGCACACCAATGAAATCGATAATGAAGTCATTGCCAGTTAATTTGAATGCTGAAAAAGCTTTAGAAGTTGATAAAAAAATTATTTTCAAATTTTCTGATATAGATGATGTTTTTGGGATTCATATTCGGAGAGGTGTAGCTCAATTAAGTTTTTCCGATTTTAAAGATCCTGATCTTGTTGTGACTACTGATCAACAAACATTAAAAGAAATTTTTGCAGGTCTTAAAAATGTTGCCTCTATTTCTTTGGCGTTAACCAATGGCACTATTCAGGCAGAAGGCGGTAAAATGGAATTTTTAAAAACTCTATCATTGTTTAAAAGTTAGTTGTGGGACAACGTCAATCTCTCATATTGGGTTTATTGGGATTAATTCCATTTATCTTAATCACTGTAGGATGTTTCATGACCCCACCAGATGAAACAGTGTATGATCTTTTGATTTTTATTTTTGTTGCCTACGCAGCAATAGTTGCTTCTTTTTGGGGAGGGGTACAGTGGGGACTCATTACAGCATCTGCAGACAAAATTTATGCAGTCTTTGTACCTTTATTGACATCGGTTATACCTGCTTTGGTTGCTTGGAGCGCACTGTTAACAATAAGAAATCTCACGCTTTCATTAACTCTTATAATAATCGCTTTTGTTATTGCAAGTTTGCATGATTACTATTTACATCAAAAAAAAATCTCACCTTATTGGTTTTTTAATATCCGTTTACCATTATCCCTAGCTGTAGTTATTTTAGCTAGTATTATGTTATTTTTTGCTTAGTTTAACTGACAAGCCTTTGCACGAACCAAAAAAATCCCATGGATACGACCAAGATAAAAGCTGAATTTTTTAAAAAATTAATAATTTTAAGAAATCCGAATTGATAAAATACCGCTATTATAGTGAGTAAGCATAGTACAAATAAAATTTGTCCAATTTCAACTCCTAAGTTGAATCCCAATAGCGCAGTGACAAGATTAGTACTATTGATTCCTGTAGTGACTAAATAACTTCCAAAACCAAATCCATGTATCAGTCCAAATAAGATTGTTATTATTATTAGAAGTGAATCTTTTCTTCTAAGTGATCTGTGTAGTGCAAAATATCCTATTGAAAAAATAAGCAGACCCAACATAGCAAATAATGGAATATCTATATTCAAAATAATTTTTGATATTAAAAGAGATATTATCAAGAGGAAAAAGAAAGCATTAACAACTAAATATTTGTTTGTTTTTTGAATAAGGTATTCAGCACCAATAAACATAATTGTAAATCCAATCATTGATTCTATTAAAATACTATTTGGCACCATAATCTGAAGAGCAGCCAATGTTAAAGTAGTACTGTGTCCGATAGTAAATCCGGTAATAATGAGTAATAAATTTCTCAAACTTTGTGTAAGAATTAATAAACCAATAATGAAAAGAAGGTGATCAAATCCATTTAAAATATGGCTTATACCTGTTTTTAAAAAATTATAAAAATTTTTAAAAAATTGAAACTCTAAGTCAATCTTGTTATTTTCAATTACGATTGTTTGATCATTATAAAATAGAGCCTTTTCAATTAAAATTTCATTATTTTCATAGACACGGCTTATATGAACATGACTTTGTACTAAATCAAATAATGCATTGTTAATGATTTGAATATTTTTATTTGATGGACATTGAAAGTTCATTTCAATATTCAGAAATCCAATTTTGCTAGAAGTAAACTTAGAAGATTCAATTAATGTGCAGTTTTTACCTTGTGATCTTACTAAGATATGGTCATCTAAATAATTCTTAAAAACCATTTTTTCTGAAAGATTATTTTGAAGTGCAAGCTCTTGGTATTTTTCTATTTGCAATACACGAGTTGCTTCAATTTCAAGTACGTTAAAATTTCCACTAACTTGATCATGATTGATATCCCACTTAGAAAACGACTCGCTGTAGTAATGAGCATTTGCAGGAAAATAAAAAAATAAAAAAAAGAATAGTGATAGATTGCTTACCCTAATCATTAAGAGAATATCTGATAATTTCTGATTTATCTTTAAGGTATTGAATATAATCCTTAAAATTTACATCATCTTTTTCGTTTTGGTAATCAAAGAGCACTTTCTCTTTTATGCTTTCATAAAAAGACTGATCAATATTAGGTCGTACATGATTGATTAGTTTTATAATGTAAAATCCATTTTGGTAGAATAGAGGTTCTGTTACATAGCCTTTCTCAAATGAAGAAAGTGTTTTGCAAATAGTTGGCCCCAAGTATTGTTTGCAATCCTTTATTTTGAGAAGCTTGTTAGGAATTACAAAAAAAGTTTTTTGATTATAATCTTTTTTTACTTCACTAAAATTCTTGATCTCTATAGCTTGATAAATTTGGTCAAATTTATCTTCCAAAGTTTTATAGTCATATTCAGATCCTAAGAATTGAGATTTCTGATCTAAAGATTTAATAAAAATTGTATCGATATGAATCGATTCATTTGATTCATATTTCTTCATATTTTTTTTAAAATATTTTTTTAGTTCATCATCTGAGGGATCATTTTTTTCAACTTTAATGATAAAATTAATAACTTGTTCAATAATTTCTTTTCTGACCTGGATATTTTTTATGTGTAAATTTAATTCAAGTCCTCTTTGTATAAGAAGTTCTTCCTCAATCATTCTTTCAAGTATTAACTCAAGAATTTCTGTATCATTTTCTTCTTCCATATCAGCTCCGAGATTGATTGCATATTTTAAGAATTGATCCTCGGTAATAGAGACATCATTAACGATTGCTACAGCTTTTCTTTTTTGAAGAAGAGTCTGATCATTTTGAGAATAGAAGAGCTCATAAGCAACTAAGCTTAGCCCAACAACGATGGATGCAATAAATAATAGATTATAATTTTTATTCATTTTGGCTAGTTAGTCCTTAACTTTATATTCTTAATAATGTACGGTATCATAATTTTTTTAAGGTAGAACAATGAATATTCTTAGATTGATCAAATACTTTTTAGTCCTATCCCTATTATTTATTATTACATGTATTGTCGTTTTGCGACTTAATTTGTTTAGTGAAAGTTTAGGACCAGGAAAAATCACTGGATTGGTCAACACCGGTGAATTTGTCGAAGACAAAATAAGCCGTCAACAAAATGCAATGGAACAACTCAATGTTTCTAAAACGAAACAAATACTTTTTGGGGATCTTCATGTTCATACGACTTACTCAGCTGATGCTCATCAAATGAGTTTGCCGATTGTTGGCGGTTTGGGCGTACATCCTGTTTCCGATGCATGTGATTTTGCTCGTCATTGTTCAGCGCTAGATTTTTGGTCGATCAATGATCATGCAGAGGGATTAACTCCTAAAAGATGGTCGGAGACAAAAGAAACAATTCGAAAATGTAATGCTTTAAATACTGATAAATTAAATCCTGATTGTGTTGCTTTTCTTGGATGGGAATGGACACAGGTGGGTGCAAACCGAGGGTTGCACTGGGGTCATCACAATGTGATATTAAAGGAAGAAGCTGATGAACTTATTCCAACTAGAGCAGTTGCATCCAAATCAGTTACAAGATCTGCTATGTTGGATAGAAATCCACTTTATCCAAATATTCTGTTTCCTTTTATTAATATAAAACATTTTAAACGTTACAATGATTTAGGAAGATACGTTAAAGAAACCAAGGCAGTGCCAATCTGTGAAGTGGGTGTGCCATCGAAAGAATTGCCAATCAATTGTCATGAAGAAGCTGTAGATCCCTTACAACTGGCTAATAAAGTTGATGAATATGATAGTGACTACATCATTATCCCACATGGACAAACATGGGGTCTCTATACCCCAATGGGATATACTTTGGATAAAAGTTTAGAACTTTCAAAACAATATCCGCAACAATTTGATCTTCTAGAAACATATTCAGGTCATGGAAACTCAGAAGAATATCGATCATGGAGAGGTGTTGATATTGTTCGAGAAGGAGAATATTTGCCTGGTGTTTGGTTTACCCCAAATGAAGGGAAGACAGATGTTGAAAAGGGAACATTTACAATAGAAACAGATGGCAAAGAAAGAATTTACGATATTGGAACACAGAATTGCCCCGAGCCGTCAGACAATTATATTCCGCAATGTTGGCGTGCAGGTGATGTTATTTATAATAGATGCATTGATGAAGGTATAGATACAACAGAATGTGAACAAAGGAGGCAAGCAACTAGGGAATTAGTGGCTGATCGGGGACGAGCAGGGTTTAATGTTGTGCCTCATTTCACTGAACTCGAAAGAAACATTTCAGGCCAGTGTTTGGATTGTTATAGTCCGTCGATGAATTATGTTCCTGGAGGAAGTGCTCAGTATGGATTAGCGCTTACAAAATTTAACGATGATGGATCCCAACACCGTTTTCGATATGGGTTCATTAGTTCAAGTGATAATCATGCGTCTGCACCAGGAAGTGGATATAAAGAAATTTTTGGGACAAGCATTGATGGAAGCGGACCAACTAATAAACTTTTTGATCGATTGTTGCATGGTCGTACCTACTTTGTAGGTGGAGATAATAAGGATCCATTGAGAGATGGTTATGTATCTGATACTGAACCGATTGCATATGACACATCAGAGCTTCGACTTGGCTTTAGTGTTATTGAATGGGAACGACAAAGGGGATTTTTTACAACTGGGGGGTTGGCGGCAGTTCATTCTGAGGGTCGATCAAAAGAGGAAATTTGGGATGCAATGAAAAGACACGAAACTTATGCAACAAGTGGCCCAAGAATTTTGCTCTGGTTTGATTTAATTAATGGATCTAATAAATTACCAATGGGTTCTGTTGTAGAAATGCATGATACTCCAACGTTTGAAGTACGAGCTATGGGTTCGTTTAGACAAAAACCAGGTTGTCCTGAAGACGCTTACACAGCGCTCGGTGAAGATAGAGTTGAAGAACTTTGTTTCAATGAATGTTATAATCCTTCTGATGAACGTAAAAAAATTACGCGTGTTGAAGTTATTCGAGTAATGCCACAAGAATTTGAAGATCAATCCCTTGAAGATCGAATTCAAGATGCTTGGTTAACACACGATTGTGACATATCTGAAGTTGGATGTAGCTTTACTTTTCAAGATAAGGATTTTTTATCTTTGGGAAAAGATACTAGTTATTATGTACGAGCAATTGAAGAGCCCTCACCTCAAATTAATGTGAAAGGTGGGGTGTGTACGTTTGATGAAAATGGAGAATGTACTGAATTCAAATTGTGTACACAAGATTGGCGTCATCCAAGAAATGTAGAAACATGTTCTGAAATTGATGAGCCACGCGCTTGGTCATCGCCTATTTATGTTGACTATATTTCCTAATGACTCTCTAAGTCTTTTTTGACATCTTCGTGGTCTCCTACAACGATGTGATGTTTACTTTTAGTGATGTATTTTTCCAAAAATGGAATCGCGATTAAAGGAATGAGTCCACCCAAGACAATTCCTAGTGCAGCAGAGCGAATACTTGGATCTAATATGGATGCAATAAGATCAGCGATAACATGTGCTAACACCACCCCAAAAATTCCTGCAACATAGCCATTTGAAACTATTTTGAGCAATCGATTGAGACTCCATCCGCCATAAAATCCTATCAATGGAATCAAAGTGTGAACTAATCCAAAAACAAAACCTCGAATGGAAGCGTTGTCTTGTAACCAATTAATGCCTTCAAAGTAATATTCCACAATTTCAACAACCTATCTCAAAAGACGTTTTTATCAACTTTTTTATAATCGTAGTGGAGATATAAAAGTATTCTA
>Ga0257112_10001184_pt1 | contig 10023 bp, 5 predicted proteins | sample LP_taG_5_FD_191565 | JGI IMG/M metagenome (GOLD analysis project Ga0257112, IMG submission 191565) | Marine microbial communities from Northeast Subartic Pacific Ocean, Canada - LP_J_2015_P26_1000m | ecosystem: Environmental > Aquatic > Marine > Oceanic | place: Canada: Northeast Subartic...
CTCCAATTCCTCCAACATTTCCATCACCTGCTTCACCTGGCCGTCCATGTATGTGATCTCGGCGTAATATCTCGACAGCCCTTCACGCGTCTCGGGCGTATCCACCAGATACGGCGGAACTGTCAGTTCATTCGGAGGGTAGGCCGATGCATCGCCTCGATTCCACGCGGTATGAGGCTGATTGGAGGCCACCACCAGACACCAGGGCTGATCCGCGTCCCGCGCCATGAACTCCCGAGCCGCAGCCAAGGGCAAATCCTCGCCATCGGGCGTTTTACCACTGTCGCCATGACGGCCTCCCAGATATTCAAAGGGAAAGGCCTCCGCAGGCGCTTCATGCCGCTTTCCCACGATGGCGATCCGGTAGCCCAGAGGTTCCAGATAGTGAGGGATCGACTTCACACCTTCATACACCTGACTGTGATTCGGATGGGCTCCGTTGCGAATCGGATACAATCCCGTGTAGAGACTTTGTCGCAACGGCGAGCAAGTCGGCGCCGAATTGTAGCAGCGCGTGAACTTCAGACCTTCATTCGCCAGCTGATCAATCGCGGGCGTTTTCACATCCGGATTCCCATAGCACCCCAAATCCGTATAGGTCATGTCATCCGCCAGGAAAAGCAGCAGGTTAGGCTTCTCAGCCGCCCAACCGGAAGCAACAAGACTACTCAATAGAAATGGAATAATTCGGATCATCATGCTTAGGCCGATTTGTTTTCGTTTTAGGCGAGCTGAGTGGTTTTCGGGACTAATTATCCGGCGTGATGAGGTTTCCTTGCTTGTCCACTCCAATTCTTTTCACGACTTCGTCTTTTCTTGTTTTGCGCCAGGATGAATTCTTCATCTGGTCTTTGCAGATGGCTGATTTTGCCGCAAGCTCGCGTTTCGCCGCTTGTAAGTTTGCTTCCAGCTTGGCACGCTGCTTTGCAAAATCCGGTGGATTCTTCTGTGTGAGGGACTCAAGGTCGCGCTCAAGTCGTTCCTCTTTCTTCCGCTGCGATTCGCGGAGCCACTCGAAGTAGGCAGCGTAGACCTCCGGCATGTTGCCGCCGTCAACCTTCTCAACGTACTGACGGAGAATCCGATCCATCTCCTTTGTTTTCTCCGGCAGTCGTTGGGCGAGATCCTGCCGCTCGGCATAGTCGGTTGCCACGTTGAACAGTTTCATTTCTCCGGAATTCAAGTGTCGCATCAGCTTGTAATCGCCGATACGAATCACGCTCACTGGCGGGTGGAAATGGCACGTGTAATGGAAGATCAATCCGGGGGCGTCACGACGAACGCTGCCGGCATTGCCTCGTTCGATAACTTCACGCAGACTCCCGCCATCCACACCTGGAGGAAGCGACGAGACACTTTTCGACAAATCGTGCAGTGTTGGCAGCAGATCCCATTGTACGACAGGGATGTCACATTGCGATCCGGGTTTGATTCCTGGTCCGGATATCACGAACGGGACACGTAGCCCACCTTCGAACGTCGACCCTTTTCTCTCCCGCAGCGGGCCGTTAAATCGATTGCCCGTGTCGTCACGACGGCTGAAGTTGCCACCATTGTCGGACGTGAAGATGACATAAGTGTTGTCGTCTGCTTTTGATTCCTTGAGCGCGTCGAGAATGGCTCCGAGACTTGCGTCGGTCTCTTCGACCATCGCCGCGTATCGCCATTCGGCGTAGCGTTCCTTGTACTCTTGATCCGCTGGGCCGATGTCTGGATTTCCGGCAGCGACCCACCGCCGTCGGCAACGCTCGATCGCTTCCGGGGTTGCCTGGTGGGGAACGTGCACGGCGTAGTGCGAAACCATCAGATAAAACGGTCGCTTTCCAGCGTTCTTCTTCACAAATTCAACGGACCGTCGCGTCAGATCGACAATCCGCTTTGGATTGTCATTCGGAATCCGAATCTTTTGTTTCACGTCGATGAACGAACCATGACCATTCCCGTTCGCCCCCTGGTCAAACTCGTCGGTAAAGTCGTAACCCGCGTGATCCATGCGGCGGACACTCATCCCCTTGCCGAAATGAGCCGTCACGTAGTTTTTGTCGGCGGCTTTGAGCACGGCAGCCATCGAGACTTCATCGTCCCATCCGTGCTGTGATCGCTGTTTCTTGGCGAGCACATCGAAAACGTTTCGGTACTGCAATCTGGCTGACGTCTTTCCAAACTGAAGGCTGATTCGGGATCCGGTGCACGTTGGGGTTGGCGCGTAACCGTTACTAAACCGCATTCCCTGCTGCGCGAGTCGCTGCAGTGCCGGAGTCTGATAGAAATCGCTCGCCGAATGCGGTTCGTCATCCATCATGCGAACTGAAGTGTCGGCCCAACCAAGGTCGTCCACGTAGAAGATCACGAAGTTCGGCGCCGTCACCGCGTCGTCTGCCCTCGACAGGTTCACGAGTGAAAAGCAAAAGAGCACGGCGATCGCGGATTGAGTGTAAGAACGTAACATGATCAAGAATTTCCGTTGATAAAATAGTCTAGTGTATGATTGTCGCATAGGGGCGGGGTGTTTCTATGGTTGGTAAGCTTTTTGTTCTGGATCGACTATTTGAAGTTCGGTCCATTGTCAGGCGGAAGGCTTTCATGCCACGCCACGAGTTCTGCGGTCAGCTTCTTCATCAGTGTGGGCTGCTTGTCCTTCAAATTCGTTGATTCTCCGAGATCTTCGGAGAGATTGTAGAGCTCAGGCCGGGAGCCATCATAATCGCAGTAGAACTTCCATTGTTTGTGCCGCATGGCCAGATCGGGCAGGTTCTTGTCGCCTTTGTATTGTTTGCGGTCCGGCGGACGGCGGAAGTAGATGGGCGCTTCGCGCGATTGCTGATTCTTGCCGAGCAGAGTCTTGCTCAGTTCTTCACCGTCAAAGTTGGCATTCTTCGGTGGCTGGGCGCCTGCGATTTCAAGGAGCGATGGAACCAGATCAATAGCGGCAAACACAGACTCCGCGTTGCGTGTTCCCATAACCTTCTCCTTCATCAAGCCTGGCGCCCACACGATCAGCGGCGAACGAACACCCGCTTCATAAAGGATGGCTTTCTGTCCTCTCATGCCGATCGATCGTCCTTGTCCTCTCGACGGGCCGTTATCTGAACAGACGAGTATCATGGTATTGTTACGAAGCGCCGGGGTATCCTTGATGTAGCTGAAGAGAGTCGCGAGCTGCGCATCCATATTCTCGAGCACGGCCATGTATTTGGCGCGTCGCTCGTCCTGCCATTTATTCAGCGGCGGATAGAGCGGACCATGTACGTCATCAGGCCAGACGTTCACATAAAACGGCTCGCCCTTGGCTTCTGCTTTCTTGATGAATGTCAGGGCGGCATCAGCAAAGCCACCAGTGACTTTGGAGCGGTCCATCCAGGTGATTTCTTCGGGCTTGCCCAGATTGCGGGAGTTGTGATCGCAAATGAAGGGCTCCTCTTTGCCGGGACTGAAGCAATGATTTAGCAGGCGTTTGCCGAGTCCCTCGAAGTTGGTCAGCGACTCATCGAATCCGTATTCGGTAATATGCGGGCAGGTATCATCATCGCGCTGTCCGCCCATGTGCCACTTGCCGAAGTGGCCGGTTGCGTAGCCGACTTCCTTGAGACTGCGTGCGAGCATGGGCGCTTTCGGGTCCAGATACTGCACCATACCGCGTTCCTCATTCTTTTTCCGATAACCGAGGAATGAGGAAATTTTCCATCGCTGTGGATACTGCCCGGTCGAGATCGCCACGCGTGATGGCGAGCAGATGGGTGAGTTAACATAGAACTGCTCAAAGGAAATGCCTTCGGCCGCGAGGCTATCGATCTGCGGAGTCTTCGCCAAGTCATTGCCAAAGCAGGAGAAGTCCGAGTAACCCATGTCATCAATGAATACGAGGATGATGTTTGGCCCAACCGGCTTCGCCGAGGTCACAGGTCTTCTGCTATCTTCCTGCACAGCAGCCAAGATACTGCTCAGTTGACAGGTCACAGCGATCGTAACCAGAGCAAGAATCCTCAAGAATATCCGCCGCTTATAATATAATGTAGTCATGTCTCATCTCTGTACTTTTGTGAGTTTCTGTGCGAATATCCATTTCAAAAAAACCGACTCGGGATCACACCGATCGCTGCTGAATTGGGTCATTCCATTATCAGCGCCGGTAATCATTTGGGGTGCAACAGGATGACCGTCACCGACCCAGGTGGTGAATTTCATGTTTCCACCTATTTCTTTCATCTTTGCAAATACTGTTCTCGCACGTTCAATTTTGTCTTGGTCGCCGTAAAATAGCCACATAGGTACATCCTTGAGGGGTGAAACATCAACATCGCCGCCCCCTCCGGCTGAGGCAGCGGCGGCGGCGAAATAATCCGGATCAGATAGTACGAACGTATATGTTCCCGAACCTCCCATCGAGTGCCCGAAGACATATATCCGGTTCATGTCAATCGATGGCAAATCGCTGATAATATCTTTGACATTTTGAAGGTGTTTGGGATTCCAACTGACGGGCGACTGAGGAACTACTATATAGCAGTTGTAATCTTCGTTTTTATTGTGTTCCCCGGTAAGAATCCGGACCCATTTTTCAAACTGTTTATAATTATCTGAGCCTTTGCCAGCGCCGCTGTGCAGCGCAACAATAACGGGGTAGCTCTTTTGAGGATCGAAGTTTGACGGTCTCAGAAGCCTGTAGGGCATATCTTTAATCCTATGGGGTTCATGAATTTTTGCCCAGTCATCGAGTTTTGCCCAGGCAAGTAGGCGTCTCTTTGCGAAAAGCCATTTCAAAAACACCGGCTCGGGATCACACAGATTGCTGCTGAATTCAGTGGCGCCATTGTCAGCGCCGGTAATCATCTTAAGCGAAACAGGGTGCCCATCCCCCTTCCAAGTGGTAAATTTCATGTTTCCGCCAATGTCCTGCATCTTCGCGAATATTTTTTGATCTTTATCAATTGGGCAAACTTTGTCCTGGTCGCCATGAAATGCCCAGATGGGAAGATATTTGAACAAAGACGCATCAATAGCGCTTTCACGGTTGGCCAAGCCGCTTCCAGCTGAGGTGGCTGCAGCTGCAAAATAGTCAGGATCAGATTGTATGAATGTATATGTGCCAGCGCCTCCCATTGAGTGGCCGAAGACATATATCTTTTTCATGTCAACAGACGGCAAATCGTTAATGATCTCCTTAATGTTTTGAAGGTGTGTTGAATTCCACCCGCCCTCCGACTGCGGGGCCACGATATAGCAGGGGTAATCTTTACGTTGCTGCTCTTCAGTAAGAAACTGGAGTTCGGCTTTCATCTGTCTGAGATTATCTGAACCCTTGCAACCGCCATGGTGCAGCGAAACAATAACAGGATAGCGCCTTTCAGGCTCTAAGTTTAACGGTCTTAGAAGCCTGTAGGGCATCTCATTGTAAACGTGAGGTTCATGGAGTTTTATCCAGTCGTTTTTATCCTGGCCGTTTGCAACTGCGGCGATGCCCAATAATACCAGTGCAATTAATTGAGTCTTTTTCATTTTTTCATTTCTAACAGGGGTGCATTATATTCTGTGATGGGAGAGAGCTTTAGGAAGCTGAAGACGGAACCGGACCTCGTAGGCAGCGTTGCGCCTGCAGCAGCGAAGGCAGTGCGACTCAGATATGTGCGGCGTTTCATGGGGCTATAGACTTAGATTTGAATAATCGAGGCAAATTACGCGATCACATCTGTCACCACGTCGCCCGCAAGCCCCGTCAGGCGAAAGTCCAGCCCGCCTTGCCGAAACGTTAACCGTTCGTGATCAAAGCCCAACAAGCTCAAAATCGTGGCGTGGAAATCATGCACATGCACCGGGTCTTCAGCGATTCTGGCGCCCAATTCGTCCGACGCCCCATGCACATGTCCGCCTTTTACGCCTCCGCCTGCAAGCCAGCACGTAAACACATGCTTCTGGTGCCCGCGCCCCGTTGACCCGTAGGGCGTGCGACCAAACTCGCTGCACCCAATCACCAAGGTATCTTCCAACATGCCTCGCTGTTTTAAATCCGCCAGCAAACCCGCGATCGGTCGATCCACAAACTCCGCCAATTTCCCATTGCGTTCATTGCGGGAGTGCAGGTCCCAATTGTCCGACGCGCCTGTATCAAAAAGTTCGACAAAGCGCACACCGTTTTCGACCAACCGCCGCGCCATCAGCGTCTGCCAGCCAAACGACTTGCGATCGCCACGCTCAATCCCATACAAGTCGAGCGTCGCATCCGACTCCTCTCTCAGATCAAACAAATCAGGGGCCACGCGTTGCAAAGATGTCGCTGTTTTAAAGCTCAAATTCCGTGCCGCCAGTTCATTGAGATGCGGATGCAAGGCCGTGTGATTTCGATTTACCTGATCCAGCATCGCCAATTCGCGGGATTGCAACGGCCACGGATTCGATGCTTGCGGCTCAAGATTCGCAATCAACTGTTCCCCTGGAGTCAATCGCACCCCTTGGTGATAGGCAGGCAGAAAATTTGAATCCCATACCTGCGCGCCGGCATAAGGCAGCTTGTTTGCAAACACAATCGACGAGGGCAAATTGATGTTGTCTGTTCCTAATCCATAGCTCACCCAGGCGCCGATCCCGGGTAACGCCGATCCGTTGGAACCTGTATGCATGTGCAAGGTGGCGGCAAAGTGATCGCCGTGGTCGCCGTGCATCGACCGGATAAAGCACATGTCATCGACATGCGCATTGAGATGTCTGAACAATTCCGTCGTCACAATGCCGGACTTTCCGCGTGGGGCGTGATCCCAAAGCGAGCCGACGATTTTTTTCTTCCCATTCTTGGACGCTTCACCGGCGCGACGATTCACCTCGGGCTTCGGATCAAACGAGTCAATGTGGCTAACTCCCCCCGTTAAGAAGACCATGATCACACGCTTGGCCTTCGGCATAAAGTGCGGCTGCTTCGACGCCAACGGATGTTCCAACACCGTCTCAATTGAAGGGGCTGCCAGCAACGGCGCCATCTGCGATGCAAACGAAAAACCCGCGCACGCGCCGCTTGCTTTCGCCAGAAATCGCCTTCGTGTTAGTGATCGTTTCTTCATAATTGTCGTCGTTATTGAACGTAGATAAATTCATTTGAAGCATAGAGTATGCGGCAAAAACTGGTCCACGCCCGCTCCATGCCCACTGCCGCCTCTTCGTCGATAATCTTCGCGGCATAGTCTTCGAGATAATTCATCATCTCTGCGACCTCGTTCCCCTGCGGCGGACGATTCAACGCCAATTGATATGCCAGCTTAATCCGCTTCTCAGGTTCAGACTCCAGTCGCGCCAACCGCGCAGCGAAAGCGGCTGCGTTTTCCTGAATGAAATCACTATTCATCCAATACAGCGATTGTAGCGGCACCGTGGATACCGACCGATTTGCCGTGCATACATTCGGGTCCGGCCCGTTAAAATCGGACATGTAAGGATGCTTGCCTAGTCGACGCGCTGGCAAATAGACCGTGCGATAATCGTGATTGTAATCCGAAAAGAACGGGCGGTGCTGTGAATAAGGGTATTCGTTCTTGGCGTTGGGCTTGGGAAAATCATGCGGTCCTGGATTTCCCTGTTGAAGCAAACCCGAAACCGCCAGCACTGCGTCTCGCATTGGTTCGGCTTCCAATCGTCGGTGCCTATACGACGCGAGCAAGCGGTTATCCGGATCACCCGAAAGGGCCGCGTTCACTTCGGCCGACCGCTGATACGTACGCGACGACATCATCAAACGATGCATCCGCTTGAACGACCAGCCCTCATCAATAAAGCGTTTTGCCAACCAATCCAGCAACTCCGGATGCGAAGGCGGCTGTCCCTGCGTGCCAAAAAAGTTCGATGTAGAAACAATCCCCACACCAAAATGATATTGCCATATGCGATTCGCCATCACGCGGGCCGTCAACGGATTGTCCGCCGAGGCGATCCACCGCGCCAGTTGCAATCGTCCGGATTCCCCCTCTGGGATATCAGCTTGATTTGCGGCCTTCGGCGTAATCGCAGGTAAAAATCCACGCACAACCACCTCACCCAGATCCTTAGGCTCGCCTTGGATATGCACCCTCGTATCGCCGATCTCACTCGCGTCCTTTTTGTCCGTCACAGCATACGCGATACCACCCCCTTCAAGCTCAACAAAATTCAGCCGCTGACGATGATGCTCCGTGCCCGCATGTGGATATTGCGTCGAGTGAAAATACCCCGCCAGCCCGTAATAATCTTTCGTCGTAATTCCGTCAAACTTGTGATCGTGACATCGCGCGCAGCCCAGCGACATCCCCAGCACGCCCCTTCCAATCGTGTCGATCGTGTTATCCACCACCAGATGCATACTATTATAGGCTGCGTTATTGAACCGGCGCGCCAATGCGATATAGCCGGTCGCAATGATGCGCTCACGGGCGCGCGTTTGCGGCTCACGCTTTGCCAGTAAATCGCCCGCAATCTGCTCTACCAAAAATGCATCGTAGGGCAGATCATCGTTAAATGAATTGATCACATAGTCGCGATAAAGATGAGCTTCGGGAATTGGCGCATCCGCTGCATCGCCTGAGGTGTCTGCGTAACGCGCCAGGTCCAACCAATGCCGCCCCCAACGCTCACCGTAATGCTCTGAGGCCAACAACCGGTCCACTACCTTCCCAAAGGCTTCGCCAAGGGGCGCCGCATCATCTACAAACGCCGCTGTCTCGTTTGGGGTCGGGGGCAAGCCGATTAAATCAAATGTCGCCCGACGAATTAGGACGCCACGCGACGCAGGCCCATTGGCGGTCAACCCCAATGCGCTCAACTTCGCATCAATGAAGCGATCGATCGGGTGCGCTGCTTGACCCTCCACCAAGACAGCGGGTGGGGCGGCTGGCGTCGCCAACGATTGAAACGCCCAGTGGTCGCGATCGGCATTTGCTGTCGCGGAGATCCAACAGATGCAGAATAGAGATAGTAAGATGCAGAGTCTCATCGTGCTTATATTTCAGGGGGGGAGCGTTCTATTTACGTGTTTGGGAAAACATCCAGTCGTAGAACTCCTGGGATTTGTAGACGATGCCTTTTGCGCCGTGCCCTGCGTCGGGATAGACTTTGAGTTTAGCTTGTGTGCCACCGGCTTCTTGGATGGCGGCGAACATGCGTTTGGATCGCTCGGCCGGAACGACGTCATCCTTTTCACCTGCGAATGCGTATACTGGGACTGTTGCGAGCTTCTTGGCCAACGCTGCTATCTTGGGGTTGTCATCTCCTGGGCCACCGCTCCCTATGCCGCCGGATATAGGCGCTATCGCCGCAAAGTGCTCAGGATTGCTCCCACCCCAAGCCCATGAGCCGTAGCCTCCCATGCTGTTCCCGGTTAAGTAGACTCGATTGGGATCGATCGGGAGTGTGTTCATCAAATTTTCCAGGAAGATGTTTAAGTCTTCCGGCTTCCATCTGCCGCGTGCGCCGTCCTCAGTCTTTGCCAGGCATTGAGGTACGACGATGATGCATGGGCCTTTGTCAAATTTGTCGATACCGGATCGAAGCCTGGGGATGCAGTGATCTATTTTACTCATTTTGACGCCTTTGCTGCCGCCGCCATGGAGGTAGATCATCAAAGGCGCCTTTTCACCTTTGTGGCCTTTAGGCATCGATACGTAATAGTTCGGATTGAGGCAGGTAATCTTTTCCTGCAACAAGGGATCAATCGTATGGGTGACAACGTTATTCTTCTGAGCGTTTTTAGGGGATAGGCCTAATTGTTTCCGGACCATCGCCGACTGTTCCGCATCCAGGATTTGCCAGCAGGCGAGCCCGTTGCCAACGAGGTCCCACTCGTCGAATTCCCAGACAACCTTCTTGTCTTTGGTGATTTCAAAAATCTGAGGGTTCTTTTCGCCTGCATGACAATTTCCTGCGACGATGTTTCCATTGGGCAATTCCTGCAGGGCCGTCATCCAACCAAGCGTGATCTTTGAACCAGGAATGGTTTTGGAAATCTCCCAAACCACCTGTTTCTTGGGCGTCACTTCAACGACGCTGTTTCCGCTGCCGGAACAGATCAAG
>Ga0257112_10001187_pt1 | contig 10016 bp, 7 predicted proteins | sample LP_taG_5_FD_191565 | JGI IMG/M metagenome (GOLD analysis project Ga0257112, IMG submission 191565) | Marine microbial communities from Northeast Subartic Pacific Ocean, Canada - LP_J_2015_P26_1000m | ecosystem: Environmental > Aquatic > Marine > Oceanic | place: Canada: Northeast Subartic...
TTATAACAACTTTTGGAGACGCAAGCACTTATGTTTCTTTTTCAGAAGCCAGATCAATGTATAATATAGGAAATAGCTCTAAGATTCATGTTGTTGGACAGCTTAATAAAAATGAAAATAATGAAATTCAGGGTTTAATAAATGGTAAAAATAAATTAAGTTTTTCTTTTGATATGATAGACGAAAATGGGAAAATAGAAAGTGTTTTTTATGGAGAACCGATGCCTCCAGATTTTTTATTATCAGAACAAATTGTGGTTATTGGTTTTTATAATGAAGAAAAATTTATCGCAAATGAAATTTTATTAAAATGTCCTTCAAAGTATACAGAAAATAACATTAAATTATAATTTTATAGATGTTTACAGCTGGAAATATTGGTCATTTTTTTGTGGTTTCATCCTTTGTTTTTTCTCTTGTTTTTCTCATAAGTTTTTTAATTTCTGAAAAATCAAAAAATAAAATAGAATGGTTTAGGTTTGGGTCTTTAACTTTTTATATTCATTCATTTTTTATTGTTGGAATTTTTATTGTAATCTATTATTTGATCATAAATAATAGATTTGAATACTATTATGTTTTTCAACATTCTTCGCAAGAGTTGCCTATATATTATAAAATATCTTCATTTTGGGAAGGTCAAGAAGGCTCATTTTTATTGTGGATATTTTGGAACATTGTTATTGGGATTATATTTATTAATAAACCAGTATCAAAATGGAATACTTCAGTAATGATTGTTATTGGTGTAATACAATTGTTTTTAACGTCTATGGTCCTGGGTATTAATTTATTTGATATAAAAATTGGAAGCTCACCTTTTATTCTTTTAAAGGATGCTATTGCTGCTCCTATATTTCAGTTAAATCCAGATTTTATTCCTGAAGATGGAACAGGCCTTAATCCTTTACTTCAAAATTATTGGATGGTAATTCATCCACCAACTTTATTTTTTGGTTTTGCTTTATGTGTTATTCCCTTTGCATATGCAATTTCTTCTTTGCGTTTAGCAGATTATATAGGATGGCTTGAGCCGGCAAAAAAGTCTCTAATTGTATCAATTATAATTTTGGGAATTGGAATAATGATGGGTGCTTATTGGGCATATGAAACTTTAAATTTTGGAGGTTATTGGAATTGGGATCCTGTAGAAAATGCTGTTTACGTACCATGGTTATTTCTTGTAGCAAGTCTTCATTCCATAGTATTAACGCAAAAAAATAGAGATAATTATAAACTTTCTTTGGTACTTTCAATATTATGTTTTTTACTGATTCTTTACTCAACTTTTTTAACAAGAAGTGGAATTCTTGGGGATAGTTCTGTTCATTCTTTTACTGACCTTGGACTCAGTGGTCAACTATTATTATACTTATTCTCATTTATTTTTATTAGTACTTATTATTTAATTAAAAGATGGAAAAACATACCAATTTCAGAAAAAGAAATAAAAAAATATTCTGCTGATTTTTGGTTGTTTATTGGCGTTTTTACATTACTTCTTATGGCATTTCAGGTAATATTTCCTACCTCTATTCCTGTTTATAATTCAATTGTTGGATTTTTTGGAGGATTTTCTAACATTGCGCCTCCTGTACAAAAAGAACTTTTTTATTCTAATGCACAAATATGGTTTGCATCAACTATCGCGATTCTTTCGGGATTAGCTCAAATGTTATGGTGGAAAGGAAAAAAATCTGAAGAATTGATTAAACTTATTTCTCGACCATTGATACTTACAATACTTATATCTTCATGTGTCATTTTGTTTTATCCTGTAAATAATATTTCGTATATGATATTATTATTTTCTTCTTTCTTTTCTATTTTTTCTAATGGTAGTGTTTTATTATATTTTTTTAAAAATAGAAACTTTATTTCTTCGGCTTCAATTTCTCATATTGGAGTGGCAATGATGTTAATAGGAATTTTGTTTTCTTCAGGTTACTCATCGATTGTTTCACAGAACTATACCGGATTAGTCTGGAATAATGATTTTCCAGATGAGGTTAATCAAAATAACATGCTTTTGTTTCTTAATGAAAAAAGGAAAATAGGGAAATATGATGTAGATTATCTTGGTAAGAGGAAACAATTAAAAAATTATTCAGGATATATAAATGAAAATTATTTAGAATATATTCCTTTATTAAATAAACACATTTTAAAAAAAGATGTTGATTTAAATGGTAATACAATTTTTGAGAATGATACTGTTGAAGTAGAAAACCAAGATATTACATATTTTGAATTGAAATTTACTAACAAAAGGAGAGGTTTTGATGATGATGATTATGGTGACGATGAATTTAATTTGTTTCCTAAAGTTCAGGTAGATCCAAACTCTGATATGATAGTGTTTTCTCCTGATATAAAAAATAATTTTATAGAAGACCTTTATGTTCATGTAAGAACGTTTCCTGATCCTAAGCAAGAAATTGTATGGAAAGAAAAAGACTCAATTGTAGTTAAAATAGATGAAATATTTTTTTTAAATGATTATGTTTCTGTGCTTGAAAAAATAACAACAAAAAATATTAATAATAAAAATAGGTTTACAGTTGAGGCTAGTATTAACATAATGGCAAATAATCAAGAATATATAGCTAAGCCAGTATATATTATTGAAAATAATAAAGTGGGTTTAATTCCTGATATAATTGATGACTTAGGAATTAAAATTTATTTGTCTGAAATTATTCCTGATTCTCAAAGTTTTAAGATAACGTTTCAAACAACTCAAAAAAATTGGGTAATAATTGAAGCAGTTCAAAAACCTCTTATTAATTTATTATGGATAGGATTTTTTATTTTATTATTTGGCTTATTTTTATCACTCTATAGAACTAAACGTTAATTGTAAATGGTATATAATGTTACATTATTTGCTTCTGGTAATGGCTCAAATGTCGAAAATATTATTAAATATTTTGTGGGTAATAATAGCATTAAAATTCTATTAGTTGTTTGTAATAACAAAGATGCTTTTGTTTTGAAGAGAGTCCTCAAATATAAAGTGCCGACAAAAATTATATCTAATGCTGAATTGAAAGATGAAAGTTTATATAATTACTTAAAAAAGACTTCAACTACTCACATTGTACTTGCTGGATTTATGAATCTTATTCCATTAAATCTTATTAGACATTATAAAAATAGAATTCTAAACATTCATCCAGCATTATTACCAAATTATGGAGGCAAGGGATATTACGGAGATAATGTACATAATTCCGTTCTTAAATCAGCGGATAATAGTTCAGGAATAACTATTCATCTTGTTAATGAAGAATATGATAAAGGAAAAATAATTTTTCAAAAATCTATTCCTATTAATTTAGATGAAACATTGGAAAGTTTGAGTTCTAGAATTCATGAATTAGAGTATAAATTTTTTCCTCAAATTATTGAAAAATACATTTTAAATAAATTATAATATTACTTTTGAGGATGAAAAAATTGAAAATAGAATCTGCTTTAATTTCTGTGTTTAATAAAGAGGGAATTTCTGAGGTTTGTATGGCTCTTTTTCGAAAAGGAATAACCATTTATTCTACTGGTGGAACTAAAAAGTTTATAGAAAATTTAGATATTCCAGTAAAATCTGTTGAATCTTTAACTGGTTATCCTTCAATCCTTGGTGGAAGAGTTAAAACACTTCATCCTAAAATTTTTGGATCTATTCTCTCAAGAAGTTCTAATAAACAAGACCTTATAGATCAGAAGACTCATAATATCCCTAAAATTAATTTGGTTATTGTTGATCTATATCCTTTTAAAGAAACGGTTATAAAGATAAAAGATAAGAATGAAATAATTGAAAAAATTGATATTGGGGGAGTATCTCTCATTCGTGCTGCAGCAAAAAATTATGATGATGTATTAGTCGTTTCTTCAAGAAACCAATACATTAAATTATTAGAAGATTTAGAGTCAAATAATTTTATTACAAATGAAGAACTTAGAAAAAGTTATGCCTCTAAAGCTTTTAAGTTAGTTACAGAATATGACGGAGATATAAGTGATTATTTTAATGAATCTTTTGAAAATGAAAATTCAAAAATTCTTAGGTATGGTGAAAATCCACACCAGAGTGCTGTCTTTAAAGGTAATATAAATGATGTTTTTAGTCAGTTACATGGAAAAGATCTTTCATATAATAATTTATTAGATGTTGATTCTGCAGTTAAATTAATAACTGAGTTTACAGATACAACATTTGCTATTATAAAACATAATAATGCTTGTGGAATAGCATCAGCACTTGATGTTATTTTATCTTATGATTTAGCTTTTGCTGCAGATTCATTATCTGCTTTTGGTGGAGTTTTAATTTCTAATAAAGAAATAGATGTTTTGTCTGCTAAGAAAATGAATACTCTTTTTTTTGAAATAATTATTGCACCAAGCTATCAAGAAAAAGCTTTGAATATATTAAAATCAAAAAAAAATAGAATAATCCTTGTTCAAAAACGATCTATTAAAAATCAGCAAAGTTATAAGTCCATTCTTAATGGAAGATTGGAACAGGATGTTGATAATATAAAGAATGATGATTCTAATTGGGATAGAGTAACTAAAATGATGCCATCAAAGAGAGAATTAAAAGATTTAGAATTTGCTAATAAAGTTGTAAAACATTCTAAATCTAATTCTATTGTCTTAGTAAAAAATTTACAGATGATATCTAGTGGTGTTGGACAAACATCAAGAATTGATGCATTAAATTTTGCTATTGATAAAGCTAGAAGATTTGGTTTTTCTATTAAAGGATCTGTTATGGCCTCTGATGCGTTTTTTCCTTTTCCAGATTGTGTGGAAATTGCTGCTAAATCAGGCATAAGTTCTATAATTCAACCAGGGGGTTCTATAAAAGATAATCTTTCAATAGAAATGTGTGATAAAAATAATATTTCTATGATTTTTTCAGGAATAAGACATTTTTATCATTAATAGAACAATAAGTTATATTTTCTTATTTTTGTAAAAAAAATTTATTAAATTTTTTCTTTCTCTAATTTATTTAAATTTACAGTATGGGATTTTTTGATTATTTTAATGATTATTTTAATAATGATTTGGCTATTGATTTGGGGACAGCAAACACTCTAATAGCTAGTAAGGGATCTGTTGTTGTTGATGAACCATCAATAATTGCAATTGATAGAACGACAAATAAAGTTTTGGCCATTGGATCAGAAGCTATGCAAATGCATGAAAAAACTCATGAAAATATTAAAACTATTAGACCATTAAAAGATGGTGTTATTGCTGATTTTCACGCAGCAGAACACATGATTAGAGGAATGATTAAAATGATTGATGGTGGAAAAAAATTTTTTCCTGTCTCTCATAGAATGGTAATTTGTATTCCTTCAGGTATTACTGAGGTTGAAAAAAGAGCAGTTAGAGATTCTGCTGAACATGCTGGTGCAAAAGAGGTTTATATGATTCATGAACCTATTGCTGCAGCAATAGGTATAGGTATAAAAATAGATAGACCGGTAGGATATATGGTTGTTGATATTGGAGGTGGAACAACAGAGATTGCAATTATTGCTCTTTCAGGGATAGTAACCAATCAATCTATTCGTATTGCAGGAGATAGTTTAACAGATGATATTCTTGATTATATGAAAAGGCAACATAATTTATTAATTGGTGAAAGATCTGCTGAAAAAATAAAAATTGAAGTAGGCTCAGCTATGACAGAGCTTAAAGATCCACCAGATGATTTGGATATTAGAGGTAGAGATTTAGTCTCAGGTATACCTAAAGTTGTTAAAATCACATATCCAGAAATAGCTTTTGCTATGGATAAATCTATAGCAAAAATTGAAGAAGCGGTTTTAAAAGCTTTGGAAAGTTCTCCTCCAGAACTTTCAGCAGATATCTATGATAATGGTATATATCTTACAGGTGGTGGGGCTTTATTGCGTGGTTTAGATAAAAGATTATCAGTAAAAACAAAACTTCCTATTCATATTGCAGAAGAACCTCTAAGAGTTGTAGTTAAAGGAACAGGAACTGCATTAAATGATATTGATGGTTTTCGTGCTGTGTTAATGTCTTAGTTTACTATGCGTAACCTACTTAGAATTTTAGGTTTATATAAATACTCTATTTCTTTTTGGATTTTGGTTGTATTGTCTTTCTTTTTCTTATTAAATAATAATTTGTTTTTAAAATCTTATTATTTTAATTCTTCAAATTATATATCAGGCACAATATTTTCTTTAAGAAATTCTTTTATTAATTATTTTAAAATAAAATCACAAAACATAGAAATTTTGAATGAAAACAATGATTTATTTGAACAAATTTTATATTATAAATCTAGCAAAAAATCAAATGCTGATACATTAAATGTTAGGTATAGATTAATTTCTGCTAATGTTATTAATAATTCTATAAATAAAAATGAAAATTATATTACTTTAGATAAAGGTAGTAAAGATGGAGTTGAAGTAGGAATGGGAGTTATTTCATCCAAAGGAATAATTGGAAAAGTTCAATATATTTCTGATAATTTTTCCACTTTAATTTCTTTATTAAATACATCATATTATGTTTCTACATTGATAAAAAGTACAAACACACTTTCTTCCTTAAATTGGGATGCGGAAAATCCAAACAAAGCTAAGCTTTTATATATACCAAAGCATATTAATCTTCATGAAGGAGATTCTGTTATTACTTCTTCTTTTAATACTATATACCCAAAAGGAATAGGAATAGGAATAATAAAACATATAAATAAAAACATTAATTCTAATTTTTATGATATTGATATTGAATTATTTCAAAGCTTTCATAATTTATCATATGTATATATTATAGTAGATACACAAAAAGAAGAAAAAGTTTTATTAGAATTAAAAAATAATGATGAAGAATAATATTCTATTATTTTCTTTACTAATGTTCATGCAAGTTTTTGTTTTAAACAAAATACTTTTTTTTGATTATGTTTTGTTGGCTCCTTATGTTTTGGTTTTAATACTTTATCCATATTATAAAGATTCTATAATAACTTTAGTAATAGGTTTTTTGTTAGGTTTAATTATTGATGTTTTTAATGATTCCTTAGGATTATACTCTTTTATTAGTATAATAATACTTTATTTTAAAAATTCATGGGTTTTAAAAATAATTGGAGAAGATAAAGCCGAAGAAATTTCTTTAATGTCAATTTTTAATTTAGGGTCTTTTAAATTTTTTAATTTTTCTTTTCCAATAGTAATGCTCTATTATATATTATTACTAATATTTGAATCAAATGCTTTTTTTACATTAAATGCTTTTTTTATATTACTTTTTTCAAGCATTTCTACTTATGTTTTTATGATATTAATGCAGTATTTATTTTTAAAATTGGATTTGAAAAATGAGTGGAAATAGAACAATTTTTTTTAAGCTATTTATTTTTATTGTCTCATTATTATTTATTTTAAGATTATTTTATTTACAAATTTATGATACCTCTTCACAACAGCTATCAGCAAACAATATTTTGCATTTGGAAACCGTTTTTCCTTCTAGGGGTATTATTGTTGATGCAAATGATAAGATTATAGTTGAAAATCAGCCTGTATATGATTTTTATGTTATTCCTAATCAATTAATAATTTCAGATACATCTCAATTATTAAAAATATTTAATATATCTCTTGATAAATTTCATGAAATAATACATAAAGCAAAAAAATATTCTAAACATAAGCCTTCTATTTTTTATAGTGGTATTACACATCAAGAATTTGCGTATATGCAAAATCAATTTTCCAATTTTAAAGGGATTTATCATGTGGCAAAGCCTATCAGATATTATCCTAAGCCTCAGTTGACACATCTTTTGGGACATGTGGGAGAAATAAGTTCTCAACAACTAATAAATGACTCAACAAATTATTATAAAATTGGAGATTTAATAGGAATAGGAGGGATTGAAAAATATTATGAAAAATCATTGAGAGGAACAAAAGGTTATGAGTTGAAAGTTTATGATGTAAAAGGTCAGTCTGTTGGTAGTTATAATAATGCACTCAATGATTCTTTAGTTTTAAATGGAAAAAAAATAAAATTATCTATTGATTCTGATCTTCAGATTTATATAGAAAAATTATTAATTAATAAAGTTGGTAGTGTAGTAGCTATTGAGCCATCTACTGGTAATGTTTTGGCAATGGCATCTTCACCTGATTTTGATTTAAATTTTTTAACAGGAAGAGATTATTCAAAAAATTATTTGACTTTACAAAATGACAGTTTAAAGCCTATATTTAATAGAGCTCTAATGGCAACTTACCCTCCAGGTTCAATGTTTAAATTGATACAGTCATTAATTGGGCTTCAAAATAATTTGATTAATTATCATGATAAAATTTTTATTGATCATTCTAATATTGGAGATTTAGCACCTATTGGGTATTATGATTTAAAACAAGCAATTATTAAATCATCAAATAATTATTTTTTTAAGTTATTTCGAAAAATTATAAATAGAGAAAAGGATAGTAATACTTATGTGGACTCTAGATTGGGTTTAATAGAGTGGAATAATTATGTAAAAAATTTTGGATTAGGATCAAGTCTTAATATAGATATGCCAATATTAAGTTCTGGTTTTGTTCCATCATATAATTACTATGATGACCTATACGGAAGAAATAGATGGAAGTTTTCTAATATATATTCTTTAAGTATAGGGCAAGGAGAATTATTAGTAACACCTCTTCAGATGGCTAATTTAGCTGCTATTATTGCCAACAGGGGAATTTATTATACGCCAAAAATTGCGATTGAAATTGATGGTAAAAAAGTTATGAATCAAACAAGAATCAATACGGATATAGATATAAATCATTATAATTATATCATTGACGCTATGGAAGATGCAGTGAAGTTGGGGTCTGCTCGTAGGGGATATATGAATGATATAATTTTATGTGGGAAAACTAGTACTGTGCAAAATCCTCATGGCTATGATCACTCTGGTTTTATTGGATTTGCACCGAAAAAAAAACCAAAAATTGCAATTTCATCATATATTGAAAACGCTGGACAGGGAGGTCGTGCTGCTGTGTCTATAGCTAGTTTAGCAGTTGAGTATTATATAAATAATGGTATTAAAAGAAAATGGTTAGAGGAGTATGTTTTATTAGGAGATTTTATAGATGAGGAAGATACAGAATAATATATTTTCAATAGATCCTCTGATTACTATTATTTTTTTAATTTTAGTATTTATTGGTTTTATTTCAATTTTTTCTACACAATTTCAAAATGATGTTGTTTTTTTTAGTTTTAATAATGAAGCATTTAAACAATTAATTTGGATAATATTTTCTTTTGTAATATTAATTTCAGTCTTTTTTTTAGAGCATAGATTTATTTATAATTTAGCCGTACCTCTATATGTTTTCTCCATTCTTCTTTTGATAGCTGTTTTTTTTGTAGGAGTTGAAGTGTCTGGATCCAAATCTTGGTTTTCTGTTTTTGGTTTTAGATTTCAACCATCAGAGTTTTCTAAATTTTCAACAGCATTATTACTAGCAAAAATTTTTGATTCATATAATTTAAATTTAAAATCTTTAAAAAATTTGATGTATGTTTCTATAGTTATTGTATTACCTTCATTATTGATTTTGATTCAAGGTGATTTTGGTACAGCTTTGGTATTTTCATCATTTTTTTTAGTTTTTTTTCGAGAAGGCATGTCTCTTTATTTAGTCCTTTTTATTGTAAGCATTGTAGTAATTTTTTTATTAGGATTAATTTTTGATCCTAATACTTTATACATAGTATTTTCTGTGTGTTTTTTAATTGCTATTGGCTTATCTAAAAAAAATCCTCGAAACTTCGTTAATCTTTTCGTTATTTATGTTGTTACTATGATTGTAATTAATGGACAAGGAGTTATATTAAATGATGTATTAAAACCTTATCAGAAAAATAGAATTGAATCTTTAATAAATCCTGGTGCGGATCCTTTAGGTGCAGGATGGAACATAACG
>Ga0257112_10001188_pt1 | contig 10014 bp, 10 predicted proteins | sample LP_taG_5_FD_191565 | JGI IMG/M metagenome (GOLD analysis project Ga0257112, IMG submission 191565) | Marine microbial communities from Northeast Subartic Pacific Ocean, Canada - LP_J_2015_P26_1000m | ecosystem: Environmental > Aquatic > Marine > Oceanic | place: Canada: Northeast Subartic...
TGAAACAATATCAAATTATCAAGCGATACAATTTATGTTAGCTGATAGTGTAAATGAATTAGCAGCAGCACGTTTAATGTTATATGAAGCTTGCAAAGCACATGATACAAATCAAGATGTCAAAATATTACACGGCAAATGTTCAATGGTTAAACTTTATGCTTCTGAAATGGCCAATAGGATTGCTGATCGAGCTGTTCAAATATTTGGTGGAAGAGGATATATGAGAGAAAATGTTGCTGAACGATATTATCGTGAACTTAGAGTAGATCGTATTTGGGAAGGAACAAGTGAGATACACAGAATAATTATTGCTAATTCTCTTTATAAAAGAGGCTTGCAATCCTTAATTGAATAAATAGGTAATTGAAAAATTATGATAGTTTTTTGGAGAAAAATTTATGCAAAGCATGACAATGTAAAAGCGTATACATTACTATCACCAGCTTTAATTTTAGTTATTCTAGCTATGGCCGTGCCAATGGCACTAATGTTGAGCTTTAGTATGTTTACTCAAGTTAGCATGATGGAGATTGATTATACTTTTACATTTCAAAGATATATTGATTTCTTTCAAAAAAATTTGCTGGTCACACTTCTCATAAAGTCAATTAAAATATCATTTCTCGTAACTCTAATTACACTTATCACGGCATACCCAGTTTGCTATTACATCGCTTTTTATGTCAAAAAAAACAAAATGCTGTGGCTTGTTTTGCTCACTTTGCCTTTTTGGACATCTTATTTATTAAGAGTATTTTCTTGGAAGATTATTCTTGGAACAAAAGGAGTGATAAACTCTTCATTGATCAACGCTGGAATTCTTAGCGAACCTCTTACATTTCTTATGTATTCACAGACCGCAGTAGTTATTACTCTTACTCACGCATGGGCAGCATTTGCATTACTACCTTTATATGTTTCGTTAGAAAAAATTGACTTTTCTTTCATTGAAGCTGGAAGAGATCTTGGGCTCTCTCGATTTGAAGTGTTTTGGAAAATTACATTTCCATTATCGTTACCTGGCGTAATAGGTGCAATATTAATCATATTCATTCCAACAGTAGGTGATTATGTGACCCCAGCCTTACTTGGAGGAACTGATGGTCGTATGCTTTCGAATATGATCCAGGCTTACTTTGGGAAAATAAATAATATGCCTCTTGGTGCTGCATCAGCTACAATTATGCTAACAACTGTTGTACTCATAACAATAATTGTGTCGAATGTAACAAAAAGACTTACACAAAGGTTAACTTAAAAATGAACGAAAAAAATAGTACATTACTGATTTATACCCTTCTTTATTTTGGGTTTCTGTATGTACCAGTTTTATTCTTACCTATATTTAGTTTTAACGATGCAAATTATATGTCATTCCCTCTCGCTGGATTTACAACGGAGCACTATGAAGAGATGTGGTCAAAAAGAAATCTACATAAAGCTCTATGGGCGAGTATAAAAGTAGGAGTAGTTGCGAGTGTCGTTAGTACAACAATTGCACTTTTTGCAGCGAAGGCATTTGCTCGATATAAATTTAGAGGGGAAAAGATCTCTTATGGAGGTATTATGATGCCATTTTTGATACCTGAAATTATCTTGGCTGTAGCTATACTTGTAATTTGGGTCAATCTTGGATTTAAATTGGGGCTCGTTCCAGTCACAATTGGCCACACTTTATTTTGTACACCTTTTGCAATGTTAATACTTATAGCCCGTATTGAAGGTTTTGATTTTTCACTTGAAGAGGCCTCTAGAGATTTAGGAGAGAATGCGTGGGGAACATTTTTTAGAGTGTCATTTCCATTGTATTTGCCTGGAATAGTCGCAGCTCTTCTTCTCAGTTTCATAATTTCTTTTGATGAATTTATTCTTGCATTCTTTTTAACTGGAAGTGACGCAACGTTACCTATGTATATGTGGGGCCAAATGAGATTTGTTCAGAAGTTACCTCATGTATTGGCTTTGGGAGCAGTAATTATTGTGTTTACTACTTTTATTGTTTTGTTAGCATTCTGGTTAAGAAATGTTGGGCAAGGGAAAGCAAAGAAAGATATAGCTATAAAATTATAAAAAATTATGAACAATTCATTTATACAGATCAATAATATTTCAAAACACTTTGCAGATGTAAAAGCAGTTGACGATGTTTCAGTTGAGATTAAAGAAGGTGAATTTTTTTCACTTTTAGGACCCTCTGGATGTGGTAAGACAACATTGTTGAGGCTATTGGCAGGATTTGAATACCCTACTTCTGGTAATCTATTAATTGATGGGACAGATATTACTGCATTACCCCCAGACAAAAGACCTACAAATATGGTTTTTCAAAACTATGCAATTTTTCCTCATCTTAATGTAGAAAAAAATATTCAATTTGGACTAAGAAAACTTGGTTTAAGTAATGATGAGATAGATAAACGAGTTAAAGATGTTCTCTCATCAGTTAAGCTTGAGGGGTATGAGGAAAGATTTAGTAATCAACTATCTGGTGGTCAAAGGCAGCGTGTCGCTCTTGCAAGAGCTTTAGTAAGGCAACCAAAAGTTCTATTATTAGATGAACCTCTAGGTGCTTTAGATAAAAAATTAAGAGATGAAATGCAATTAGAATTAAGAACTCTTCAAAAAAATATCGGAATTACTTTTGTATTCGTTACTCACGATCAACAAGAAGCCATAAGTATGTCAGACAGAGTTGCGGTTATGAACGATGGAAAAATTCAACAATTATCAGTACCCAATGAACTTTATAAGAATCCAGAAAATATATTTGTAAGTGATTTTATTGGTGAAACGAATTTTCTTAAAGCTGAGACTAAATCAAGTGATGGAGAATTCATCAATGTTTCAATCGAAGGATTGGGAGAATTTAAAATTAAAAATAATTTAAATATCGCTGCAAATTCTTCAGATGTTGTTTGTAGTGTTCGCCCAGAATCAATGATGATCTCTAAAGTAAAATCTGACTGGGATATTTGTCTTGATGCTAAGATTTGTCAGACTTCATATTTAGGAGAAATGACAAGATTTTATGTTGAAGCTAAAGGAATAGACAAGATAATCACTGTTTCTTCTCAACATTTTGACAATCAGTCTTTTGAGAATAACGAATGTTTTATAAGTATGAGTTTAGAAGATATTTCTTTATTGAATAAAAAATAGCCTGTCCTCTAAAAGAGAACAGGCTATTTTGAGATAAATTAATCTCTGATCAACCGCCAGCAACCATTTCAGCCCATTGAGCTTCCATGTAGTCAGTTACTTCGTCTGAAGGCATGACTGAGAACATCCCATTTGAAAGGTGTTCCTCAGGATTCGATGCGACTCCACGCTCAGCTAATTCATCAGCAGTGATTGTGCTAAAGCCTTTTCTATTTGAATGACCATAACCCCACTCACTTAGTAAGTAAGCTGAAGTTTCAGCACTAGTAGCTCCATTAATCATTGCGTATGCTTTATCAAGGTCTGCACCTTTAACAATTGCAAGCCCACAAGCCCACGTCATTGTTCCATTAGCAGGCTGCATCATTTTTGCTCCAGCACCCCATGCAATTTCGTTCCATCCAAGAGCTACGTCTATTTCTTCGTTACCTAGCGCCTCTATCAATGAGGAAGGATCTCCGAAGAACGCACGTATTTGTCCGTTATCTCTCATTTCACGAAACTTATTGATGCCTTTATCAATAGCAGCTTTAGTTAATTGATCTTTTTCTCTGATATCAATTCCAAGATGATGCATCATTAAAAATAATGAGTCAGCAGCTGAGTCTAGTATACCAACTTTACCTTTCATTCTTGGATCTTCCATTAGAGCAAAACTTTCATTGTCAGCGTTCATCCATGGAACTCGATCAGGCATATAAAATAAGGTTGTATCACCCCAATCAACTGGTGCTAAATAGTGCTCTCCATTAACCTGAGCACTTGGTAGGTCTCTAATTTCAGGGAACATATCATTCCAGTTATCTATACGAGAAGTGTCTAATGGTTGAAGTACTCCAGCTCTCACCCATCGAGCTATTTCACCTTGGCATGGCCAAGCTAAATCGACTTCAAAACCAGCTTTTAATTTTTGTAACCCTTCTTCAGCATCACCAAATATTGAGTATTCAGGCGACCCATGTTCTTCTACATATGATCCAAATAGTCCATCATCATCATATCCGCCCCATAGAAAAACACTTCCAGGCTCATCAGCAAAAACCTTTGATGTGGTAAATAATCCGGTTATAAAAACCATCAATATTGCCACCCCTAAAGTTTTTACTAAAAAATTATTAGTTTCATAGTATTTAGACATTTAACCCCCATTAATTAATTAATTAATTAAGATTTATAAGAACAATAATTTCAGAAAATTTCAATAAGAATAAATAAAATTTATAGATTAGGTTTGAATTTATTTGATTTAAACCAAGGCTCTAACTGCTCTATGTTATAGCCAGCTTGAAAAACACTTATATCTTCAAATGGTTTTCCTACTATTTGAACACCAGTAGGCACTCCATTACTGGCTAAACCGGAAGGAATTGAGAGCACAGGTAAACGATTTAACATATTAAAAGGGTAGCATAAGGTCCATCCTAAATCCGGTGAAGAGATTTCTTTACCATTAACTAAAACTTTATCTCTAAATAAATCCATATCTGCTTTCACAGCAGGAATTGATAAAGTTGGACAAATAAATGCATCATATTTATCTATTATAGGACCAAATTCTTCGAACATTTTTCCTGCCACTTTATTGCACTCATATAGTGTCATTCCTAAATCAATACCCATTGTTGGATGATTTATTTTCTTTTTCTCTAAAATTGCTTTGTTAATTATTTCTGATGTCATCCCTATATCTTTTGCATAATCTGTTAATTTTTCACTATGTTCAGGAATCAATTCAGCAATAAAATTTGCAAAAAGATGAGCATAATAATTATAACAAGTATCTTCTAATTCTTTTTTATTCCAATTCAATTTTACTTCTTCAACTTTGGCACCAAGACTTTTAAATTTTTTTAAAATATCCAAGGTATTTTTTTGCACTTCTTTATCAATTTCAAAAAATCCTAAATCCATAGAATATGCAATTTTCCAGTTTTTAATATTTTCAAATTTTTTAGGAATCGATAATTTTGGTTTTAAACTTGTAATGTCTTTTGGATGAGGACCTGACATAACATTTTGCATTAATGCGCAATCTTCAACTGTTCTTGCCATTGGTCCAACCACACAATACTGATCATGATTAAAAGGAGCTTCTTGGGGATTACGTCCATGAGGAGGTTTAAAACCAATAAGGCCACAAGCTGAAGCCGGTATTCTTATGGATCCCCCAATATCAGAACCTGTTGCTAAAGTTGTGCATCCAGCAGCTAAAGAAGCACCTGACCCTCCTGATGAACCTCCTGGTGTAAATTCTAAATTCCATGGATTTCTTGTAACTCCCCAAATTTTAGAATGAGTAAAAGAAGTGCAAGAAAATTCTGGAGTTGTAGTTCTGCAGTGAATAATGGAACCTGAATTTATAATTCTTTCTACATCAACCACTGTTTTTGAAGCTATATGATCTTTTAGTATTAAAGAACCATTAGTATTTGGCTGTCCTTTAATATCTAACTCATCTTTTATTGCCATTGGTATACCTTCCAGAGGAAGAATTTCTTTATTTGAGAAAAATTTATTTTCAGAAACTTTTGCAGCCTCTATAGCTTTTTCATAAAAAGTAAAATTATGAGCATTAATTTTTGAATTAACTTTTTCAGATCTATCTATGACTGCTTTAATTAATTCAACTGGTGATAAAGTTTTATTTTTGAATTTTGATAAGGCTTCAGTTGCAGATAAATAGTACAATTCCATTGATGACTAATAAGTTTATTTAAATAGACATTCAATTATTTTTTTCATATAAATTTTAAATGTCTATAAAATATAAAAAAGTTTCTCTAGCTTCTCTAGAAGAATTTGAATCATTTTGCACTAATAATCCAGATATAAAATATATTGATGCTATATTAAGTGATATTTCAGGAATAATAAGAGGCAAAAGATTGCCAATTAATGAAGCAAAAAAACTTTTTATTTCTGGTATTCAATTTTGTTATTCTACTTTTTTATTAGATGCTTCAGGATATTGTGCAGATGCGGCTGGAAGAGGGTTTAGTGATGGCGATCCAGATGCAACATTTTTTCCAGTATCAGGATCATTAATGATTATGCCTTGGCATAAAGATCCTTTGGCACAGGTATTAATTACAATTCAGGATGACTCGCGTTACAGTTCAATTATAGATCCACGAAATGTATTAGCTAAAGTGTTGGAAAAATTTGATGATCTCAATTTATCCTTAAAAGTTGCTTTTGAATTAGAATTTTATTTATTCAAAAAAAGAAAAAATTTGTATGAAAAACCTGAAGCAGCTATTTCCAAAGAAACGAAGAGACAAAGTGAAGGTACTCAAGTTTATGGTATGCGAGAATTAGATGAATTTTATGATTTTTTAGAAGATGTTAATCAGTATTGTAAAATGCAAAATATTCCTGCAACTACAGCTTCTTCTGAATTTGCACCAGGTCAATTTGAAATTAATTTAAATCATACATCTGATGTTCTTAAATCAGCAGATGATGCAGCCTTACTTAGGCGAGTTATCAAGGAAACAGCATTGAAACATGGTCATGAAGCTAGCTTTTTATCGAAACCATTTGTTGATCAAACTGGTAGCGGTATGCATGTTCATTTAAGTTTATTTGATAAAAACAACCATAATATTTTTTCAAGTACTCAAGAAGAGGGAAGTGAACAATTAGGTCACGCAATAGCGGGATTACAAAATACTACTTATGACAGTTTTTTAATTTTTGCTCCTAATATTAATGCTTATAGACGTTTTCAACCTAATCAATATGTTCCTGTCAATAATTCTTGGGGTCCTAATAATAGATCTGTAGCTTTTAGAGTTCCAAGAAGTGATATAGATTCTAGAAGAATTGAGCACCGCATAGCAGGAGCTGAGGCGAATTCTTATCTGGTCTTAGCAGCGATATTAGCAGGTATACATTTAGGACTTGTTAACAAAATGAAGCCTTCAAAATTTCGAATTGATAATGCATGTACTGATCTAGATCCAGCAATGCCTATGTCGATAGAAAAATCTATTGAACTTTTTGAATCCTCAAATTTTTGTAAAGATTATTTAACCAGTGAATATGTAAAATTGTATTCTGATTTAAAAAGAAAAGAACAAGAGTCATTTCATTCTGAGATTTCTGATTTAGAATATAAATGGTATCTTAATCTTTAACCTTGCCGTTTAAGGTTAATAATTCTTTATATAATTCTACCCTTCTATCACGAAACAGACCCCAATTTCTTCTAAAGAGATGATCTTCTTCTATATCAATTTCAGCAGTAATAATTTCTTCTTTGTCTTTACTTGCTTCTGATAAAATAGCTCCACTACGATCACAGATAAATGATTTCCCATAAAAACCATTTGTTTGTCCTTTAACAGTTTCAAAACCAATTCTATTTGAAGCTACCACCGGCATAACATTTGCTGCTGCATGACCTTGCATTACTCTTTGCCAAGCTCCTGAACTATCATACTGGCTTCGCGGTTCATCTCCAATTGCTGTTGGATAAAATAATATATCAGCACCTTTTAAAGCCATAATTCTTGCGGCTTCTGGAAACCATTGATCCCAACAAATACCAACACCAATACATCCAAATTTAGTATTCCACACTTTAAACCCTGTATCTCCTGGATTAAAATAATATTTTTCTAAATAACCAATACCATCAGGAATATGAGATTTTCTATAGTTCCCAAGAATTGTTCCATCGCTATCAATGATCGCAATTGAATTAAAGTATGCATTTTTATCTTTTTCAAAATAACTAATGGGCAATACAACCTGTAATTTTTTAGCAATATCAGACATTTCTTTTAAAAGAGAATTATCATCAAAAGGTTTTGCTAAACGAAATATTTCCTCATCATATTCAATGCAGAAATATGGTGTTTGAAATAATTCTTGTAAAAGGATAATGTTTGCCCCTTTATTTGCGGCATCATTTACAATTTTTTTAGCTTTGGTAATATTTTCTTCTATTTCCCAACTGCAAGTCATTTGGGTAGCAGCTACAGTAATCGTCATTGATCCATTCTTTTTTTAAATTGTAAGTACTCATATAATTCTATGATTTTTTTACTAGCCCCTTTTTCAAATAAAGCAGGAATTATAGAGTGTATTGCAGCCATTAAAGACGCTTTTAATAGGTTAAATGAAACACCAAGAGCAACAAACATATGCTTAAAGTAACTTTCTTGCACGTTTTCGCAGTGTTTTTTAGATTTAATAAATATATTCATATATTTCAAATACTTAAAGGTTGTTGTTGAGTAATGCAATGAATGTTACCCCCACCCATCGATATATCTATTCCATTTATAGCAATAATTTTTCTGTCAGGAAAGGTATCTTGTATAATTTTTTGAGCTTTGTTATCAGCTCTCTCATCTTTAAATGAAGGCATTACTATTCCCTTATTAGCAATGTAAAAGTTAATATAGGAACTTGGCTCATCATCATTAGGAATTAATCTCTTATATGACATTTCCAATTCAATTATTTCTAAAGCACGACCTTTATTGTCCACAGATGTTTTAAGTATTTCCATATTTTCATTAGTTTTTTCATAAAAAGGATCAAGCTTATCTGAACAGGAAAGCGCTAAAATTTTTCCAGGTGCTACAAAACAAGCTATATTATCAACATGACCATCCGTACCTTCATCAGTACCACTTTTTAACCATATAATTTTATTGACTCCGAGATAGTTTTTTAAATTTTCTTCAATTTGTTCTTTTGAAAGTTCAGGATTCCTATTTTTATTTAATAAACATTGTTCAGTAGTAAGCAATGTACCATCTCCATCTGTATGGATTGATCCTCCTTCAAGAATCATTTTATTTTTAAAATACGTTGCTTTTGCATTTTCAATCATAAATTTTGCAATTTTGTTATCAGAGTCATGAGGAGAAAATTTTCCCCATCCGTTAAATTCCCAATCTACACCACCTAGTTTTTTTTCTTTATTTATTAAAAAAATTGCACCACTATCTCTAGCCCAAGCATCATCATTCACAAATTTAAGAATTTCTACTTTTTCATTTAATAATTTTGATGCATTGGCAATATTATCAGGATGAACAATCATTTTTACTGGTTCAAAATTTGAAATAGAATTTGCAACATTTGCCCATGCTATTCTTCCTTTTTCTATATCAAAATGTGACCAAGTAGGCACTTCGGCATAACCTTTAAATTCTGAATTATCATGAGGCCATTGCATCCAACAACATTCATGCTGTTCCCACTCAGCTGGCATAATATAATTGTCATCTTTTGGAGTCATTATTATTAATATTGTACAAAAATTATAGTTTTTTTAAACTATAATTAACTATTTGCTAAATTATTTCTTTTTATTCTTTTTATTCTGTTTAATATTATATTCAAATTTAAGGAAGCAATTTATGAAAATTATTAGGAATATTTTCTTAGAAGCCACAGCTGAGGAATGGGTAACAGTAGCTGGAGCAACTAGATCAGGCATAAGAGCAGCGAAAGAAGTTGTTAAAATTATCTAAATTTTATTTAATATCGTTATCCTACCGCCAACCACGAAGAATGTTGAGAGGTTAATTATTTTCTAATCCACATTTTGTACATTTTCGAAATAGAAAATCACCTTTCTTGCCTTTTTTTTCAATCTGATCGCTACACGCAGTAACAACAAAGCCAATTATAATTATAAAAATAATTTTTTAAACATTTGTATTGATGCCCTTGGGTAATTGTTGCGTGATACATCCAGGACCGCCACCACCGATTGCTTGATAAAAAGCCGGGATTGGAACAATTGTTCGATCTTTATAAATATCTTGAATTAACTTATATGCTTTTTCATCAAGTTCCGGATCGACTTCAGGCACCAAGACAGAATTA
>Ga0257112_10001189_pt1 | contig 10011 bp, 8 predicted proteins | sample LP_taG_5_FD_191565 | JGI IMG/M metagenome (GOLD analysis project Ga0257112, IMG submission 191565) | Marine microbial communities from Northeast Subartic Pacific Ocean, Canada - LP_J_2015_P26_1000m | ecosystem: Environmental > Aquatic > Marine > Oceanic | place: Canada: Northeast Subartic...
CACCGTACATACTGGCGATATTGATAATCGAACCCGAGACCTGACGTTCCTTCAGATGTAACATAACATCACGTGCTAGGAGAAAATAAGCCGTTACTCCCACATGGTAGGCCCGATCAAAATCCTCAGCTGTGGCGATATTAATATCAGGTGCTGTGCCTCCATACGCATTATTGATCAATATGTCAATCTGCCCCATTTCTTTGACCACACAATTAATCAAATCCGGAATGGTATTGGTATCATCTTGGTGGAAACTGACTCCCAAATGACCGCCATTGGGTAGGGAATCGGCAAACTGCACTGCTCGGTCTTCCTTACGACTGGTGACAACCACACGGGCGCCAGCTTCAGCTAAGGCTCGACTCATCGTCGAACCCAACCAACCGCAGGCTCCAGTTACCATAGCCACTTTGCCCTGTAGGTTAAACAGCTCCATAACATGGCGCTCAGAAGTATTCATCAAATTCTCCATTTATGAGTAACAATTGTATTATTACAAAATAGCGTCGAAAACCAGCTTCTCTAAACCCTCGTCTCATTGATTATTCCCAAGCCTGATTTAATAGCCTCAACCAATTACCGTGCATAATAGCAACAATATCATCATGATTGTAGCTGCGTTTCTCCAACAGACCAACCAGCTTTTGCAAATCAGCGATAGTGTCAAGATCTGACGGCGATTGTTCCCGGCCGTATCCACCATCCAGATCAGTTCCAATTGCTGCATGACGACAGTTTCCCGCCAATTGGCATATATAATCAATATGATCGACAACCGTGTTCAAGGTGACCGAATCATTTCGACTTTCATCGATAGTCCAGCCCGGACTCAGCATCCAGGCATCGAACGCTAAGCCAATAACACCATTCCTTTGGAAAATTTCCCGAAGTTGTTGATCATCAAATTGTCGTTGATGGGAAACCAAAGCACGACAATTATTATGACTGGCCAGCACCAACCCTTCATAGTGTTCCAGCGATTCCCAGAATGCTTGATCCGAGCTATGGGTTAGATCCAGTAAGATTCCCAACCGTTCCATTTCCTTCAGTAAAGGAGGTCCCAAATCAGTCAACCCCACCTCTGTTCCGGTTCCACCCGCGTATCTTCCTAATCCGTAGTGGGTCAGACCTAGGATTCGCAGGCCATCCATTTTCCATTCTTCTAGTTGACCGGGTGTTAGAATTGGATCTGCCCCCTCCATGGTAATAACAAACCCTAAAGGCGGTGTATGATTGGGATCTACTTCAGACTCCCACTCTTCCCATTCGGTTATTTGCTGATTCAACTCAGTTTGGTTAGTAACAATACGAACATGGCCTTCTGTTTCAAGAGCACGATAATAGGATAGCTGACCGCGGGCAACCCCATAAGATTGGGTCGTTGATTCGTAATCCACGTACGGAGTTGGCTGGCCTGTTGAACGAGCAAATAGCGTCACAAAACTGAGTCCAATTCGCCCTTTATACATCTCTGGAAAAGCAACTGTCCCTTGAGCCCGGCCTTTGCCGGGTATTTTATTTTCCTGAGTCCGAATAGTGTAGACGGAATTAAGTAGGTTCCGGTTGCCCTGCAGCGCATTCCAAGAAAGATCGAGATGACCATCAATAATAAGCATAAAGCAAAACCTCCCCAATTTGGCATATCGATACTCTATCATATTCACGAATGAACATATTTGCATCTAAAAAGAGATATAAGATCTACCCAAATGAAACACCTAATTTAATACTTTTTTCCGGATGAAAATCCATTTCTTCATAGGCTTTTGGAGATTCCAAAAAAGGAACAACAGGCGACACAATATCTTCACATTGAAAACGCCCCTCACTAAGCCATTGCCAACAGATCTTTTGGATCCGAGCCCAATCCCAACGTGGATGGTCACGATTAGGATCACTACAAGATCGTGCGAAGATTAGATTTGGAATATTAAAATGAGCAACAGCCCCTAGATCAAGCCCACCCTTACACTCCTTCATCCAACCAACAACAGCAACATTGCCACCCCAAGCCAACCCGCGTATGGCTTGATCTAATGCTTCATAGGCCGCGCTGGTTTCAATGGCAACATCAATTCCTTGACCATTAGTTGCCGCCTTCAGTTCCTTAGCGACATCAACAGAAGTTGGATCCAGTGCCATATCCCCCCCTGCACTTATGGCTGCCTGACGTCGTTTTTCAATTGGATCTACAGCAGCAACAAACGAGGCCCCTGCCATTATTGCCATCTGTACCGTTATCTGTCCGATTGCCCCAAGCCCAAAAACAGCAACAGCATCTCCTAAACGAACCTGACCATCTCTTATTCCTCCTAAAGCGAAAAGAGTAGGATCGTAACAAACAGCTTCTTTCCATGTCATCCGATCCTCCAACCGCAACAAACCATTTGCGTTCCATGTATGAGTTTCACGAAGATGCCCATGGCTAGCAACACGATCACCAATGGAAAAACCCTCAACGCCATCCCCAATTTCAATAATACGACCAACACACATGTTACCAAGCCCCATAGGAAAACTACTACCTCGAACAGCATGATATCCTGTTAACTCTGACCCTCGTTTGGGGGCGCCAAACTCAACTTTGACACGAACTTGCCCATCACTAATAGGACTATCTTCATAATCCTGTAAAACAGGCTTTCTTGGAGCAATAGCAATTAACTCTTTCAACTTTTCTTCTCCTTATTTTCACAATGGGATATAATACGTTTTCTGCAATAACATGAACTTAAAATGCATACTTCTATATTATTAAAGATTAAACTATAATATAGACGTTCCGACGAAGTTTCAACACAAAAAAATAGCTAATGAATTCTTAATATTTACCACAGATAAAACTATCACAAAGGAGGTAGAAGTTAATGGCCCAGACATTTCGCGTAGGTCTGACAGGAGACTTCCTAAAACCAGATGGGACTATTGGCTTTGGAAACATTGGTGTGGATACGCTGGATCAAGCGACGGGAATTGAGTGGGAATTTCTGCCGGAAAACACCCCAACGTTGCGTGCGGATCAGATACACGGCTACAATGCATTACTAGTACTATCACCCACAGTAGATGCCACCACATTATATGGGAACGATGATTTGGCAATTATCGCTAGATTTGGCGTAGGATACGACAATGTGGATGTTGAAGCTTGTAGTACAAATGGTATTCTATTAACGATAACACCTGACGGTGTGAGACGGCCGGTTGCAGCTTCAATCATGACTTTTATTTTAGCCCTTAGTCATAAACTTACCATCAAAGACACCCTGATCCGTCAAGGTCGCTGGGCAGAAAAATTGGACCACATGGGATCGGGAGTTACTGGTCGAACACTAGGCGTAATCGGTTTAGGAAATATCGGTCGCGAAGTGTTTACATTAGCTAAGGCCTTTGGAATGCATCATCTAGCTTATGATCCCTACGCAACTATCGAACAAGCAAAAGCTATAGGAATTGAGTTGGTAAATATAGAAGACTTGCTACGAGAATCGGATTTTGTTTGTATTTGTTGCGCGCTGACTCCTGAAACACACTACTTGATTAATGCAGAACGACTCGAGTTGATGAAGGAAACTGCATACTTGATTAACACTGCACGTGGTCCCATTGTAGAAGAACAAGCGCTAATCAATGCACTACGTAATCAACGCATACAAGGAGCAGGATTGGATGTCTTTGAGCAGGAACCGATTGATACCAATAACCCTCTTTTAAGTATGGATAATGTTATTCTTACACCACATGCTATCTGTTGGACGGATGAATGTTTCTTAGGAAACGGCCAGAGCGCATGTCAAAGCATTGTGGATGTCTCAATGGGCCACATCCCACAAAACGTAGTCAATCACGATGTTGTGAATCATCCACGTTTAAAGGAAAAACTAAGTAAATTTCCCAACTGAATGGAGAAAAAATGAGAAAAAATAAAGTAAAACAAATTTTGAGTCAAGGTGGTACCTCAACAGGCACAATGGTGTTCGAATTTAACACCTCAGGAATTGCAAGAATCGCTGCTGGTGCGGGGGCAGAATTCCTGATATTTGATATGGAGCATACTGGATGGAGTATCGAAACCATACGTTCATTAATGGCAACGTCACGTGCTGCGGATATCGTTCCGATGGTACGTGTACCGACAACAGAATATCACTTTTTCGCTCGTTCATTGGATGTAGGAGCAATGGGGCTTATGGTACCCATGGTAGAGACTGAAGCCCAAGCAAAAATAATCGTGGATTCAGCTAAATATCCACCAATAGGCAAACGGGGTGCGGCGTTTGGTATTGCTCATGATGACTATGGAGAAGGTAATATTTTAGACAAAATGTCTAGCATTAACCAAGAAATATTATTGATAGCCCAAATTGAGACTGTACAAGGGCTAGAAAATGCAGATAAAATTGCCGCCTTGGACGGAATTGACGTATTATGGATTGGCCATTTTGATTTGACTAACTCGATGGAAATCCCCGGACAGTTTGACCATCCGAAATATCTACGGGCAGTAACCCATGTTGCCGAGATTTGTCAGAAACACGGCAAGTCAGCGGGATTCATGACTTCTAACGTTGAAGAAGGTCGTTCAATGCGAGAAAAAGGATTTCGATGCTTGGCCTATGGCGGGGACTTATGGTTGTATAAACAGGCCTTGCAACAGGGTATCAACACACTAGATAATAAGGAATAATGGGAAGGCAGAAATTATGAACTCCAAACTATCGCCTCCAGTGTCATACTATGGGGAAGATACCCCACTACCAGAACACAAAGAATTGCGAGCCGGACCGCTATCTTTAATGTTCGAAGATGGCGATTTGCGGTACGTTCGTTTTGGAAATCAGGAGATTATCCGCCGAGTGTACGTAGCAATTCGTGATCATAACTGGGATACAATACTGCCGAAATTATCGAATCTACAAATGGATATAGCTGATGAAAAATTCAAAATCACTTATGATGTAGAAAACAAGCAGGATAATATCCATTTCTTTTGGCAGGGCACAATTATCGGCGAAGAGGATGGAACCGTCACCTTCAGCATGGATGGTGAAGCGATTTCAACTTTTGAGCGCAACCGTATCGGTTTTTGTCTCCTTCACCCAATGTCTTGCAGCAATATCCCATGTCGCGTCGAAAAAATTGATGGAACAATAGAAAAGGGTATTTTCCCCGAGTTTATCTCACCACATCAACCATTTATGGATATGCAGGCAATTTCCCACCAAGTTGAAACTGATCTTTGGGCTGAAGTCAGGTTTAGCGGTGATATCTTCGAAATGGAGGATCAGCGGAATTGGACGGATGCATCGTACAAAACCTACTGTACACCACTTGCTGTTCCTTATCCGGTGGAGGTAAAAGCCGGAACGAAAGTTTCACAGTCGATTAGACTAATCCTCAAATCAGAATCAAATAAAACCAAACCAGTTGAAAAAATTGCATGTCTTACGAATGAAAGAGACAGCCATACTATCTTTACCTTCGATACAGAAGCCTCACATTCTATGCCACGTATTGGACTAGGGATCGCATCACATGGTCAACCTCTTTCTGAAAAGGAACTGGAACGCCTCAAAGCCATTAATCTATCCCATCTCCGGGTGGACATTGACTTCAACTTAGATTACCAACAAACACTGCAACGGGCTATAAACGAAGCAAATTTGTTAAATATATCTCTAGAAGTTGCCCTGCATCTAGACAATTCAGCTGAAGAACAAATCAAAAGCTGGAAAAGGGCAATTGAACAGTTCGAACCACCTGTGACAACCTATCTTATCTTTCATCAGGATGAGTCATCCACCTCTTCCAAATGGATTGAAATTGCCCACCGTTATTTGTCTGGCGTCAAAATCGGAGCTGGGACAAATTCATACTTTACTGAATTGAACCGCAATCGCCCTTCAGCGGAGCGACTAGATCTGATTTGTTATTCCATCAATCCACAAGTTCATGCTTTCGATAACTCTTCACTAACGGAGACTCTTGAAGCACAAGCTATCACAGTTGAAAGTGCTCAACAGTTTTCTGCAGGATTACTACTTGCGGTAACTCCAATAACTTTTCTGCCACGTTTTAACCCCAATGCCGCTGCGCCTGAATCAGCCCCTAAAGCTGGCGAACTGCCTGCTCAGGTTGATGTGCGACAGATGTCATTGTACGGTGCTGGTTGGACGCTCGGTAGTCTCAAGTACCTTTCTCAAAGTGGTGTCTATAGCGCAACTTACTATGAAACTAGCGGTTGGCGCGGGATAATGGAAACAGAAGACGGGTCTCAACTACCAGAACAGTTTCAGTCAATCCCTGGCGCCGTATTTCCTCTTTACCATGTACTGGCCGACGTTGGTGATTTTGCTGGAGGAGAAATTATGCTCTCAACATCAAGTAATCCTCTGACATTGGAGGGAATTGCTATTAAAAAAGGAGAGCAAAGGCGAATTATCCTCGCTAACCTAAGCCTTAGCCCATTAGAGGTCGAAGTTAAAAACTTGGCCGAAAATGTTCTTGTACGTCACTTAAACGAAACAAATATACAATCAGCAAAAAGAAATCCCGAAGGCTTTCGTGCTGAATTAGGACAGCGTCTGTCAACTTTTAATGGGGATTTGACACTTAATCTTGATTCCTACGCCATAGCTCGAATTGATGAGACATAAACCCATTACACTCACTACCATTTAATTGATAAGAAATTCGAAAACATAAAGATATAATCATAATGTAACTTGAAGTTTTCAGTTCAAAAACCAGTGTTTGTTTATATCCAAATGACTCAAATCAAAAGTAATTGGAGATACCGAAGTTGAAAATATAATAAACACTCAGAGGGGGACAGCTTAAGTCAATGGAGAGAACAAACCTAATGTAAATTCCACACTAAATCTACAGAAGTTGACACCATAACATAGACAAAATCAACAATAATTGGTCCCCTCACAATTTTCTGGATGACAGACTTTCACTACATCAAACTCGACACAACCATATTTACATTTCTTGAAAGGTAGAAACATGAGTTCTCAGACTCAACAATACACAAGCAATCAAAGATTCGAATCCAATTACACCGTCGACCAACAACAGATCGAAACGTGGGTGGAGACCTTTCACCAACAAGGGTGTTTGTTTTTAGAAGAGGTTCTAACCGAAGAACACTGCGCTCAACTTAGGAAAGATCTTAACGCCAAAATAAACACCGAAAACACGGGATCCGGGATTCAGCTGCACCACCGAATGTTCGAACACAGCCCAGCCAACCTTAACCTGTTCAATTTGGAACCAATCGTCAGTTTTGCCGAAGCGCTGGTCGCCCCTAACTGTCACATAATACATAACAACTCCTTCATCACACCGCCCGGTGGAGGACTCAGCACCTGGCATCAGGATGACACACCACACCTGATTGTTACAGATGATCAACCTCCCAAAAACATCAGACTGCCCGTTTTATTTTTCACCGCAAATTACTATTTAACCGATGTCACAGAAGTTGCACATGGAGGAACGGAAACCATCCCCGGATCCCACCTCTTCGGAGCCAGTCCACCGGCTCAGATTGAGGGCACAGAATGGGAAGATAAAATCCAATACAATTTGGGCAAAGCAGGCAGCGTAGCTATGTTTAACAATCAAGTTTGGCATCGCGGTGGTCCCAACCAAAGTGACCGAACCCGATACATCACTCAAATCACCTATGGACGAAGAGTTATCGGCCACAAATACTATCCCTTCATGAACTATACCATGCCTGAACATGTCTACAAAGATGCCGATCCCAGATTAAAACGGCTCGTTGGGTTCCTTGATCACGGAGCTTACGGCTAAAGACAAACTATGATACAACAACTTATTGGCAAAAAAATTAGTATTGTCTGGCCGTTTGGTGAATCGGTTTTGCCTTACTATAGAGGACACATAATCTTTTAGATATGCTTTTCACTCCCAAAACAGAGAGGACCATAGTTCTCTCTGCCAAAAAGTATCACTTGATTCTGGAACGAAACCAAAGGTCTTATGGAGACGATTTTCCAATCTTTCGTAGATGGAAATACCAAGAAAAAAAGAGAAGTCAACCACTACCCCTCGCTCCATACTAATTGGCTTAGTAATGGTTATTATCAACTGTTACTGGATTATGATGTCGTTCTTCTTTGGCAGTGGGGAAAGCGGAACTATTACGTTGATGTACAATGTGGTTTTTTCCGTTTTAGTCTTGAATCTTGTCAACTCGTTCCTGTTTCGTCATTTCCCTAAATTCTCTCTTAAGCAGAGTGAGTTGCTAACTGTCTACGTCATGCTCACCATCGCTTCAGTACTACTATTCAGGTGCTGGTACCGATCATTCCACACGCCTATCAATTTGCTACCGCGGAAAACGAATGGCAGAACCTATTTTGGAGGTATATTCCTAATTGGTTAACCATTGATAATCCAAAAGTATTTACCGATTTCTATAGAGGTGAATCGACCCTATACACAATGACAAATATCCAAGGGTGGTTAGAACCTGTTCTGTGGTGGACAACCTTTTTATCAGCTTTACTCTTAGCTACACTTGGACTAAACATTATTTTTCGTAAGCAGTGGACAGAACAGGAAAAATTGAGCTATCCTCTAATTCAGCTACCGCTTGAAATGACCTCCACAGAGACTGGCCTGTTCAGAAATCGTTTGATGTGGGCATGTTTTATTTTTTCATTCGGTATTAATGTACTAAACGGCTTACACTTTATATGGCCAGTCGTGCCCAGTGTAATCAGCGGTCAACAGTATGACATCAGTCGGTTCTTTCCCCAAAAGCCATTTTCTGCTATTGGTTGGACCCCAATAGCAATCTACCCTTTTGCTATCGGGATTGCTTTTCTAATGCCACTAGACTTGTCTTTTTCCTGTTGGTGTTTCTACCTCCTTTGGAAAGGTCAAAAGATCTTCGGCAGCATGATGGGCTTTGCGGGACTACCAGTTTTCCCTTACGCTGACGAACAATCTTTTGGTGCTTATCTTGGGTTGGGACTATTGGCCATCTGGATTACAAGAAAGCATCTCTGGAAGGTTACGATAAATGTAATTTCAAAACACACTGATATTGAGAAACCAAACGAAACAATAGGATATCGGATTGCAGTTTCTCTAGTTATTATTTCCTCGTTTTTCCTAATGGGTTTTTGCCACTTTTCCGGTATGTCTATGTGGGTGATTGTTATTTTTTTCCTCTTGTACTTTCTGTTATCTATTAGTTTTACCCGTATTCGAGCAGAATCTGGCATTCTGTTTCACGATCTGCATTTCATGGGTCCGGATTCGGCATTGACCAATTGACCAAAATACTGGGCACTCGAAGCTTTTCTCCTAGTGATTTGACCATGTTCTTCTTCTTATACTTCTTCAATCGGGCTCATACTTCTAACCCAATGCCGTATCAGTTGGAAAGTTTTAAAATCGCCGAGCGAGCATCGCTGACAAAAAATTCATGATAGCGATGTTGCTAGTGATCCCCTTTGGCTCGTTAGCCTCCTTTTGGACTTATTTACATGGAGTATATCAATTTGGATCAAATGGTAGTTTCGGCTGGGGACCATTCAATCGTCCCCAAAGATGGTTTGTAATGCCAACACAGTTTGATTCGGTCTCAACCACCTTTGTTACATTCGGTATTTGTGTAACGATGTTATTAACATTCTTACGTTGGAGATTCCTGTGGTGGCCATTATCTCCAATCGGTTATGCTGTCTCCGGAAGCTACACAATGAACATCTTTTGGTTGTCTTTTTTAATCGGATGGGCGCTGAAAAGAATGCTACTTAAACAAGGTGGGTTGAAAACCTATAGGCAAATGATACCACTGTTTTTTGGATTAATTTTAGGGGAATTTACCATGGGTAGTTTTTGGAGCATATCATCTATCATTTTTCAGCGCCCAATGTATGATTTCATCGATTGAAGCGTTGACAACAAACATTAAGATTCCTGCTTCCAATCCATTCTACCACGAAGATATAACCCAATCTA
>Ga0257112_10001191_pt1 | contig 10001 bp, 18 predicted proteins | sample LP_taG_5_FD_191565 | JGI IMG/M metagenome (GOLD analysis project Ga0257112, IMG submission 191565) | Marine microbial communities from Northeast Subartic Pacific Ocean, Canada - LP_J_2015_P26_1000m | ecosystem: Environmental > Aquatic > Marine > Oceanic | place: Canada: Northeast Subartic...
ACCTCGGGCTCGGCCTCTGTCTCAGGCTCGACCGTTACCTCTGGCTCCGCCTTTGCCACTGCCGGACCGACCGTGGTGACGCTCCCGCCCACCGCCTCGATCTTGGCCACCGCGCCCCCACTGAACTTATGCGCCTCGACAGAGTACGCCTGGCTCAAATCTCCCATCGCGAGCACTTTGACCAGGCCCTGGACGGAGCGGATCAAGCCCGCGTCCTTCAACGTTTGAGCGTTGACGGTGGAGCCCTCCACACGGGCCAGGTCTCCCACGTTGACAATCTGGAAAATCTTTCGCTTACGGGGCGTGAAGCCGCGCTTTGGAATACGGCGCTGCAGAGGCATTTGCCCGCCCTCGAAGCCGGGCCGCACCGAGCCACCGCTGCGAGATTTTTGACCGTTCTCACCGCTTCCAGCGGTCTTGCCTTTTCCGGAACCGGGACCTCTACCCTTACGCTTGGATCTCTGATGAGAGCCGGCAGCCGGACGTAGATCGTGTAACTCAGCCATTACTTCACCTCATGAACTTGAACGAGGTAGTGGACTTGCCGTAACATGCCGCGAATCGTCGGGCTGTCGTCATGAACCACCGTCTGCTGGTGTTTCTTGAATCCGAGCGCCTTCAGCGTACGGCGATGTTTGAACTTCCTGCCCACGCCACTGCGGACCTGCGTGATGGCGAGCTTCTTAGGCATTGTTGTCCATCCCCAGAATAACCTCCACGGGCACACCACGTTCCCGGGCAACTTGCTCGGCGGTGACCAGGCTCGTGAGGCCCTGCATCGTGGCCCGGACCACATTGATCGGGTTGTTGCTGCCCAGGCTCTTGGTAAGGATGTCCTTGATCCCTACGGCCTCAAGCACCGACCGGACCGGACCGCCCGCGATCACCCCCGTACCGGGCGCGGCCGGACGAAGCATCACACGGCCGGCACCCCACCGCCCGACGATCTCGTGCGGAATGGTCCCGTCCTGCACGGGAATCTCAACGAATTCCCTCTTAGCCCTCTCGAAGGCCTTACGTATGGCCTCCGCGACCTCATTTGCTTTGGCGAGCCCGATCCCGACACGACCCTTCTGATCTCCGACCGACACCAGCGCCGTAAAGGAGAACCTGCGGCCACCCTTCACCACCTTGGCCACCCGGTTGATGTGGATCACGTTCTCGAAAAACTCGGATTCCCGAGCTCGACCCTGTTTGCGTTTCTGCTCCCTGGCCATCAGAACTTCAGTCCTCCCTCCCGGGCGCCCTCTGCGAAGGCTTTCACCCGGCCGTGATACTGGTATCCGCCTCGATCGAACACGACCGTATCCACCCCAACTGCTTTAGCCCGATCAGCGAGGAGCTTGCCGGCGGCTCTAGCCCGCTCGACCCCAGCGTTTTGACTTTCCGCCTTGAAGTCGGCGAGATCGGTACAAAGCGTGGACAGACCCACCAGCGTCCGCCCCTCATCGTCATTGATGACCTGACCCTCGAAATTCTTCAACGATCGGAAAACCACGAGCCTCGGTCGCCCCGCGGTGCCCCAAATCTTCTTGCGGACGCGGGAATGCCGGATTTTTCGGTGATCCTCACGTGTCTTACCCGATTTCTTGTTGCTCATCGTCTAAAGCTCCAGCTTTAAGCGCCGGCGGTCTTGCCGGCCTTACGCCGTACATGTTCGCCCTTGTACCGGATCCCCTTACCCTTGTACGGCTCGGGTGGACGGAACGCCCGGATCTCAGCGGCCGCCTGGCCCACCTTCTGCTTGTCCACCCCCGTGACGACAATCGTCGTCTGGTCCGGTAGGTCCAAGCTCACACCGTCCGGAGCCAGATAATTGATCGTGTGCGAGAAGCCGAGGTTTAACTCGATGCCCGACCCCTTTTTGAGGGCACGATACCCTACGCCCTGAATCTCGAGTGTCTTGCTGAACCCGGTCACCACGCCCTCGATCATATTGGCGACCAACATTCGGGTCAGACCGTGTAGAGCTCGGTGCTGGGGTTCGTCCGACGACCTCGTCACCGTAACCACTCCCTCTTCCAACGCCACCGTCATGTCCGCGTGGGCATCGAACGTGAGTTCACCCTTCGGACCCTTTACGTGCACCTTTTGCCCGTTCACGGTCACATCAGTCCCCTGCGGGACTTCAATCGGCTGTTTACCAATCCGCGACATCTGCCATCTCTTCTATCTCTATTCCGTTATCTCTATTCCGTTTTACCAGACGAGGGCCATGAGTTCACCGCCAACGCCCTGCTTACGAGCCACCCGATCAGACATCAGGCCCTGCGACGTGGAGAGGATGGCCATCCCCAGTCCATTACGAACCCTTGGAATCTTGTCGACGGCCACATAACGTCTCCGGCCCGGACGGGAAATCCGCTCCAGGTGCCGGATGACGGGCCCCTCCTCGTGATACTTCAAATACACTCGAAGCACTCCGAAACGGCCGTCGTCCAGGACTTTGAAGTCATAGATAAAGTGGTTGTCCTTCAGTAGGTCGGCGACTTTGGTCTTCAGCTTCGAGACCGGCATATCGGCCCACTTGTGCCCTGCGGATCCGGCATTCCGGATCCGAGTGAGCATGTCCGCGATGGGGTCTGTCATCATTGGTCGATTCGATCCTTTACCAGCTTGCCTTCCGGACACCAGGGATTTCACCCTGAAGCGCCTTCTGGCGGAAACAAATTCTGCAGAGTCCAAATTTTCGGATGAACGCACGCGGGCGCCCGCACCGGTTACAGCGATTGCGATGACGCCCCGGAAACTTGGGCTTGCGATTGTTCCTTTCGATCAAAGCCTTCCTGGCCATCGACTTCCCCTATCCGTGTTAGTTGGCGGTGTGCTCGATGATGATCGGAATCTCCCCGCGGAACGGGAAGCCCATCGCCCTGAGAAGAGCCAGCGCTACATCGTCTTTATCCGTACTCGTCACCACGGTGATGTCCATGCCGTGAATCTCTCCGACCTTGTCGAAGTCGATCTCCGGAAAAATGATCTGCTCCCGAACTCCCATGGTGAAGTTTCCGCGACCGTCGAAGGAGCGCGTGCGCAATCCGCGGAAATCTCGAACACGAGGGATGGCAACGCTCACAAGGCGGTCCAGGAACTCGTACATCCGGCTCTTGCGGAGCGTCACCGACGCTCCGATGGGCATGCCTTCACGCAGGTGGAAATTCGAAATGGACTTCCGCGCCCGCGTTATCAGGGCCTTCTGTCCCGTGATCACGCCCAATTCGCCGACCACGGCCGCAAGGAGTTTGGCGTTCTTGGTCGCCTCGCCCACACCCACGTTCATGACCACTTTTTTGATTTTGGGAATCTGGTTCGGGTTGCTCCACTGGAACTGTTCGGCCAGATGGGGCCGTGCGTAGGATTTGTAATGTCTCAGTAGTCTGGGTTCCATCGCTCTACACTCCCGCGTGCGATTTCGGGAGCGGATTACCGGTCTTCACTGCGATCCTCTCCTTGGCACCGTCAGCCTCTTGCCGGACCCGAACCCGACTCGCCTGGCCCCCAGCCACATCCACGAGCATGACGTTGGATACATGGATCGGTGCCTCGAACGTGATAATACCGCCCTCTGGGTTCGCCTCGCTGGGCCTTTCATGACGTTTCCGCATGTTCACGCCTTCGACAACAACGCGCTCCTTGGCGGGGATTACGCTGAGAACCGCCCCCTCCATGTCACGGAAGTTGCCACGGATGACCCGCACGCGATCTCCTTTGACGATGTTCGACCGACTCTTCCTGGCCATTAGAGAACCTCCGGAGCCAACGAAACGATCTTCATATAACGCTTTTCGCGAAGTTCACGGCCCACCGGGCCAAAGATGCGCGTTCCTCGCGGCTCTCCTTGGGGCGTGAGCAGAACCGCGGCGTTATCGTCGAAACGGATATAGGTCCCATCGCGGCGCCGTACCTCCTTGGCGGTTCGCACGATCACCGCCTGGACGACCTCACCCTTTCTTACGGGCGAGTTCGGAATGGCATCTTTGACGGTCACGACAACCACATCTCCGACACTCGCATATCGGCGCTTCGAGCCGCCCAGAACGCGGATACACAATGCGCTCTTGGCCCCCGAGTTATCGGCAATCTTGAGCATCGATTCCTGCTGAATCATCTCGTCTTAATCCTGTTACTCAGAACGCTCGAGCAGTTCTATGACCCGCCACCGCTTCGTCTTCGACAGCGGGCGCGTTTCGACAATGCGAACCACATCACCCGTCTGGTACTCGTTGGTCTCATCATGCGCCCGATACTTCTTCGTCTTCTTGACCTGCTTCGTATAGAGCGGATGGGCGAACTGACGCTCTACGAGGACCGTCACAGTCTTGTCATTCTGGGCGGATACCACCACTCCTGTTCGGATCTTGCGACGCAAGCGAGTCCCGTCCACTTCGGGCGCCACCGGCTCCTTCGTCGAAACGGGCGCATCTTCAGGCACCTCATCGGGCGCTTCCGGCGCCTCGACCGGCACCTCAGCCTGGTCGACGTTCTCAGACGTTTCTTCTGTCATGGTTATTCCGCTCTATTCTTCCGTCTCGGGCGGCAAAGCCGCCTCGGTGGACTTCTCGGAAAGCTCCCTCTCCCGAAGAATTGTGTTCAAGCGCGCAACGTCGCGCCGAATGTGCTGAAGCATCTTGGGGTTCTCGAGTTGCATCGTCCCCGTCTGAAAGCGAAGGCGGAATCTTTCCTCCCTCAACTCTCCGAGCCGTGCCCGGATCTCGACATTGTCCCACTCGCGAATATCTTCCGCCTTCATCGTTTCCTCACTAACCGAGTTGCCGCTCGCGGACGACGAACTGCGAGGCCACGGGCAATTTGGCTGCCGCCAACCGCATGGCCCGGCGTGCCGTCTCCTCGGGTACCCCTTCGAGCTCGAACATCATCCGGCCGGGTTTGACCACGGCCACCCACCCCTCGGGATTACCCTTCCCCTTACCCATACGGGTTTCGGCGGGCTTAGAAGTGATCGGCTTGTCCGGGAAAATCCGGATCCACACCTTTCCACCTCGTTTGATGTGACGAGTCATCGCCACACGGGCGGACTCGATCTGCCGGTTCGTGATCCAGCCGCACTCTGTCGTCTGGAGCCCGTATTCGCCAAACGAGACCCGATTACCGCGATAGGCCTTCCCACGCATCCGACCCTTATGGGTCTTGCGATGTTTTACTCTCTTGGGCGCTAACATTCTCTATCGCTCTCCGTCACGCACCGGTGGAATAGGTGCGGCCGCGGCGTTCCTCGACCACTTCCCCTGTGAAGATCCAGCACTTCACACCCACGATCCCGTACGTCGTCATGGCATGAATTTGCGCGTAGTCGATGTCGGCGCGGAGCGTATGCAAGGGAACCCGTCCCTCGTTGTATCCCTCCCTTCGCGCGATCTCCGCACCTCCCAACCGTCCTGCGCACTGAATCTTGATGCCCTCCGCTCCACCGCGAATTGCGGACTGCACCGCCCGTTTCATCGCTCGCCGAAAGGAGATACGCTGCCGTAATTGATGGGCCACGTTCTCCGCAACCAGCCGGGCATCGACCTCGGGACGCCGAATTTCCTCGACGTTTAACGAAATGTCGGCATTGGTGACCAACGCCAGCTCGTCCCTCAGTTTGTCGACCTCGGCGCCACGCTTACCGATCACAACACCGGGGCGGGCGGTGAAGAGGGTCACGACGATCTTCGACGGTTTCTTTTCGATCTCCACCTTTGACAAGGCCGCGTGGGCCAAGCGCCGCTCCAGGTAGGTACGGATCCTCTCGTCCTCTTGGAGCATACGGGGGAACTCGCGATCAGCGTACCAACGGGACCTCCAATCCTTGACGATCCCGAGTCGAAATCCCAGCGGGTGCGTTTTCTGTCCCATGCTATTCCTTGGTATTCACGACAACGGTGATATGGCTCGTCCGCCTCCGAAGGGGAGCAGCTCGGCCCATGGCCGCGGCTCTCCATCGGCGGTGGGTCGGTCCCTCATCGACGAACGCGGTCGCTATCCGCAAATCATCGACATCGAGGACATCGCCCGAGTCCTGCGCCCTATTCTGGGCATTCGCCACCGCCGATCGGAGCGTTTTCCCGACCGGATCCGCGGCGGCTTTCTTTGAAAACTGAAGAACCGCATACGCATCGTTGACCGACTTCCCGCGGATCTGGTCCACCACCAAGCGGACCTTCCGCGGACTCATCCGCACGTGCCGGGCAATCGCTATGGCCTGCATCTCCACTCTCCCCGCTAAACTATCTTGGACCGCTTGTCGGACAGTCTCCCACCATGGCCCCTGAACAGCCGCGTGGGGGAGAACTCTCCGAGCTTGTGGCCAACCATGTTCTCCGTGATGTACACGGGAATGAACTTGTTACCGTTGTGCACCGCGATCGTATGCCCGACGAAATCAGGCGAAATAGTACACGCCCTCGCCCAGGTCTTGATGACCATTCTTTCATTTCGGGAATTCATTCCGTAGACCTTGGCAAGCAGCTTGGCGTCGAGGTACGGACCCTTCTTAACACTACGCGGCATAGAATCGACCTCCGCTCAACCTGGTGTGACATTCAGCCGTTGGGACTCGTGTCATGATTGCGTCGCCTTGCCCCGTTTGCGCCCGCGGATGATGTACTTGTTGGATGGTTTCTTTCTATTCCTCGTCTTCTTGCCCTCACGTTTGCCCCACGGGGTTACCGGGGGTCGGCCACCTGAAGCCCGCCCTTCACCTCCGCCAAGCGGATGGTCTACCGGGTTCATCGCCACCCCGCGGACTTTTGGCCGACGACCGCGCCAACGGTTGGCTCCCGCCTTGCCGAGGTTCTGGAGGTTGTGCTCGATGTTGCCTACCTGTCCGATCGTGGCCAGACAGGTCTCGAGCACCTGCCGCACCTCGGTCGAAGGCAGGCGGAGAGCGACATACTTCCCTTCCTTTGCCACCACCTGCACTCCAGCCCCGGCCGAGCGCGCCATCTGCCCCCCCTTACCCGGCTTGAGTTCGATGTTGTGCACCATGGTACCGAGAGGGATTTTCTTCAGCGGAAGCGCGTTGCCGAGCCGAATGTCGGCATCCGGGCCTGATATGATGGACGTACCGACTTCCAGTCCTCGGGGATGAAGAATGTATCGCTTCTCGCCGTCCGCATAGTGGACAAGGGCGATGTTCGAGCTACGATTCGGATCGTACTCGATCGCGGCAATCTTCCCGGGAACGCCGAACTTGTCTCGGCGAAAGTCGATACGGCGGTACCGTCGCTTGTGTCCACCCCCGCGCCTACGGGAAGTAACACGACCGTGGTGGTTGCGACCCCCGGACTTCGAGGCCCCCTCCAAGAGCGACCTCTCCGGGGCCTTCTTCGTGAGAATGTCCGAGTTGTCGACGATAGAGCGGAAGCGTGTCCCGGGTGTCATCGGTTTGAATTTCTTGATAGCCATCGGTTTTATCCGACCTCGTAGAAGTCGATGTGATCACCCTCGGCCAACTGGACGATGGCCTTCTTGAACGCCGGACGTCGACCAACCTTCGGGCTGCGGGACAACCGACCCATCAGCGCCCGCTTCACCTTGCCGTTATAACGCATCGTGCGCACGTCGCTCACCTTCACATCCCAGATACTCTCGACTGCCCTCGATATCTCGATCTTGTTGGCTTTTCGGTCCACGATGAACGTGTAGATGTTCTCGTTTTCGATGGCCTGTGCTGACTTTTCGGTTACAACGGGCGCGTAGATCACATCATAGACGTCGTTCATGGTCGCCCCTTAACCCTTCTTGCCTTTGGGCGCACCGGAAAGCTCCGCCAAGCGGGCATCGTAGTGGGCCACGGCTGTCTTACGTGAATCACGCGCCTTCAGCGTCTTGATATCGGAGTCGTCGTCGAACTGAGCCAAGAACGCCGCTAGGTCACCCACGTTGGGCAACTTGATGCTTGAAAGATCCAGCTCACTCCCGGACGCGGCAGTGGGCGGGACCTTCTTGGGTGCCGCCTTTGCCTGCTTCTCCTTAGGAGCCGCCTCTGCCTTTGTGTCGCTCTTGGTCTCGGGCTTGGCTTCGGCCTTAGGCTTGGCTTTGGGCTTGGTTTCGGCCTTGGGTTTGGCTTTAGCCCTGGCTTTGGCTCCGGCTTTGGCGTCGGAGGCGACCTTCCTCTCGGGCAGAATTTCGGCCCCGACCTCAACCTCCAAAACCTTCCTGGACTTGCCCCCGTGTCCCGGCCGAGCCTTCCTTCGCTCGGCCTGCTCCTCCTCGGCGGCCCTCTCCCTGGCCCGCACCGTTGGCTCACCCCGCGACCGCGACTCCATCGCGGCCTCGTCTATAGTGGACGGCTCGGCACCCTCTAGCGCAGCTTTTTCGATGACGAGAAAGTTGGCCCACAGGATGTCGTATGCGGATTCTTCGCCAAACGGACGTACTATGACGCTCTCAAGGTTCCGCGACGAAAGGTAGACGTTTTCCTTCGCGCCATCCGTGAGGATAAGCGCCTTGCCCTCAGCCCCGAGCGCCCCAAGCATCTCAACGAGCTTCTTGGTCTTGGGAGCGTCGAACTCGAGCGAATCCACCACAACCACTCGATCTCCCTGTGCCCTGGAATTGAACGCGGATCGCCGGGCGAGGGCACGGACCTTTCGAGGGACGCGCTCCCTCCACGAATGCGGAATAGGCGGAAACGCGACGCCGCCACCCGTAAATTGCGCGGCGCGAATCGTTCCTGCACGGGCCCGTCCGGTCCCCTTCTGCCTCCAGGGCTTGCGGGCCCCGCCCTTGACCTGACCCCGGGACTTGGCCGCGGCGGTACCCTGCCGCTGATTCGCCAAGTAGGCCTTGATCACCTGGTGTAGGACGTCCTCGTGGACGACGCCATCGAAAAGCCATTCGGGGAGGGCCTGAGCCTTCCCTTCCGACCCGTCGTTCTGGTAATACCGCGCTTTGAGCTGCGTCATTTCTGGATCATCAGATAGCTGTTTCTGGACCCGGGTACCCCACCCTTGACGAACAGGAGATTCCTTTCCAGGTCCACTCTCACGACCTTCACATTCGGGAGGGTGGCACGAACCCCACCCATCCGGCCAGGAAGTTTCTTGCCCTTGATCACGCGAGACGGATCGGTACCCGGCCCGATCGACCCGGGGATTCGCGACATCGGGTGCCCGTGCGAAGCCGGACGGCCCGCGAAGCCATAACGCTTCACCACACCCTGGAAGCCCTTCCCTTTGGTGGTTCCCGTCACTTTTACGCTGTCGCCAGCCTCGAAGACGTCCACGGTGATCGCTTGCCCGAGCTCATATTCATCACCCTCTGAGAGTTCGAACTCCCGAACGACACGGGGAGCCACTTCGACACCCGCCTTGGCGGCATGCCCCTTTTCGGCCTTGTTCGCCCTCTTATCCTTCTGGGCACCAAAACCCAACTGCACGGCAGCGTAACCGTCAGTCTCCGTGCTCTTGATCTGGAGCACGGGGCATGGCCCCGCCTCCACGACCGTCACAGAAACCGCGGCTCCTTCATCACTGAAGATCCGGGTCATTCCGATCTTTTTTCCGATTAATCCAGCCATCACTCAACCCTATTGGCTAATTCGACCCTGTCCGTCAATCGACCTTGATTTCGACATCCACACCGGCAGGTAGATCGAGCTTGGTAAGCGCATCAACGGTCTGCGAGCTGCTATCTATGATGTCGATGAGGCGCTTGTGCGTTCTGAGTTCGAACTGCTCTCGGCTTTTCTTGTCGATGTGGGGCGATTTGAGAACCGTCCATCGCTCCCGTTTCGTCGGCAGAGGAATCGGACCACGAACCGAGGCGCCCGTCTTTTGGGCGGTCCGCACGATGTCGCCCGCAGTCTGGTCCACGATCCAATGATCGAAAGCCTTCAGCCTGATCCGAATTCTGTCTGCCATTACTCGATGATCTCCGTCACGACACCGGACCCAACCGTGCGTCCACCCTCACGGATGGCGAACCTCAGCTGGCTGTCCATCGCGATCGGTGTGATCAACTCCACTTCCATCTGCACGTTGTCGCCCGGCATCACC
>Ga0257112_10001196_pt1 | contig 9980 bp, 9 predicted proteins | sample LP_taG_5_FD_191565 | JGI IMG/M metagenome (GOLD analysis project Ga0257112, IMG submission 191565) | Marine microbial communities from Northeast Subartic Pacific Ocean, Canada - LP_J_2015_P26_1000m | ecosystem: Environmental > Aquatic > Marine > Oceanic | place: Canada: Northeast Subartic Pacific...
TCTCGATTCTGCTTGGTTCTTACACAATGGCGGGTGCGGCCATCACGTTTGGTGCAGACGGGGCTATCATTTCAATATCAAATGTTGATCCCAAACGAGCAGTCGATCTCTATAATGCAGCCAAAGGTCGTCAGATTGAAGAGGTGGATCGTATCAACAAAGAACTCTTAGGCCTAGGAAAACTTTACTCTTACGGAGCACAAATCAGTTGTCTTAAAGCATGCATGGAGTTAATTGGAATCTGCAGTGATAAAACTACAAGTCCGCTCCTGCCACTAGAAACAAGTTACAAACTTGAATTAAAGGAACTTCTCTCCAAGAATAAACTTGTGTAGCGGCCTACTGAGGAATGTAAAAACATGACAGAAATATCGCATGATAAAAGGATTGATGTCCCAAAAAAGCTTTCAGGCAGTCAAGTTCAGTTCTTTATTGAAAACGGATATATTGCAGTACCAAACTTAATTGAGTCGGACGAAATCGAAGAATTGCGTGAAGATACTGTTCGTATTGCTCGTGGTGGATATCCGTGTGAAGCAGTTCAACCGGTTTCTGAAAACCTAAGCGACGACCAAATTTTAGCGAATATTCTATGTATTCATCAACCCCATTTCATCAGTCCAGTCATGGGAAAATACGTAAAACACCCTGAACTTTGCGGTGTTTTAAGCCAAATTACTGCCGCACACATTCCATTTTGGGATGGTAGTGTTAAATGTATGCAATCAATGCTGTTTGTGAAACCATCTGGTTTTCAAGGTCAATCGTGGCATCAGGACGAAATATATATTCCAACACGCGATAGGTCCCTAATAGGAGGTTGGATTGCTATGGATGATGCTACGGTTGAAAACGGTTGTTTATGGGTGATACCTGGCTCACACCAAATGGGTTATCTTTATTCGCAGAAACCCCATGGTAATCCGGAGGAATTTGATTCAGCAGATTTGGAAAGTTACGGTTTTGATGAAACACTTGAAGTGCCAATTGAAGTTAAAACAGGAACTGTTGTTTTCTTCAATGGCTACCTGCTTCATCGCTCACGTAAGAATCAAGGACAGACGTACCGAAGAGTATTGGTAAACCACTATTGTAACGCATGGTCGCTCTTACCTTGGAGTATCAAAGATGGTGAAAGGCCTGCCAACGCCGATCGTCGTGGTGTTATACCAGTTTCAGGGGTAGACCCCTATGCTTGGAAAGGTTATGAAGAAACACCAAAAAACGTACATTTTCGCCATTGTAAGGCAGTCGATGATTTAAAAACATAACAACTTATGAATAACAAGAAATCGTCCTAATTTTTTACGTTTGAAAAAGTATAATGCTTGTGCTATACTCAGGTAGTTAGATCATACAATTAAGGGGGAGGTAAGATGAGAAGGCGTTACAGTTGGATTCCTACAGTGGTTGGCTTGTTTTTATTAATTCTACTCGTGGTAGGTTGTACTGGAGGGACGTCCTTGCGACATCTGCCGCCACTTCAACCAAATGTGCCAGGTCAACTCGAAGTTCCAGGTACTTTACCGAAAGGCATGGTAGCATTAGTTCCACCAATGACTGAATCCGGCGAAATTGATGAGGTGGCATTCATTGAAGCATTAGAGGAATTACAGAAGGACGAGAACAACTGTGTCTTTTTTAAGGAACAGAACGAAGTAGGTCCCAATGTAAGTCCTGAGGAAGCTGCACTAGCTTTCGAATTGACACCAGAGCAACATGATAAGATGATGGAAATCGCGCTGAAAACATATGAAAGTGATACAGCTAACAGTAAAATGGCGATTCTCACACTCGGTAAAGATGAGTCACGAAAACCTAAATATACAATGATAAGGGATGGTATAACACTTGCCGTAACTTACTGGCGTGATGCAGATCTAAACCGAAAGTTTAACCGGGGAAATTCAACTTCGGTCTTTTATCAGTCTGAAGCCCTACATCAAGGGGATAAAACTGACGTTTTCTATGTAGACATTGTTAATAATCGAAATAGCAAACTCATTTTTGACGTTCGAAAATGGAGTATCGAAGACTCCAACGATAATTTCTATTCGGGTATGAATTTCGAGGACTTAAGAGAACGCATGACAATGATGAGCCGAGTTGGTGGCTTATCCATGAAAAATGGGTTAAATAAAGCAAAGGTAATTCTGCTAGAGAAGCAAATGTCAAGGATGGAAGATGGTGTTAGTGGAATGAAAGATGGTGAGCCAGGCACAATGGCGGGCTTTGTCGCTTTTCGACAAGTCAAAAAGAATGGGAAAAGCGTGGTCCAAAAAATCAAGATCGAAAAAGCACCTCCGCTAGATCAGCCTGCGGGACGCTTTCAAGTAGCGATGTTCGAACTCCCTTATTTCCATCATCGTGGTATTCGCGAAATGCAACCACCACCTATGAAATATTAGAAACAAAACAAATACAGCATATTTTAGCATAATAAAGACTGGGTGAAATGTTTTTCACCCAGTCTTTTTGTATCTTGCGATACTTCCATCATCATAAATAATAATTAAGTGATTGTCTTGTATTTGTACGACTGATCCTCCATGAAAAATCTCTGTCCCCATAGTTGGGATTTCCGTTTCAACCTTCCCAGTACTCACTGAAACCTCAATTGTCTCTCCTGTGACTCTGTTACCATCGACTTTGTAATTTCCTGTTGCGCGTACAATCAATTCGCCAAAGGCAACAGACTGAATTATGGTGGTCACCGACCAACTGAAATCCATTTTGGTGACTAAAATCATTTCTGGTAATTCTTCGAAATCATGGGGTTCGTAATCAACCAGTTGCCAAGTTCCTACGATACCAATATTGGTATCGCTAACTCGAACTGGGTTTTCCTCGGATTTATCCTCTGGTTCAGAATTTTGGCATCCATTATAGGCTAACAAAACAAAAGCTATCACAAATAATAAGTTGAATCGCTTTTTCATCTGCTTGTTTTAACCACTTCTCCAATCAGAATTTTTCGGTTGTTTTCTGATTCTTGGCTCAGTAGCAAACCGCCGTCTTCATCGATTCTTTCAGCAGTGCCACTAAAAGTTTCCTCTGACGTTTGTATCTTAATTTCTTGACCGAGAATGGCACACAACTGATTGGCTTTTTCAATGAGATGCTTTGTTTGGTTGCTTTTTAAATCAAAATAATGTTTTTCAATCCCTCGCAGAATTGCTCCTAATAAAGTAACTCTGCACCATGTCTTGCCACTTTCTATTTTTAGGGAGGTTGCTGTTTGTTTAAGACTTATTGGAAAATTTTCAATGTCTACATTCACACCGAATCCAAGAACCAGAAAAGGTTGTTGCCTATGATCATATTCCAGTTCAGCTAATAAACCTGCGACTTTCTTCCCATCTATGTGTACATCATTCGGCCATTTAATTTTCGTGGATAACCCTGTGCATTCACGAATCGCATCTGCAACTGCCACTGCACCAATTAAACAGGGTAATCCAATCTGACTTTTCAGTAGCCGGTGCCGTAAAATCACCGTAGCTAAGATATTTGATTCTGGTGAAGAATACCATGTCCTCGAACGTCTGCCTCGTCCACTCGTCTGGTCTTCAGCTATAACGAGAGTCCCTTCAGGTTTTAATTCTTTCCCCAAACGGATGGCGACATCATTCGTTGAACTAACCTTATCGAAAACTTCAGCGTAACAACCAATAATCTGCGTGCCGAAATTCGCGTCTTGGAAGTATAGATTACTTTGACCAGGCAAGTGGAAAACTTTTACCTTCTAGTTTTTCGTTATGGGCAACATTCTCAACAAACGGCTTCATTACATGATCACGAGTTTCGTCATAAACTGTTTCTTCCGTCATGTAATGAACGGCAATAGCACGACGTTTTTGAGTGCTACTGTTAGCATGAGATCCGTGCCACGTTAACGCATGGTGATAATGTACATATCCTTTGGGAACGGCACACAACGAGATTTTGATGTTGTGTTCTCCAAACTTTTCCGGTGTGTTTTCAAAACTCCCAAAAGTATGAATGAAATCAATTTGGTTTCCCCAAAGATGCGAGCCCTCAACCATACTCATACAACCGTTTTCTTCATTGGCATCATCTAGTGCAACCCAAGCTGACATCTGTGTTGTTTTAGGTGTTAGTATTGGCCAATACGGCGAATCCTGGTGCCACATGTTCACTCCACCTACTTCAGAAGGTTTGTATTGGATTTGATCATGCCATACCCGAAGTTCCTCTGCATCCATTAATTGGGCAACTTCCTCCACAATGATTTGATTTTTCGTTAGTTGATGATACGCATGGCTAGCTTCCCAAATGTTGACTATTTGCCATACTAGTGCTTCTTGTTTTCCAGATAAGTTGACAATTCTCACAGGCTGTTGCTTCGATTCATCATTCTTGTCAGCTATCACACGATCAAGTTCTTCTCGCAGTTCATCAACTTCTTCATTAGTTAATATCTTTTTACCAAGCAAAAAACCTTTTGTCCGAAATTCTTGGATTTGATTGTTAGTTAACATCTGTATCTCCAACGAGAAAATAGTTTAATCTGCGGAAAGTATATGAAAAAAACTTTATCTTTGCAAGCCATTCCGATTCCTTGAAGGATTAACGAAAATGTGCAATAATGAGTTTAAATTTGCCGCTTTTATATCACAAGCTAAGATAACAGGATTTATGCAAAATCTACGTACGTTCGTTGAGGGAATTCTCGGTTGTGATTTGGCTGGTTCCATTGGTATTACTGACAAAATCGAAGCTAAAAGATGGATTGCAAAATTCCTTAATACACTCAAGGATTTACCAGCCACAGATTTATATCGCGTGATTGATCCACAATGGGTAGTACTTGCGGCTGGAATAGGTACACGTATAGATCCTTCATCACAACTTAATAAAAACCTCGATATATGGATCGGAGCAGCAAATACTCTTCAAATGTCCCGCCGATACCTACCTGGGACACAGCCACATATAGTAGTCATCAATCCACAAATGGTGGAGCGATTTAGCCAATTTGACCAGACAGAAATTGATCTGTTTCTAGGAACCAATGTAATTACCTGTGTCCAACCGGAACCTAATGGGACTGGAGGTGCGTTATATGCGGCGTTGACTGAAATTAAGAACTCTACATCTGAATTTGTCGGTGTCTCCTTCGGAGATGAACCATTTCTCAGTCAAGCCATGTTCATGCAAGCACTCATATCACACTTTATCGCTCAGGCGGATATAACATTATGTGCAAAAGTACCAGAAACTGTAGTAGACAAAGGTGGACTTTTTTTTGATGCAGACGGAAGATTTTATGGTACTACCGAATGGTATGATATGACTCAAGCTGAACAATCTTACATGCGGGCGAGCTTGAAACGTGGGAAAGCTTATACGAACACCGGGATTACCTTAATTCGTCGGCAAGCCATGATTGAACGAATGGACAGGCTAAAACCACACAAAAGCGGAACTGAGCTTCATCATGTCGATCTTGTCCGTCTATTTTATGAAGATGGTTTATCTACGAACGCACATATCTACCGTGGTGAAGTTGTTTCGGGAGTGAACCGCTGGTCGAATGTACTAATAGGAGAAAACATGATCTACGAAACGAAACGGCAACAGTTAGCCCAACAGGGAGTCCGTGTAGATCCTTCAGCACAGATTACGTTGGAGAATGACGCGACCCAGATTGGTATTGGTTGCCATTTCCTTGGAAAAATACATCTAGGTCAAAATGCAGTTATTGGCGATTATTGTCGTTTGGAAAATGTTGTATTGACAGGGAATTGTATCGTTGGAGACTTAGTTGGATTGAAAAATGTCACGGCAAATGACACAATCTTTGAGGCTAATCCCGTGTGTTCGCCAATCACTGAGCCAATCCTCGGTCTGGCAGTTCAAAGCCAGATTGAGAACAGTAAGTTTAATTATGTTAAAGTTGGACATAAGGTCGATTTGCACTCGATTCAGGCATTTGGAACGGTTATCCCACCACAAATTTCGCTTAGGGAACGAGTGCTTGGCGTACCTGTTAAGCCTAAGAATTGGTGGTTTGATCTGTTAGTTGATTCCAATTATAAACCCGGTATTTTTGCTTTTGGTGAAAAGAAGCATCTGCCTGATTGGAAGAAACTACGTGATCATATCCGTTCACACTCGGAAAATGAGTTAATTGCTCGATCTATCCAAGATCTTGGTCTTCGTCAAATCGCTGTTCAAACGGTTGTAGATTTATTAAATCTAGAGCAATCTAATAGTACATACATTACAGACCAGTTTACAGCAGAAGAAGTCTGGGGTGCTATTTTTGAAATGGTCAAACTTAGCACTGGGAAACAAGATCCATACCGTAAAGAGAAACTAGCGGCTAGGCAGACAGCATATCAATTAATTCAGCAATTTCAAGATCAGGATTTGGATTGGCTTAAAAAATTAAAATTGGTTATTGCTGGAAACCTAATTGACTATAGTAACACTAGAGTTGTTAATAACCTGAATCATAACCCTAACTATTTTGAAGAGTCTTTGCAGGTTGCATTATCATCTGAGCTTTCGATAAATTGCTTCAGACAGTTTCAGGAATATGTAATTGATGCATCTCCCAAAAGATTGGTTTGGCTGATCGATAACGATGGTGAGTCTGTCTTTGATATGTGGTTCATTGAACAATTGGCGGAATTAGGACATCAAGTTGTTGTTGTGGGAAAAAAAGAGCCTGCTAGCAATGATACTACTTTGGCGGACCTTTATGAAATTGCAAGTTCCTCGGCATTCCAGAGACTACGTGACCAAATGCAGCAATATGGGCATGTCTCTTTTATTACTTCCGGATCTGCAACTATCGGCACAAATTTAAATCAGGCTACCCCAGAGTTTGCTAATGTTCTACTCGATGCAGATATCGTAATAGCTAAAGGACAAGGCAATTTCTTCACCACACAAGGACTGAAGAAAGATATTTTTTACTTGTTACTTTCAAAAGGAATCACTGCGGAAGAATCTACGGGTGTAATTGCTGATCGGAGTAAAGCTATCGACGGTTTAATTTTGGGATATGTCCCGGCTAACATCCGCTTGGAAGACACGCTCAAAGACTATTGCCAACGACAAAATTGAAACAGCTATCTGGTCAAAAGGATATCTAATATGTGTTAGCAATTACATATTGCGGCATTTGTATATTTCGGCATTTGGTCGAAATGGCAAAAGAATACTTCTTGCGATATCCCATTCTAGAGTGCTATAATGGAAGAGCATTTAGGCTTAAAACCATTCAGTTAAAAATATTTAACATTAAGGGGGCAATTATGCGATTAGCAATGCCTGTTTTAACAATTATTTGTTTTGTGTTTATTACTTCGACGATGTATGCTGCTGACAAATCATTAGTCCTTCACCTATCCTTTGATGAAGGATCGGGTGATACCGTCAAAGACCATTCATCATACGGAAATGATGCCAAGGTCAACGGTGCACAATGGGGAGAAGGGAAGTTCGGCGGAGGAATGAAATTCGGAGCCAAAGCTTTCTGTGAGATTGATGATAGTGATAGCCTTGACCTGACAACCGCCATGACAATCAGTATGTGGACAAAAGTATCCAAAGGTGGCGGCACACAGAGCGGTATTGAGAAACAGCCGGCTTGGCAACCTGGAGAATACAATTTGTGTCCTGAATACGGTGGAGGAGTTCTGTTGCAAGCTGCGGATTGGCCTGCAGCATGTGCTGATACAGCGGTTACTCCAACCAACGTTCTAGACGAAAAATGGCACTCTATTGCAGGAACTTGGGACGGAAACGTTATCAAGGTCTATATCGATGGAGAAGTAAAGAAAGAGCTAGCCTGTGTCGGTAAATTAAAAGTTGGGAATGGAAAGGCTTACATTGGTTCCAGAGGAGGAACAGCACGTTGGGTGTTGGGCTCTCTCGATGAAATTAAAGTTTATAATCGAGCCTTGTCATCAGCAGAGATTAAAAAAGACATGGAAAATCCAACGGCTGTTTCACCAGCGGGAAAGTTAACGACCTCCTGGGCGGACGTTCGATCCAATCTGTAGTTTGTTTGTCTTGGTTCATGAGAGAGGCATATCACAATATCAATATGCCTCTCTTAATTATTAATGGAAGGAAATGGTGGTGAAACCCAAACTTATTATTCTCGCTATCACTGCGTGCTTCTGCCTAATACCTGCGTTTCTTCAAGCTGTCATTGACCCAACAATAGTTCTATACCTGCCATTTGACGAAGGAACAGGGAAGACAGCTAAAGATGTGTCAGATTTTGGTAATCATGCAACTTTTAAGGGAGATGGAAAGGCTAAATGGACCGCTGAAGGAAAGGACAATAGCGCCATCGAGTTTACCTCGGGCGGTTATTTAGTTGTTAATGATGCTGACAGTCTAGATCTAACAACTGCTATGACCATCAGCATGTGGGCAAAATTGATGGTACAAACCGGCGAATGTTGTCAAGGTGGTGTTGAAAAAGAACCCGCATGGCAAGCTGGCGAATACAATTTACTGGCCGAATATAATGGAAGTATTCTCCTACAAATGATGGAATTGCCAGACGCCTGTAATGACGACCTATTAGGCCCAGGAATTATTGATAAAACATGGCATCATGTTGCGGGAACTTGGGATGGTAAGATGATACGGCTTTACCTTGACGGCGATGAAGTTGGTGAAATGCCTTGCAAAGGTAAATTAGCTAAAGGCAGTGGGGATCTCTTTATCGGTTGCAGAGGGGGAGTAGGTCGTTGGACTGAAGGATTTCTCGATGAAATTAAAATGTATAATCGCCCCTTAACCGAAGCAGAAATTGTGGAAGACATGAAAAACCCAAAACACAATCTCTCTGTTTCCCCTGCCGACAAAGTTGCTACTACTTGGGCCATTATCAAATCTAGCTTGTAATTCACCGAATTTGAGTTACAAGGGAAATGAGGTAAAAAAACTTTCTTAATTAATGGAGAAGATGGTGAAATCAAACTTTCTTATTTCTATTATTATGTGTTTCTGTTTAACCTCTGTGTTTCTTCAAGCGAGTATTGATCCAAGCATAGTTCTTTATCTCCCTTTTGAAGAACAATCGGGGAAAGTAGCTGAAGATCTGTCGCAATTTGGTCATAAAGCCGAATTTCGTAAAAAGACGGCTTGGTCTGCGGCTGGTAAACATGGTGGTTGTATTGAGCTGGGAATAGGTAACTGGTTAGAAGTCAAAGATCACGATAGTCTTGATCTGACCAACAAGATGACGATTATGTTCTGGTCAAAATTGATGACAGCTACTGGTGATGTGCAGAGCGGTGTTGAAAAAGAACCCGCTTGGCAGGTAGGAGAGTATAACCTATTGCCTGAGTATACCGGTGGAATCTTGTTGCAAGCTAACGATTGGCCTGAAGAATGTGACGATGAAGCAATCGGAGGTCCCGTAACGATTGATAAAAAATGGCATCACTGCGTTGGTACGTTCGATGGGAAAGAGATTAAAATCTATGGTGATGGAAAGTTACGGAAAGAACTCCCCTGTAAAGGGGCCGTTGAAAAAGGAACAGGTAATCTGTATATCGGATGTCGTGGTGGAAGCGGTCGGTGGATCGATGGATTCCTAGACGAAATTAAGATGTATAATCGCGTCTTGACCAAAGAAGAGATTGTCGCGGATATGGAAGATCCAATGCATAATCTTTCTGTTTCCCCAATTGATAAAGTTGCTACTACCTGGGGACTACTGAAGAGGGCGAGTTTTTAATAGAGCATTAGTCTCTATAAATACGAGGGACACGCTTACCGATCCCAGTTAGGATTTCGTAAGTGATTGTCCCTGTTTTTTTTGCTATTTGATCGGCATCGATATGATGATTTCCTTGCGAACCAATCAGGACAACCTCATCACCAACATTGACTGAGTTATCAACCTTAAAGACTGAAACATCCATGCACACCTGCCCGATTAGCTTGCGGGGTTTTCCACCAATCAATGCTATGCCAGTGTT
>Ga0257112_10001204_pt1 | contig 9960 bp, 10 predicted proteins | sample LP_taG_5_FD_191565 | JGI IMG/M metagenome (GOLD analysis project Ga0257112, IMG submission 191565) | Marine microbial communities from Northeast Subartic Pacific Ocean, Canada - LP_J_2015_P26_1000m | ecosystem: Environmental > Aquatic > Marine > Oceanic | place: Canada: Northeast Subartic...
AGATTTTCTACTTGTTTTTTTAACAGGCCCTTCTCCTTCTCTCATTAGTGCTCTTAGAGCTGTAGGCGCAGTATAAAAAATATTTACCTTATACTTATCGACAATTTGCCACCATCTTGAAGTATCCGGATAATTTGGAACACCCTCAAACATTATAGTAGTTGCACCATTTGAAAGGGGGCCATAAATTATATAGCTATGTCCAGTTACCCAACCAATATCTGCCGAACACCAATAAATATCATTTTTTTTATAATCAAAAATATATTGATGCGTCATTGAGGCATAAACCATGTATCCCCCAGTAGTATGGAGAACGCCTTTGGGTTTTCCTGTAGACCCGGAAGTGTAAAGAATAAATAATGGATCTTCAGCGTTCATTTCTTCAGGTTCACAACTATCAGAAGTGATTTTTGTTATTTCATCGTACGAGACATCTCGACCATCAATCCAATTAACTTCATTTCCTGTTCTTTTTACCACAACACATTTTTTTACATTAGGACATTGTTCTAGAGCTTCATCTGTTATTTTTTTAAGAGGTATTATTTTACCGCCTCTGACGCCCTCATCCGCAGTAATTATATAATCTGACTGACAATCATTAATTCTTCCAGCTATCGAATCTGGAGAAAAACCACCAAATATTATGGAATGGACTGCACCAATTCTTGCACAAGCTAACATCACGTATGCTAACTCAGGTATCATCGTCAAATAAATAGTTACTCTATCACCTTTTTTTATACCAAGTTCTTTCAAACCGTTTGCAGCCTTACAAACATTTCTATGGAGTTCTTTATAGCTAATTTCTTTAGAATCTTTTGGATCGTCACCTACCCAAATAATTGCAGTCTTATTTTTTTTATCTTTTAAATGTCTATCAATACAATTTGCCGATGCATTAAGAGTTCCATCATAGTACCATTTAATTTTAACATCAGTTGTACTATATTTTACATCTTTTATTTTTGTATAAGCTTTTATCCAATCAATTCTTTTTCCTTCTTTTTTCCAAAAACCATCATTATCTTTAATTGATAATTTGTATTTTTTTTCATACTTATTTTTGTCAATATATGCGTTATTTGACCATTTTTTTGGAACCTTGAAAATTAATTCTTTAGATTCCGATTTTTTTGCTTTTTTAATTCTTTTTGACTTTTTTCTAGATTTAATTCTTTTTGACTTTTTTCTAGATTTAATTCTTTTTGACTTTTTTCTCACTTTTCACCTGAAATTATTTAAACAGTTTTCTAGACTTTACCCATCTTATAAATTATTTTCCAGCTTTTATAATCTATGGGCATTACTGATAATCGGCTCTGCTTGATTAGAGATAAGTGATTAAGAGCCTTATTTTTTTTAATATTTTCAAGAGAAACAGCTTTTTTTAGTTGTTCTTTAAATTTCACTTTTATAGATACAAATTTTTGATTATTATCTGTGGGATCTATAAAGGCTGTTTTAATAACCATGACTATACCCACAATTTCTTTTCCAACGTTTGAATGATAAAAAAAACAAAGATCTCCTTTTTTCATTTTTTTTAAATTATTTGCAGCTTGATAATTTCTAACACCATCCCATGTTATGCCTTTAGAGCCAGCTTTTTTTTGTTGATCAATTGACCAAGCATTAGGTTCTGATTTCAGTAACCAGTATTGCATTTATAATTTTAATCCAGGTCCTTTTAAAAAAGGGGCAGAACTATCTAATGGCCATCTTGCTTTGGATGGAAATTCTAAATTATCAATTAAATTAATTTTAAAACGCTCAATACCAGCCCAAGCAATCATTGCAGCATTGTCGCCGCATAAGTATTTTGGTGGAAAAACTGAAGTAAAATTTTTTTCATTAGCCAATTTAGTCAAATTTTCTCTTATTTTTAAATTTGCGGCTACTCCACCAGCAATTACAAAAGTTTTTTGTATATTTTTTTTATTTTTTGAAAATTCTTCCATCGCTACCTTAGTTTTTTCATGAAGAATTTCAATAATGGTTTTTTGAAAAGATGCTGCTAAGTGATATTTTTCTTTTTGATTTTTTAATTCTTTAGAAACTCTAAGAACAGCAGTCTTTAGACCAGCAAAAGACAAGTTACAACCACCTTTTTTAAGAATTGGTTTAGGTAATTTAAAATAATTATTATCACCTTTTTTTGCCCATTCTTCAATTTTTGGGCCACCCGGAAATTCTATTCCCAAAAGTTTTGCAGTTTTATCAAAAGCTTCTCCAAGCGCATCATCAATAGTAGTTCCAAGACGTTTATAATTATTTACTCCATTTACTTCTAAAAATTGAGTATGTCCTCCTGATATCAATAGTAACAAATACGGAAATTTAATTTTTCTATTGATCTTTGGACTTAGTGCATGACCTTCTAAATGGTTTACAGCTACAAAAGGTTTTTTTAAAGATCCCGCAATAGCTTTTCCCGCATTTAAACCGACAGTTAAGCAAACTATTAATCCAGGGCCAGCTGTTGCAGATATTCCATGTATATTATTTAAATCCAAATTACTTTCTTCCAGAGCTTTTTTGATTATGAATTCTATCTTTTCGACATGAGCTCTTGCTGCAATTTCAGGAACCACACCACCAAATTCTTTATGTTCTTGAATTTGACTAGAAACAACATTTGATAAAATTTCACCAGTTCCATCACTCTTTTCTCGAACAACTGCCGCTGCAGTTTCGTCGCAACTTGTTTCTATTCCTAAAAAAGTAAGCTTTTCTTTCATGCTTGATTACCTGTCTATAAATATAAAAAAATAATATAACATAAGTAATTTTTAATAATAATGACAGATAAGAAAAAATTTATAGTAGGATCTCGTGGAAGTAAGCTTTCTTTGGCTTACTCACGTCACGTGAAGAATTTATTAATAAAATCTAATTCACAATTTGATGATAATTCAATAGAGATAAAAATAATAAAAACTTCGGGAGATATTTTTCAAAATAAAAGAATATCAGATATTGGAGGCAAGGGTGTTTTTTCAAAACAAATTGAAGATGAATTATTAGAATCAAAAATAGATTTGGCTGTTCATTCTTTAAAGGATTTACCATCAAAAATGACAAAAGAACTTTGCGTTAATGCTGTAGTAAAAAGGAACGATCCTAGAGATGCTTTTTTAAGCTATACAAGCAAATCTTTTTTTGAGCTCAAACCTCAGTCGCAAGTTGGAACAAGTTCATTTAGAAGAAAAGCCCAATTAAGTAACTTAAGAAAAGATATAAACATTGTTTCAATGAGAGGAAATATTGATACTAGAATTGATAAATTAAAAAACGGAGAGTTCGATGCTATAATTTTATCTTTAGCGGGACTTAAAATGCTTCATTTAGAAAAAGAAGCTAAAGAAATTTTTTCAGACGAACAAATGTTACCGGCTATAGGTCAAGGTGCCATAGCTTTACAATGCAGATTAGACGATCAAAAAACATTAGATATTTTGAAAATGATAAATGATCAAGAATCATATTGTTGTATTCAAGCTGAACGTGCTTTACTTGAAGCAATAGGTGGAGACTGCGATACAGCTGTTGGAGGTTTAGCTAAGTTATGGAACAATAAAATTATTTTAAAAAGTGAACTATTTTCAAGTGATGGAAGTAAAAAATTTGCTGCAGAAGGTTCGGGAAATTTTAAAGAAGCCGAGAAAATAGGATATAAAGTTGGAAAAGAATTACTAAAAAAAGCTGGTACAGATTTTAAAGTATAAGGAAATTAAATTGCATATTATTATTACAAGACCAATAGAAGATTGTTTATTTCTTATTGAGAGATTGAAAAAACAGGGTCATATGGTGACTCATCTTCCGATAATTAAAATTCAAAAATTAAAAACAGAAAAAATAAATTTTCAAAATTACAAAGCAGTAATTTTTACTAGCTCAAATTCAATAAAATTTCTTAATGTAGATAAATTTGACTCAAAAATTAAATGTTACTGTGTGGGTAGAATGACAGAACTTAGAGCTAGGAAAGCAGGTTTTATAAATACTTATTCTTCTGAAGGAACTGTAGATTCTTTAATAGAGTTAATTATTAGATCGTTTGATAATAAGTCAGGAAAACTTCTTTACTTAAGTAGTGAATTTATTTCCAAAAATTTAGACATTGATCTGAGTAATGCAGGTTTTACGGTAGATAGAGTGTCAAATTATACAACTTTACCAGTTGAAGAAATTGATAAGAACACAATATCTTTTTTGAAAAAAAAATCACCAGATGCAATATTTGTTTATTCTTCAAAGAGTGCAAAAAATTTATTTAATCTAATAAATAAATATTCACTTTTAAACGTAGTGACTCAATCTAATCTAATGTGTATAAGCGAGAAGGTATTATTAGTATTAAAACAGATTAAATGGAAAAATGTATTTATTTTTAGTCCTGGAGAAGAGGAATTTTTGTTAAATAAAATTAGGTAGGTTATGGATATATTTGAAAATTTTTCGACTTTATTTCTTGAGGTATGGAAAAAAGGTATTTTAGGTATAGATATCTTTCAAATATCAATCGGTTTAGGAATTTTTTTAATCTTTTTATTATTTAGAGGTCTAATTAGTAAAGTCATAATTGGTCGTTTAAAGAAAATAGCAAAAAGAACTACAAATAAATTAGATGACACTTTTGTTCAAGCAATGGAAGGTCCAGCCCGTTTTTTACCAATTGTTATTGGTTTTTTTATTGCCAGTTATTATTTAAAGTTCAGTCCAGAGTCGCAGCCATTTATTCACAATGTAAATAAGACGCTTATTACAATTTTAATTTTTTGGCTATTTCACCAATTCATTCAACCGGTTGCCTATCTTTTAGGAGGGTTAGAGAAAATTTTAACAAGAGAGCTGATAAATTGGATTATAAAAGCTTTAAAAATACTTATTATTATTTTAGGCGCCGCCGCAGTATTAGAATTATGGGGAGTAAAAATAGGACCAATTATTGCTGGATTGGGTTTAGTTGGGGTTGCCGTTGCACTGGGGGCACAAGACTTATTCAAGAATTTAATTTCAGGAATTTTGGTATTGGTTGAAAAAAGATTTAAAGTTGGTGACTGGATTCTTGTAGAAAATATTATAGAAGGCATTGTTGCAAGTATAGGATTTAGATCAACAGTTATAAGAAAGTTTGATAAATCTCTTGCAATCATACCAAACTTTTATTTTGCAGAAAATGCCGTGATTAATGTAAGCGCAACGACCAATTGGATAATCAGTTGGGTGATAACACTGCAATATAGCACAACTGTTGAGCAACTCAGAAAAATTAGGGATGAAATAGAAAAATACATTACTACCCATAAAGATTACAAAACTAGTCTTGGTCATGCTGTTAGGATTGATAAATTTTCTGATAGTTCAATAGATATGTATATAAGATGTTTTACGGTTACAGATGATTGGGATGAGTGGCTCAAAGTTAAAGAGCGATTAGCAATAGAAATTAAACAAATTGTAGAAAAAAATAATGCGTCCTTTGCATTTCCTAGTCAGTCTATATATGTGGAGAAAAAATGAAATCAATATTTATATTATTAGATAGTATGATTACTATATATCTTTGGATTATAATTATAAACGCCATTCTAAGTTGGTTAGTTGCTTTTAATGTTCTTAATACACAAAACAGATTTGTATTTTCAGTGCTTGATGCTACCTATAAATTGACAGATCCCGCTTTAAGTAAAATAAGACGTTTCATACCCATGTTTGGTTCAATAGATATTTCTCCGGTATTTTTAATTTTAATTTTAATGTTTCTCAGAAATATTATTTTTGAAATTTTAGCACCTAGTTTGTTTTAATATGATTATTGATGGAAAAAAAGTAGCAGCTGATCTAAGAGCAGAACTTAAAAAAAAAGTAGCTGAACTTAAGTCTACCTATAATGAAGTTCCAGGTTTAACTGTAATTTTAGTTGGTGAAGATGCTCCAAGTAAAATTTATGTAAAAAACAAAGAAAAATCTGCAATTGAAGTGGGTATTAATTCTGAAGTTATTAGGTATCCAGCAGACTTAGAAGAGAAAGTTTTGTTAGACAAAATTATAGAACTTAATAATGATGAAAAAGTTTCAGGTATATTAGTCCAACTACCCCTTCCCAAACATATCAATAAAAGAAAAGTGATAGAAACTATTGCTCACGGAAAAGATGTTGATGGCTTTCATCCCATGAATGTAGGCAATTTATCCTCAGGTTATGACAGTAGTATTCCGTGTACTCCACTTGGGTGTAGTTTATTACTGAAACAAGTAGAAAAGAATTTAAGTGGCAAACATGCAGTGGTAATTGGCAGATCTAACCTAAATGGAAAACCAATGACTCAATTACTTTTGAAGGAAAATTGTACTGTAACAATTACCCATTCAAAAACAAAAGATTTAAAAACAGAATGTCTTAGGGCAGATATAATTATTGCAGCAGTTGGAATACCTAAATTAGTTAAAGGAGATTGGGTAAAAAAAGATGCAATTGTTATTGATGTTGGGATTAATAAAACAGAATCCGGACTCGTGGGAGATGTTGATTTTGATGAAGTTTCTAAAGTTGCTAAAGCAATTACACCTGTTCCAGGAGGTGTAGGCCCGATGACAATTGCTTGCTTACTTAAAAATACTGTAGAGTGTTTTAAAAAACTTAATTCTTAAGTTTCTTTTTATGGAAATTAATAAATCTTTCTACATTTGATTTATTAAAAGTTTTATTTTCTTCAAAAGAAACTTTTTTAATTGAATAAGCACTACTTTTAGTTTGTCTTGAAACAATTGTAATATTGCCTTTGTATAATTTAAGCTTAACAAATCCATTTACTTTATTTCTTTTTCGATCAACAATTTTTTGAAGTTTAAATCTTGCCCTTGAATACCAGTAACCATTGTAAATAAGTTCTGCGTATTGAGGCATAATCTCATCTTTTTTATGCATGGTTTCTCTATCCAAAGTAACAGATTCAATTGCTCTATGAGCAGCCATTAACAAAGTTCCACCAGGAGTTTCGTAAATGCCTCTAGATTTTATTCCTAAAAATCTATTTTCAACTAGGTCAACTCTACCAATAGCGTTTTTGCCTGCAAGGATATTTAATTTTTGTAAAAGATTTCCTGGAGATAATTTTTTACCATTAACAGTTATTGGGTCGCTATTTTTAAATCCTATAGTTACATAAGAAGCTTTATTTGGTGCTTTTTCAGGAGAAGTTGTTCTTTGAAAAATAAATTCTGGAGCTACCTTTTTAGGATTTTCTAAAACCTTACCTTCAGTTGATGTGTGATACAAATTATCGTCTACAGAAAATGGTGAAGCTCCTTTTTTATCTTTAGGTATGGGTATTCTATTTTTTTTAGCATATTTAATTAAATCTGTTCTTGAATTTAATTTCCATATTCTCCACGGAGCAATCACTTTAATTTTTGGACCAAAATAATGATAACCAAGTTCAAATCTTACCTGGTCATTTCCTTTGCCAGTTGAACCATGAGAAACTGCATAAGCATTAAATTTTTTTGCTATAGCAATTTGTCTTTTTGCAATTAAGGGTCTTGCTATAGAAGTTCCTAATAAATAAGTGCCCTCATAAATTGCGTGTCCCCTAGCCATTGGATATACATATTCTTTTACAAATAAGTCTTTTAGATCTTCAATAATTATTTTTTGTACACCAAGAGCTTTTGCGTTTTTAACAATTTTTTTTTTATTGATTTTTTGCCCAATGTTAGCAGTAAAAGCAATAACTTTTGCATTATATTTTTCCTGAAGCCATTTAAGAATTATGGAAGTGTCCAGACCGCCTGAATAGGCAAGCACTATCTTTCTTTGTTTTTTCATTAACTATCTAGTTTTTAACTACAGCTTTTTTTTGCTGTTTTATAAGCTTTTGTAAAACCCATCATAGAATAGTGGTCGGTTGTTTGATCACCCTTGTCTGTATTTCCAATAATCATAAGTCTTGAAGCTTTTTTCATAGTAACAATTAATTTTGCCTCGTCTTTATTATCAACGACCCATGCAAATCTCCCTTTAGAATATAAATCGTATGATTTTTTTCCTGATTTAGCTTCTACTGGTGCTTTGAGCTTAAATTCATAACCATTGGTGACACTAATTTCATTTTTAATATTTTCACTTGGTCTAAAACTTACAAATAATCTTGAGGGTTCTCTCTTTAATTTTTTTGGAGCTCTTATAACAGGTTTTGATTGAGCAAAACATATCTTACTTCCCTCTTGAGATAAAACAAAGCTTTCCCACTCTTTGAACTTTCCAATACTTTTTAGGTTTTCTTCTCCATATGAAATAGAACATATAAAAGAGAATAATATCAATAATAAAATTTTTTTCATGGACATGGATTTGGATATTTTATTTGAACATCGTTAATTTCTTTTAAAATATCATCTTTCAAATTTACACTTACACTTTCTATATTAATTTTCAACTGTTCCATAGTGGTTGCGCCAATTATAACGGATGTTAAAAATTTTTGAATTTCACAGAATTTTATAGACATTTGTGCAAAATTTAGGTCAAATTTTTTAGCAATATTATAGTATTTTTCTATTATAGGAGATGCATTAGGCTTACTATATCTAGTATAGTAGTCTGCAAATAATTTTTGTCTTGAATTTTCTGGAAAATTATTATTTCTATATTTTCCTGTTAAAAATCCCCCAGCAAGTGGTGAATATGCTAGCAATCCACTTTTTTCTCTAATTGAAATTTCAGATAAACCTATCTCATAAGTTCTACACAGCAAACTATATGGATTTTGAACTGACATCATTCTAGGAAGTTTTTTTATTTTTGAGGTTTCTAAAAATTTTGACAGTCCCCATGGAGTTTCGTTTGACAATCCTATATAACGAATTTTGCCTTGTTTTATAAATTTTTCTAATGAAATTAATATTTTTTCAAAATCATTCCAACTATCTTCATCTTTGTGTTTATAATTAAGTCTACCAAAAAAATTAGTTTTTCTTTCTGGCCAATGTAATTGATAAAGATCAATGTAATCCGTCTGCAATCTTTGCAGGCTGTCTTCTAAAGCTTTTTTAATTTTTTGTTCAGAAAAATTTTTCTCTCCATTACGAACCCATGGTAAGCCAGGTCCCGCAATTTTAGATGCTAAAATAATCTTGTCTCTGTTTTTATTGTGGCTAAACCAATTTCCAATAATTATTTCAGTTTTTCCATATGTTTGCTCTTTGCAGGGTGACGGATAAATTTCTGCAGCGTCAAAAAAATTTACTCCAGAATTCAAAGCATAATTCATTTGTTCAAAGGCTTCTTTTTGGTTATTTTGTTCACCCCAAGTCATAGTACCGAGACAAATTGTACTGACTTTTAAACCCGTATTTCCTAATTTTTTAAAATTCATGGTTTTAGTTAAACTATTTTAAACTTTTATTAAACCGTCATAACATCTTGAAAATTAGCAAAAATGGCAATATATATACTGTGAATTATGGAATTTAATAGGCAAAATATTAAAACAAAAGTCACAAGTACCGAAACCCATGTAATAGATGAGGGTCTTAGAGCTTATATGCTTAAGGTTTATAACTTCATGGCATCAGGCGTTCTGTTAACTGGCATTGTTTCTCTAATAGTTTTTGAGTTTTCAGGTGGTATGGACATTAGGTTGGGATCAACTGGCTTGACAGGATTAACAAATCCATTCGGAGAATTAGTTTTTAATTCAGGTTTTAAATGGTTAGTAATGTTAGCGCCCTTAGGAATTGTTATTTATATGAGTTTTGGAATTAGAAAAATGAGCGCATCCAAAGCGCAAGGAACTTTTTGGATTTTTGCATCATTGATGGGTGCATCGTTAGCTTCAATATTTATATTTTATACACAAATGAGTATTGCTCGAGTTTTCTTCATTACAGCAGGAACTTTCGGTGCAATGAGTATTTATGGATACACAACAAAAAGAGATTTAACAA
>Ga0257112_10001206_pt1 | contig 9953 bp, 12 predicted proteins | sample LP_taG_5_FD_191565 | JGI IMG/M metagenome (GOLD analysis project Ga0257112, IMG submission 191565) | Marine microbial communities from Northeast Subartic Pacific Ocean, Canada - LP_J_2015_P26_1000m | ecosystem: Environmental > Aquatic > Marine > Oceanic | place: Canada: Northeast Subartic...
TATTCTTAGTATGTTAGATATATGAAAAGGAATACCTTATTTAAGATTCTTTATTTAACCCTCCCTTTAATTTTGAGTCCATTAAGCTCTGGTGAGGAAAGCTCCAATTCACTAAAAGTCGGATTTGGATCTTGTGTAGATGAAGATAAACCTCAAGTAATTTGGAAGGCTTTAGAAAAAGAAAACTTAAATGATTTTTTCTTTATGGGAGACAATGTCTATGGAGATATGGACTCAGGTGAGCTTACCAATATGTGGTCTGCTTATGCGAAGCAGGAAGAAAATTTCCCAGCTTGGCTGAAAAACCTCAAACCTCTGGCCATTTGGGATGACCACGATTACGGACTAAACGATGGTGGAAGTGAATTCGCCTTAAAGAAGGAAGCACAAAAATTATTTTTAGACTTCTGGAAAATAGATAAACAAGACGAACGCCATAAAAGAGAAGGTATTTATTTTTCTGAAACTAGGAACATTAAAGATAAGAAGATTCTTTTAATTGGATTAGATACAAGATACTTCCGTTCTCCACTTGAAGGTGAGAAGAGAAATTATCAATCTACAACTGATGTAAGTAAAACTATATTAGGCATGGAGCAATGGGAGTGGTTAGAAAATAGATTTCAAGAGGAAGTGGACTTTATTATTTTAGCTTCTTCAATTCAAATACTTGCTACAAATCATGGATTTGAGAAATGGAGTAATTTTCCACATGAAAAAGAAAGGTTATTGTCTTTAATAAAAGAATTTGGAAAACCTGTTGTATTGGTTTCAGGCGATAGACATAAAGCAGGAATATATAAGCAAGACAATCTTTATGAATTAACGAGCTCTTCATTAAATAAACCGCTGCCAAAATGGCTGGTTGCAGTATGGGATGAAACTGACCCCTTACTTTTGGGTACGATGCACTACGACATGAATTATGGAGTGATCAATATAGACTCATCCGGAACTATTAACATTGATTTGAAAGATGAAAAAGGCAATGTCTTGGAAGCGGTAGAATTTGAAATTTAATGAAAATTGAAGTGTCTTTTAATTAAAGCTAACATAAAAAGTCAGGGGAAGGTTAAATCTATGACTAGAACAAAAAGTAAAACACCTCCATATTTAGGCGAGAATTTAAGTCAAATTAAGAAACTAGGTTTACAAAATAATATCAATGATCTCGAGATTGACGGTTTCACTGTCATTCCTCCAAAAAAAATAGCTTCAACTCAATTTCTTAACAAAATGAGAAAAGTTGTTCTCCGCATCTGTAATGAAAGAACAGGAAAGAAGTTCGATCTAAATAAAAATGGAGAAAAAGGAAAATATAAAGCCCAACCACAAACCGACAGCCAATTTTTACTTTATTACTTACTGATGGCAGATCCCATATTTGAGAAATGGTTATTAAACCCAACTCTTAATGTCATGATGGATTATCTGATGAAAGGAACGCAACAGCTATCTAGCATGACTTCTTTTATTAAATGGCAGGGAGATGGATACGGTGAAACCTTAGGTCTGCATAGTGATACCCGACCAAGCACTCCTGAGGGCCTGATCCCCAACTCTTGGTTTGATGTTTCTAACTCAACTTATTGCCTGACTGATTACACAGAAGAAAATGGTGCAATGGCTATGGTTCCTGGAAGCCATAGACTCTACAGACAACCTAAACCAGGTGAAGGAGTTGATAAGGCTATACCAGTGGAAGCCAAAGCTGGCTCGCTGATAATTTTTAATGGTGGCATATGGCACGGAGCTTATCCAAAGAAAACGGAAGGATTACGTTTAAACGTCACCAGTTATTTCTGTCACAGAAAATTAAAAACCCAAGAGGCTTATCAGTGGAGAGTTACCCAGGAAATGATAGACAGAAATCCACGCAAGTTCGCTAAGCTTGTTGGAGCAGATGATGAGTATGGTTGGGATGCAAAAGGACCTGATTACAGCAGACCAATGAAATACCTTTAATGAATATCTAAACAAACATAAAAAGGAAATAACATGACGGAAGCTGAACAAGTTGGTATGTCTAGTGAAAGATTAGATCGCATAGGGGAAGTTATGCGTCGCTTAATAGATGAGAAGAAAATTCCAGGCACTGTTACTTTGGTTGCAAGGAAAGGAAAGGTGGTACATTTTGAAGCCAATGGCATGAGAGATGTGGAAAGAAATCTCCCCATGGAAAAAGATACTATTTTCAGGATCTACTCACAGAGTAAGCCTTTGACGGGAACTGCCGTTATGATGCTCTTTGAAGAAGGTCATTTTTTACTAACAGACCCTATTGCAAAATATTTACCTGAATTCTCTGATATGCAGGTCTATACGGGTGAAAGTAAGGGGCAAGTAGAGACCGAACCAGCCGGTAATATTACGATCCAACAGCTTGCTACTCACACTTCTGGATTAACTTATAGCTTTATGCCTAATCCAGTAGGAATAATGTACGCAACTTCGGAAATTGAAAGAGGGCTTGGTAACAGTCCTACAGAGGAAAGTGAGTTTTTTGTTTCAAACTCTAAAAAAGAACCCTTTAAAAATTTACAAGATTGGAGTGAATCTCTAACCGAACTGCCTTTGTTAGCCCAACCTGGAACTCAATGGAACTACAGTGTTGGTATGGACGTACTAGGCAGGTTGATAGAAGTTATCTCAGGGCAGTCCTTTGGTGACTTTTTAAACGAAAGAATATTTGATCCTTTAGGAATGGAAGATACTGGGTTCTACGTTCCAGAAAATAAATTAGATAGGTTTGCTGCAAACTACTTCCCCTCCCCCAAAGGAATTATAGGTTTGATGGATGATCCTCAAAAGAGTAACTACAGGAATCCACCCCAGCTGGAATCCGGTGGGGGTGGCCTAGTTAGCACAGTTCCCGATTATCTTAAATTTGCTCAAATGCTGGCAGAAAAGGGAGAATTTGAAGGGAAAAGACTTCTGGGAAGGAAAACAGTTGAATTCATGACCTCGAACCACCTCGGACCAGAGTTTCCTGACGACGCCCTAACCTCTTTATTCGGGGTTTTGGGTAGTGGCTATCATGTGCGAGGGATGGGCTTTGGAATTACTGGTTCAGTAGTATCTAATTCCGCCCTCTCAGCTCTCCCGGTTTCGGATGGAACCTATAGCTGGGGAGGCGCAGCAACTACTCATTTTTGGGTGGATCATACCGAAGATCTGGTTGGTTTAGTTCACACACAACTACTCCCCGATGGTACTTACCCAGTGCGGGAATTAATGCAACTTTCTACTTACCAAGCTTTAATAGATTAGGCTATTTTCCACTGAGCAGGCCTAGGCCTTTTTCCCACCCAAATAAAGTGATGGCAAACCATCGTAGGATCCACATACTTAGGTCTAGTAACAATTTCTATTTTTTTCTCTTCGCAATAAGAATCTATCTCTTCCTTAGTATCAGCTAGCAGATAGTGACGAACTTTAGTTTTATCTATTCCTTTAGCAAATTCAGTCATATTATTATTTTCAATTACAGAGGGTACTAATTTTTTCCTCTCCTAGCTTGCATTCTCTCTTATTAAATACCCTTTTATTAATTTCATCTAAGTTAGTCTCTTCTATGTGCGGTGAGTCTACTAAAACATTAATAGTATAAGCTTCAAACCTTGCTTGGCAATCTAGTTCTCTTTTATCTGCTTCTAGTTGAACGTCTTTTAAATACTCAAATCTTACTTGATCTGGGAGGTCAAACATCTTCATGTATTTCATTGGAAAACACAGCTCATAGTCAGTTGTATTTTTACTGACTTGGAAGGAATCGTAATGACTTAGTGCCTGACATCCCAAAAAAAGTGAGAGAGAAAAGACCAGAGATAAAATTTTAATTAAATACGGATACATTTATTTCTCTCTTAAATTTTGAATGTCGATGTTCAAATAAAAAAATTCCCTGCCAAGTGCCAATATCTAGTCTTCCATGTTTAACTGGAATCAATAAAGAGGTATCGGTTAGGGCATTTTTAATGTGAGCTGGCATGTCATCTGGACCTTCAGTACTGTGGAGATAGTTACCATTTTCAGGCACTAGGTTCTTAAAGAAATTATTCAAGTCCTCCAAAACTTCTGGGCTAGCATTTTCCTGTATAAGCAAGGAAGCAGAAGTGTGTTTAATGAACACATTACATAAACCTTTCTCCGTTTGAGAATTAAGAACAATCTCACCAATCTCATTAGTTATTTCGGTCAAGCCTTGGCCGCCAGTTAAAATAGAAAAATCTTCTTGGTACATCTAGTGCAGAAGTTTAATAACTAAAAATAAAACTGAAGGCGCCAGTAAACACCCTAAACCAGTGTAAAAGGTCGCGGTCATTGCACCATAAGGTACTAATTTAGGGTCTGTAGCTGCCAATCCAGCTGCCACGCCTGAAGTTGTTCCCATTAATCCTCCATATATAAGCGCTGATCGTGGGTTATTCAAACCTATATAACTCGCTACTAATGGAGTTGAAATCATAACCAGCATGGACTTTATTAGCCCTGCAGCGACACTTAAAGCAATAACATCCGATTCAGCTCCTAAAGCTGAGCCCGTCACAGGACCCACTATATAGGTGACAGCACCTGCTCCTATAGTAGTCATGCTCACTGGATCCGTATAACCAAAGACAAAAGCAATGTAAGCTCCCACAACAAAAGAAAGTAGCACACCAATAAAAAGGGAAAGAACTCCTGCCAGCCCTGCCTTTTTTAACTCGCTGGTATTAATACCGTAAGCAGTAGCAACAATGGCGAAGTCTCTAAACATTGCTCCTCCCAAAATACCAACTCCGGAAAGAAAAGAAATGTCAGCTAAACCCTGTTTACCTCCAGTAATCACTCCTCCCCAATAAGCCAATATCAGACCTAGCATTATGGCTATAGCAGATCCATGCAATCTTCCTTTTGTAAACTTTTCAGATAAAAAGTAAGAAAACCAAACCATAATTCCAACAAACAAGAATGCGGTGATGATTCCATTTCTTGCAAAAACGGATTCAAAGATTTCAAGTAGGTTCATTTTTTACCTATACGACTTAAAATTGGAACCATAAGAAAAGATAAAAGGACGGCAAGTCCTCCCGCTAAGATAGCAACCATACCGCCTTCTAGGGCAGCAATGACATTTTGCTTAGCCGCCATTGCAACCACTATAGGAATGTAAACAGCACTCCAAAACGTAATTCCTTTCTCAGTGATGTCGCCTAATTTAAAAGACTTTTTCAATTGATCTGATAAAAGGACTAAAAGCAACATGGCTATCCCTACGCCCCCGATATTGGCCTCTATCCCTATTAAACGGCCCAAAAGTTCTCCAAGGATAACCCCTGCTAACATACAAAATGAGAGTAACGCTACGCCATATATAACCATATCTACATTACGTCCTTTCAAATTGTAATAAAAATTCCATAATCATTTCACTTGCATTGATGGTAGAAGAAGCTCCAGACCTACAAGGTCTTCCAGGCCAGCAGTGACCCCCTCCTTTAATAGTACAAAACTTTACTTCAGCTCCTCCCTCACATGAAAAATAGCTTTCACACGAAACATCATCTTTCTTAAAAGTCTCTATAGGCCTGCCTTTACATTGATTTTTCTGAGCCCACAACGTAAACATCTCTAAGGCACCCATTGTTGAATAACCGCCAGCTTTTTTATAAGAAGAAACAAAATCTCTAGTTCCATGAAAAGCAATGGAAGGAACTGGCTTAGTAGGTAGGCATTTCTCTCCAGGTAGAGAAAGCACTCCGGCAACTGGAGCTATGGCAGCAAAAGTATCAGCTGCTTCACAACCTATGCGATAAGACATTCTCCCTCCATTAGACATTCCAGTTGAATAGACTTTCTTTTTGTTTAAACAATAATTAGTTGAAATGTCTTTTACGATTGTCTTGGCGAAATCAACATCGTCTCTAGGAGCCTTAGAAAAATCTCTTTTATTGGCAGGAGATTGCATAGTTAGGCCAGCATTAAAAACTGGCCTTCCGTCTAGCTCTAGGCCCTGAGGATTTACATGAATAAACCCTTTTTTATCTGCCACAGAATCCATATCAGAATAAAAAGCCTGTTGTTCAGCGTTACTTCCTGTTCCATGAAAATTAATAACTAAAGGAGTTGGTGAATCAGGTTCGTAGTTTTTAGGAACATATAAACGATATGATCTGTTCTTGCCTTCATGCTCTATAAATACGGTTGTCTTTCCTAAGACAGGATTTAAATCATCACAACCAGAAGATCTTTCTTCATGGTTACTTGCTTCAAGTCCTAAAATTATAAAACCTGCAAAAATTAACAGGACTTGTTTAATCATTGTCTTAGTTGACGCTCTTAATTTTCTAACTCGAATACAAGGAGAACATTCCCAGGAAACTGACCATGAGTTCCATACCCACTCATAACTATTAATTGATCTTTAGTTATAACTGGTCCGGCTATATCCATGGAACCTCCAAAAGCTTTTGTTCCATCTACTGTTTGGAAGAATTGAAGAGTATCAAATTCCCATAAATACTTTCCTGTCTTTTTTTCTATACCAAAAAGTCTTCCGTCTAAAGCTCCGGCGAAAACTACATCAGATCCAACTGATGGAGGTGCAGAGAAGCCTTTAAAACAATTGCCGTTGCCGTCGGTTGCTTTGTTTCGCTTCTTACAATCATCATCGAGAGGAAAAGTCCAAATTATTTCACCCGTGTCAATATTCAAAGCATAAACTCCAGGCTTGGGATCCCAATCATACTTCCTACTGCCGTCTCGATCCGAATTAGTAACATAAAGCCTTTCATCATCAGTTGCCATACCAGTATGGATACCTCCAAGTACTCCACCCATGCCTATTCTGTTCTTCCAAATAATTTCTCCATTACTGGGTTTCATTCCAAAAGCCCAGCCAGATTTCTGACCTGCTAGATATATTTCCTCTTTGTTACTGGTAAATGATTTGATAACAGAAGCTCCAAAATCAAAATCAGGTCCGTTTTCAACTGGACATCCCCATTGTCTTGCAATAGGTAATACACAAGCCATATTGAATGCGTCCCCAGCTAGAGTTTGGGTAGACCAAGCTCGTTCTCCTGTATTTAAATCAAGTGCTATGATTGCATCACTAAATTCAGATGCAGGTGACTGAAGACTTTGTCCGGTTCCAAAAAAGACTAGATTTCTTGTTAGGTCTATTCCTGGAGTATTCCAAACAGCTGACCCAGATGGGGCATATTTTTTTGTTCTTATAACTCTTACCTTACCTACATATTCAGCTGGCTTTTCAACTCTGTGATACCAAATTAATTCACCAGTCTGTACGTCTACCTTGGCGATACCTCCACTGGTAGTACAACATTCATATATAGGGTTAATAAGTGGAGCTATAGTCTCAACTGTTGAAATAGGGATAATAAGATGTGAGTCAACTATAGAAATTGAACCTGAAGAAAGATTCCAATCAGATTCTCTTGGAAGTTGTGTTTTCCATACAAGTTTGCCCTCGAGAAGGTCTACCTTGTACGTAATTAGTTCTTGATCAACAGCAAACATATAGGAACCAGCTTCTTTGGCATAAGCTGGAGATACCCTAAATTCAGAAGGACTTTTAAAGGACCAGAAACTACAGCCTGTATCAGAATCTAAAGCATATAAAGTATCTTTTGTAGCTACTAATATTAAATTACCAATAGCTATCGGCTGCGATCTAGCATCATACCCCTTCAAACGGAAAGCCCATTTCAATTTCAGATTCTTTATATTGGAAGAATTGATATTTGTATTTTTTTGATATCTCTTGTTAAGTGGGCCATTACCCTTGCTTGTCCAGTTTAGACCTGACTTTAAATCAGACTCAACTAGTTGTCTTGAGCACTTAAGTAGTGAAGTTTGTTCTGTGGAACTAATATAAGTTGCTATTTTATTTATTTCAGCTTTAGACAGATGCTTTGCTTGTTCTTTCATTTTGCCTTCTGTCATAACAGCAACTAGTTCACGCTGTGTCCCCAATGCCATAGTTTCAATTGAAGCCAAATTAAGAGACTTGTCTTCATGACAAGCTACGCAGTTACTTTCGGTAAGTTGTTTACCTGTTATCTCATCTTCAGGAAAGGCTACTGGCGAAAGAAAGATCAGACTAATTAGAAGGAAACAAAATTTGTTTTTCATTATTGGTGTTTTCTAACAGAAGAATTATTTAGTTTACTTTAAGAATAACTTTTCCAAAAGTTTGATTACTTTCCATTAACTTATGGGCTTTATCTACTTCTTCCATAGGGATTACTGTATCAATTATGGGTTTTATGTCTCCGGATTCTAACGAAGGCCATACATTCTCCTTAAGGTTATTCATAATCTCAGTTTTCTTTGCAATGGGTTGGGCTCTTAGAGTTGATCCAATAATTCTTAAACGCTTCATCATTAAAAGCCCTAGATTGATAGAGGCTTTAGCACCCCCCATTAAGCCTATCATTACCAACCTTCCCTCTAAGGATAAGCTCTTCATATTGTCTTCTAAGTAATTTGCTCCTACAGGATCCAAGATTACCTGGACGCCATTATTGTCAGTCCACTTAGCTACTGCGTCAGCAAAGTTCTCGACATTTCTAACAGTACCTCCTTCAGCGCCGAGCTCTATACATCTAGAAATCTTTTCTTTTGTCCCAGCTGTTACTAAACAAGGATTGCCCATAGCCTTGCAGATTTGAATGGCAGCTGTTCCTACGCCGCTGGCTCCAGCATGTATAAGAGCTTTCTCCCCTTCTAAAAGGTTTGCTTCCATATAAAGATTAAAATAGGCCGTTGCAAATACCTCTGGTAAGGCAGCTGCTTGTTCAAAACTAAACCCTTTGGGTATTTTTAAAACCTGACCTGAGGGTACTGAAACCCTCTCAGCATACCCCCCACCTGCTAAAAGTGCGCACACTTGGTCGCCTTTTTTGAAGTTATCAACTTGCTTGCCTACTTCTTCAATTTCTCCTGAACACTCAAGGCCAAGAATAGGGCTTGCTCCAGGTGGTACAGGGTAATTTCCGCTTCTCTGCAGTAAATCAGCTCTGTTTATTGCCGAAGCTTTGACATGGATGAGTACTTCATCCTCTTTCAGATCAGGATCTGGGTTTTCTTTCCAAAGTAAATCATTTCCTTCTTGTGATATTGCTTTCACAAAATTATTGTACCTAGATATTGTTATAAGTGATATTTGACATCAAGTAAGAAAACTTGAAGATATAAAGAAATGAGCAAAGAGAAGAGACTGAAAAGGCAAGGGAGTCTTTAGCAAATGCAGGTAAAGGGTTTAAGGAGCCTCCGGATTACCTACCGGAGTTACACAACAGGTTGGCTTTATTGACAGCTTAACCTAGCTACCGTCGAAAGCCCCCGTGTTAACAAACAAAACAGCTGATAGGTTAGTAATTTCATAAGTCTTACCTTTTATCTTTATGGGTAAATACGTTACCCTTTTGGTGAGACCAGTAGTCCATCGATAGGCATCTCTTTCGTTCATAACTCCAACCACAGAAATTATTTTGACGTCTCGCACTCTTCCCTTTGCGGTAATCTTATAAGAGAAATCAAACTTGGATTTACCAATCCTAAGGTCCGCAGGAATTTCTTCCCCTTGAATCTTGCGTATCTTTTTTGGAGTGCAAAACACCCTTTTACAAAATTTAGCTGGATCACTTTCTAGGGGATAAAGCAACATTTTGCAAGAGCTTCCTTCGCATTTCAGGCAAGAATCAAAAGCCCTTTCCCTAATCTCAGATATTCTTTCATCATTGCCACCGCCTAACTCACTATCAAAATTACATTGCATAAATTCAGAAGCAAAAATATGTGGACTCAAGATCAAACCAACAAATAAAACTATTTTTTTTAACATTTCTTTCCCCTTTTTTTCTTTTTCTGCTTCGCTAAGAATTATTTACATATTTATCAAATAATAAAATACATTAGGCGAGGATATAAACATCCATGTCAGT
>Ga0257112_10001210_pt1 | contig 9946 bp, 10 predicted proteins | sample LP_taG_5_FD_191565 | JGI IMG/M metagenome (GOLD analysis project Ga0257112, IMG submission 191565) | Marine microbial communities from Northeast Subartic Pacific Ocean, Canada - LP_J_2015_P26_1000m | ecosystem: Environmental > Aquatic > Marine > Oceanic | place: Canada: Northeast Subartic...
GAATTGATAGAACTAGGTCATAATATTGCACATGAGAGTACATTATATGGTGGATATCAAGCAATTATGCGAGACGAAATAGAAGGAGTTTATTACGGTGCATCTGATTCAAGAAAGGATGGGCAAGCAGCCGGATATTAAATAATGACTAAAGATATTTTTTTAACGGGTATTACAACTACTGGAACACCACACATAGGTAATTATGTTGGTGCAATTCGTCCTGGTATAGAAGCAAGTAAAGATAAATCTAAGCAAAATTACTATTTTTTAGCTGACTTGCATGCGCTTGCAAAAGCTGAAGACCCTGATCGAATTGCCCGATCATCTCTTGAGATATCCTCAGCATGGCTTGCCCTTGGTTTAGACACAGATAATGCGGTTTTTTATCGGCAATCAGATATTCCAGAAATTCCTCAATTAACTTGGATTCTTACTAGTATGACTGCCAAGGGATTAATGAATCGTGCTCACTCATACAAAGCACAAGTTCAAGCAAATGAAGAGCTAAGCATTAAAGATCCTGATCAAGGTATTAATATGGCACTTTATAGCTACCCCATTCTTATGGCCGCAGATATTTTAATGTTTAAATCTACCAAAATTCCTGTGGGAAAAGATCAGAAACAACATGTTGAAATGACACGAGATATTGCACAACGTTTTAATCATAAATTTGGAGACATCCTTGTAATTCCTGAGGCAGTTATCGGGAAAAACACTGCAATTTTATCTGGTCTTGATGGAAGAAAGATGAGTAAAAGTTATGATAATACAATACCGCTTTTTGCCGAGGAAGATCAACTAAGAAAACTTGTAATGAAAATCAAGACGAATAGTTTGGAACCCGGTCAACCCAAAGAAACAAGTGATTCTACACTTTTTGACATCTATAGTGCTTTTGCGACTTCAGATGAGATCAGTGTCATGGAAAAGCGATATAAAGAAGGAATAAGTTGGGGTGAAATGAAGAAAATTCTATTTGAATATCTAAATGAACATCTAAAATCTTACCGAAAAGATTATCAGCAACTCATTAATGATCCAACCGAAGTTGAAAGAGAGTTACGAAAAGGAGCAGAAAAAGCGCGTGAAATTTCAGCGCCTTTCCTTGACCAGATTCGCTCTGCAGTGGGTATACGTACTCTTATTTAAGATCTTTATAGAAAATTAATATTGATTAATAAATAGCTGATCTAAACCAATTTATAAGGCATATAATGAAAAAGATAGGTTTACTTGGAGGTATGAGTTGGGAGAGTACCTCTTATTATTATGATGCTATAAATAAAAGAACAAAGGAAATTCTAGGCGGTTTTCATTCTGCAGAAATTATACTCTATAGTGTTGATTTTGAAGTAATTGAAAAATTACAACGTATTGGAAACTGGGATGGACAAGCAAGTATTTTAAAAGAAGCTGCAAAGGTTATTGAATTAGCTGGCGCAGATTTTCTTGTGGTTTGCAGTAATACAATGCACAAAGTGGCTTCTGAAATAGAGCAAGCAATAAAAATACCACTTTTACATATAGCAGATGCAACCGCAGATCAACTTCTTATCGATGGTATTCATAAAATTGGACTTATTGGCACATCATTCACTATGAAGGAAGATTTTTATAAAAAAAAACTTGAAAATAATTATGGCATAGCAGTTATTGTTCCTAATCATTCTGATCAGAAGAAAATCAATAATGTTATCTATAGTGAGCTTTGCCAAGGAATTATTAATCATAATTCAAGAGAAGATTATCTAAATATCATCGAGAAACTTGCCGCTAAAGGTGCGCAAGCTGTTGTTCTAGGATGCACTGAGATTGGTATGTTGATTAGTTCCGAAGATGCGAATGTACCCCTTTATGATACCACTTTAATTCATTCTAGATGCGCCGTTGATTTTGCATTAGCTTCCAGTGGAATGAGGAACGAGACTAAACATATATGAAAATTATGACAAGAGAGAAAGGGCCAATGCCACCGGTAATTATATTAATCGCAATACTATTTCAAATTGCTTTACACAAATTATTACCCATTATGATTATTTTCGAAAAAATGTATTGGATTGGGATTGTTATGGGGTTTTTAGGCTTTTTTATTTCTACTGGTTCAACACTACTTTTTAGAATTAATAAAACCACCATGATTCCATTCCAGGATTCATCTTTTTTAATTACTAATGGTATATACAAATACACAAGAAATCCGATGTATTTAGGCATGCTTTTTATACAATTTGGCATAGCAATTTATTTTGGCAGCATCAGTCCATTCATAATACCATTCTTGTTTATACCAATAATGAATAGTCGTATTATTCAACATGAGGAAGTAATGCTAGAGAAACAGTTTGGAGAGTCTTATATGATCTTTAAAAATACTGTTAGGCGTTGGATTTAGGAAAAGGTGAATTATCATGAATATGAAAAATCTTTCCTTGGATGAAACGCTAAATCTAGCCCGCTATCCATTAGAAGATAGTTCTTTTATTTTACAGTGTAAAGAAACAATCAATAGAGACGGTTGCCTTGTTTTGTCTAATTTTTTGGCAGAAGCAGCCATTAAAAGTATAGCTCAAGAGAGTAATAGTAATAAGAACAAGGCATATTACTGCGAGCAAGAGCATAGCGTTTACATTGCTCCATCAGATGAAAATTATCCATCAGATCATCCGCGTAATCGACTAGTTATATCGACGAAAGGCTGTATAACTGATGATCAAATATCAGAGAACTCACATCTTAAAGTGCTCTACAAATCTGAACTATTTCGTGAGTTTCTTTGTCAAACTTTGGATGAAAAAATTTTGTATGAGTATGCCGATAAATTATCATCGATAAATATTCATTATGCTTCAGAAGGTCAAGAACTTGGATGGCATTTTGATAATTCATCATTTGCCGTGACCCTGCTTATTCAAAAACCAGAAGGGGGTGGAGAATTTCAATATATTAGAAGTTTTCGTAATTCGGAAGAAGGCGAAATGAACTTCGATGGGGTGCATCGATTGCTTAAAAATGAAGTTGAATATGAAAGCCTAATGATGGATCCAGGAGCATTGGTTTTGTTTAGAGGTCGGAATTCTATACATCGGGTTACGCCAGTGGAAGGAAATAAGACAAGAATATTGGCAGTATTAGCATATAACTCAGAGCCAAATATCTCCTTATCAGAAACATCAAGAATGACCTTCTATGGTAGATTAGGATAATATTCTTGGTAACTAATAGGGTAATTTTTCAATGCATGATCTGAGCTGGGAAGAATTTGAACGAGTAGATCTTAGGGTAGGAACAATTCTTGCAGCGGAGATTTTTGAAGAGGCTATTAAACCGGCGATAAAACTGAAGATAGACTTTGGAGGTGAGATAGGAATTAAGAAATCATCTGCACAAATCACTGATCATTATCAACCGAAAGACTTGATTGGCAAGCAAGTGGTAGGGGTTGTAAATTTTCCCGCAAAACAAATCGGACCATTTATATCTGAATGTTTAATCACAGGATTTACTCAAGATGATGGTAGTGTGATATTAGCGGTTCCTGATCGGCCCTCTAAAAATGGGTCACGACTGGCTTAGTATTTAGTTAAGTATCGATAGCCACTTAAATGAAAAAAAATATATTGTCCCTGGACTAGGAGATGCCGGGGATAGATTGTATGGAACTTATTAAATAATAAGTAGATTTTTAAATATTATTCAATGAAATACTGTGGAATTTCTTTTTGTTAATTAAAACTAATATTCATATTTCTCTTAAATTATAGATTATTTTTTTTTATTTTATTTGCACTAATTAAAAACTCGCGTACCATACCCATAATTCGAATAAATATTAGTTTGTTAGTATAAAATATTAGCATTACACTTATGCTTTTAAGTATTGGTGTTTTAGATAATTTATTTGATAATACGTAGTCCAGCTAAGCTGGTTTTTCATAATAAAGAGAAAGAGAAAGATATGTCAGAGCAAGTAGAAGGTACCGTTAAATGGTTTAATGATGCCAAAGGTTTTGGGTTCATTGAACGAGAGGATGGCAAGGATGTTTTTGTTCATTATAGTTCTATAAACAGTGAAGGTCGTAAAAGCCTGCACGAAGGCCAAAGTGTTACTATGGTGGTAACGGATGGGGATAAAGGGCCACAAGCAGAGAATGTTACTCCCCAGTAAAAAATAATCACTCTAGTCTCCAAGAATTTCTTTTTCGTTGGAATAATTACCCCTAGATTATTATAAGTTTCAGTTTTTACCTGAAATGTGGTGGTCTGTCCGGTTGATCTGATTTTTTACTAAAGATTCTATTCTATGGGATATTGCGACGCTAGATTATATTAGCTCAACAAGAAATTTGTATAAGAGCTATGGTATCTTCGTATGACGTTACTGACCTTATATTTTGAGGAAGATACCAATGCATGATACTACTTATCAATATTTTACTAGATCCTTTATCTTATTGTTGTTCTCACTATTTTTTTTACATGGCTTTTCCTTAGGTTCTGAAAAGAATGTCGATATAGTTATGACTACTATATTTGGCGATATTGATATTGAGATATATTTGGAAAAAGCACCAATAACTTCAAAAAATTTTCTTAAATATGTTGATGGCGGACACTTTAATGATAGTTCTTTTTATCGGACGGTTACTTATGAAAATGATAAAGGAAACCCAAAGATTGAAGTCATACAAGGAGGATTAGGTCAGAACGTCAGTTTATTTCCTCCAATTGATCATGAGACAACTCAAGCTTCAGGCGTAAAGCATTTGGATGGAGTAATTTCAATGGGCAGAGGTGAAATTGGGACTGCGGCGTCCGAATTTTTTATCTGTATAGGCGACCAACCCGGATTAGATTTTGGGCAATCACGTAATGCTGATAAACAAGGTTTTTCAGCATTTGGTAGAGTTGTCAGCGGCATGGAGGTTGTTAGAAAAATACACCAACAATCATCAAATCGACCAGCTGATAACCCTTATGTAGAAGGTCAAATGATAGACAATCCGGTAGTTATTAAGAATGTGAGAAGGAATTAAAGGCATTGTATTCTATCAGGCAATCTTGATCTTTTCTTTTTGATTTAAGAGTGGTTTAAGATACCTTCCTGTGAAGGATTTTAAATTCTCACTTACTTCTTCAGGCGTCCCATCGGCTATAATTTCTCCTCCCTCATCCCCTCCTTCTGGACCAAGATCGATTATCCAATCAGCTGTTTTAATTACATCCAAGTTATGTTCAATAACAACGATTGTATTTTCTCTATCACGTAACCGATGAAGAACAGATAAAAGAAGTTTTATATCATGAAAATGAAGCCCAGTTGTTGGTTCATCCAAAATATAGAGAGTTTTTCCTGTATCGCGTTTAGATAATTCCTTTGCTAATTTTATGCGTTGCGCCTCTCCACCTGAAAGGGTGGTGGCATTCTGACCGAGTAAAATATAAGAAAGACCAACGTCGATGAGAGTTTGTAATTTTTTATTAATTACCGGTATATTCCTAAAGAAATCAAAAGCATCTTCAACGGTCATTTCAAGAACTTGACTAATATTTTTGCCTTTAAAAAATACTTCTAAAGTTTCCCTGTTATATCTTTTTCCATTGCATGTATCACATTGAACATAGATATCCGGAAGAAAGTGCATGGCAACTTTTATTACCCCATCACCTTGGCAGCTTTCACATCTACCGCCTTTAACATTAAAGCTAAATCTCCCAAGCATATATCCACGAGATCTAGCTTCTTTAGTTGCGGCAAATATTTCTCGAATTGGAGTGAATAAACCACTGTAGGTAGCCGGGTTTGAACGTGGAGTTCGTCCAATTGGGCTTTGACTGATTTCGATAACACGATTAATATTTTCTATCCCTTCTATTTTGTCATGAGGCGCGGGATTTCGGTTAATTTTATTCAGTTTTTCTGCTACTGCTTTATATAAAGTATTATTAATTAAAGTTGACTTACCTGACCCCGATACTCCTGTAACACACGTCATCAGTCCCAGTGGTATGGTTGCAGTTATTGATTTAAGATTGTTGCTACGCGCACCAATAACCCTAATATACTTATTTACATTAATTTTTTTTCTATCCTGTGGAATTTCTATGGAACATCTTCCGGAAATGTATTTACCTGTTAGGGAGTTATTGCACTTTTTAATTTCATTTGGCTTTCCTTGAAAAACAATTTTTCCACCATGTAATCCAGCTCCAGGACCAAGGTCAACGACATGATCAGCAGACATGATTGTTTCCTCATCATGTTCAACTATTATTACTGTATTTCCAATGTCACGAAGATGAGTCAGAGTTTTCATAAGTTTTTTGTTGTCTCTTTGATGTAAACCAATTGATGGCTCATCAAGTACATACATTACTCCTACTAACCCAGAGCCAATTTGACTGGCAAGTCTGATTCTTTGTGATTCGCCACCAGATAGACTATCAGCGCTTCTATCAAGTGATAAATAATTTAAACCAACATTATTTAAAAAACTTAGTCGATTTTTTATCTCTTTAATGATTCTTTCTGCTACTTCGGATCTCCACCCTTTAATCGTAATATTTTCGAAAAAATTTAATGCATAACTAACGGACATCGCGCTGATATCGGGTAAAATTTTATCATTTATAAAAACATTTCTTGCTGACTTATTTAATCTGGTTCCATTACAATCGGGGCATTGTTGACTATTCAGGAAGCGGCTCAATTCTTCTCGAACAGCATTGGAGTCAGTTTCTTTATAGCGACGATCAAGATTAGGTATTACCCCCTCAAAACTATGCTTTGTTCTCCATCTAAGATCTTTAGAACTAGAATAAAAAAATTCAATTTTTTCTTTACCACTTCCATATAGGATAATATTTTGGAATTTTGTCTTTAATTTTCTGAAAGGTATTTCAAGATCAAAATCATAGTGTGAAGCAATACATTTAATCATTTGGAAGTAGTACGTTGTTTTTCGATCCCATCCTCTAATAGCACCTCCGGCTAGGGAAAGATCTTTGTTAATAACAACTCTATTTGGGTCAAAAAATTGTTTAATTCCCAAGCCATCACAACTCTGACAAGCTCCCGCTGGGTTATTAAATGAAAACAGTCTTGGTTCAAGTTCTGTCAAACTATATCCACAAATGTTACATGCAAATTGATCAGAAAATACTAAATCATTTGAAGATTTTTCATCCATATTTGATATATATGCTATTCCATCAGCTAATCTGAGCGCTGTTTCAAATGACTCACTAAGCCTTTGTTTTATGGACGATTTTACAGAAAATCGATCAATTACAGCAGCAATGTTATGTTTGCGGTGTAAATCAAGTTTGGGAGGATCATCGAGTTCATAGATTTCACCGTTTATTCGTGCACGGATAAAGCCTTGTATTTGAAGGTCTCTCATCAATTGAACGTGTTCACCTTTACGGTTGTTAACAATTGGAGCAAGAAGCATGAGCCGACTTTCCTTTGGAAAGCTAAGTACTTGGTCTACCATTTGACTAATGGTTTGTGCTTCAAGTTTTACACTGTGATCCGGACATCTTGGAGTACCTGTTCGAGCATATAACAGTCGTAAATAATCATGAATTTCGGTAACAGTTCCAACTGTAGATCTTGGGTTATGAGAATTTGTTTTTTGTTCTATTGAAATAGCTGGCGATAGACCTTCAATGTGGTCAACGTCTGGTTTATCCATTATTGAGAGGAATTGTCTTGCATAAGCTGATAATGACTCTACGTAACGCCGCCTACCTTCAGCATAGATTGTGTCAAATGCAAGTGAAGATTTACCCGAGCCAGATAAACCTGTAAATACAATTAATTTGTTACGAGGAAGCTGCAGATCTATATTTTTTAAATTGTGGGTCCTAGCTCCCTTAATATCAATGAACTTCATAAAACCCCTAAAAAATTTAAAAATAACCTGTTAATATACCTCGCTTTTAAGTTTTTAGGAAAGGGCGCTGTTAATTGGCATTCATTGGTAGTTTTTTAAATCATCCAAAAAATTCCTTTCTTTTGGAAATAATATGATTTTTATGTTTTATCAGTGAGTTATTGGATCAGCGAATATTATATGAAGAAAGAGGATGATAAAAATTTTTTATCAATGACTTCTAGAGAGCGCCGCTCTGTGGTTGTCATTGCGCTAATTTCTACGTTCCGTATGTTCGGAATATTTGCGCTATTGCCTGTCTTATCAATTTTTGCGGGAAGATTAGACGACGCAACTCCTTTTCTCGTTGGTGTGGCTGTAGGGGCTTATGGCCTTACACAAGCAATCATGCAGATTCCTCTTGGCCTTCTTTCAGATTATGTTGGTCGTGTTCCTGTAATTCTGGGCGGGCTTATTATATTTTTTGTAGGTAGCGTTGTTGCTGCAGAAAGTGAAACGATTATTGGTGTTATAGGCGGACGTTTATTACAAGGGATAGGAGCTATTTCTTCAGCCTTGACTGCATTGCTTTCTGATGCAACCAGGAAAGAAGTAAGAACACGATCAATGGCATTTTTTGGTATTGGCATAGGATTTTCTTTTTTGATTGCATTAATCATTGGACCCATTGTTGCCGCTTATGGCGGCGTTCGTTCTCTATTCTGGTTATCTGCAATTGTTGCAATAATTGCCGGAGTTATGCTTTTTCTTTTACCATCAGGCATCAAACAATCAAAACCCTATATGTCATTTCAAGTTAACTCCATATTGAGGCCACTACTGCTTAGAATTGATATATATATGTTTTTATTACATACTTTATTAACTTCAATATTTGTATCTTTACCATATATGTTGGTTAATGATTTACAGATTTTGGTTGCTGATCATTCAAGAATCTATGTGGTTTCAATATTGCTATCTCTATTAGGTACAATACCTTTAATAATTATTGATGATAGAAGAGGGAAGGATGCTACAATCTTTTTTGCTTTAATTTTATTATTTTTAGGTCAATTATTTTTAATTATTACAGAATCATCCATTGTCATGGCATACTTTGGGCTGACGATTTTTTTTGCGGGATTTAATTTTTTAGAAGCTGGATTACCTGCAAAATTATCAATTTTGGCCGATGAAAAATATAGAGGTGCATCTTTAGGGGTTTTCTCCAGTTTTCAATTCCTAGGAACCTTCTGCGGAGGTCTAATAGGCGGTTGGTTGCTGATAGAAGACAAACCTGAAAATGTTTTTATTTGTACTTTAGTCATTACCGTAATTTGGATTTTCTATCACAAATATTTTAGTAATTTAGAAAATTAAGAGAAAATGAATTTAATGAATAATGGTGTTGAAAAATAGTTAATTTTTAGTTTGAATCTATATGTTCAACGAGGTTTAACAAAACATGAGGTTTAATTATGGCTCGCGGAGTAAATAAAGTAATAATTGTTGGTACACTTGGCGCAGACCCCGATACAAGTTATGCACCAAGCGGAAGCGCAATAACGAAATTAAGTATCGCAACAAATGAATCCTGGAAAGATAAGGAAACTGGGGAGCAAAAAGAAAAAACTGAATGGCATAGAATTTCTATGTTTGGTCGCCTAGCTGAGATCTCTGCTGAGTATCTTCGTAAAGGTTCGCAAGTTTATATTGAAGGAAAGCTTGCCACTAATAAGTGGCAGGATAAAGAAGGCAATGACCGTTGGACAACAGAAATCATTGCAAATCAGATGCAGATGCTTGGTGGACGTCCAACTGGAAATGCTACTTCGTCAAAATCAAATGAAAATCAACAGTCTCCATCAAATGAAAATCAACAGTCTCCTCCAGAGCCACCTGCGGGAACAGATGATTTTGATGATGATATACCCTTCTAAAATAAAAAATGTTTAGAAATTTTACTATCGTTCAATATGTCTGCTTATATTTGATTTTTTAATTCTGATGGCGCATAAACTTTACATTAAAACTATGGGATGCCAGATGAATGAATATGA
>Ga0257112_10001211_pt1 | contig 9944 bp, 17 predicted proteins | sample LP_taG_5_FD_191565 | JGI IMG/M metagenome (GOLD analysis project Ga0257112, IMG submission 191565) | Marine microbial communities from Northeast Subartic Pacific Ocean, Canada - LP_J_2015_P26_1000m | ecosystem: Environmental > Aquatic > Marine > Oceanic | place: Canada: Northeast Subartic...
ACCTGCTCTTAGCAGGGAAAGTGCTTTTCCTCGGATAGAGTTTACACTCTTACCAATTTCAGCAGCGATGGCTTCGATAAACGCGCCATCATTAACCATACCAACAAAGGTAACTTCTTCTGCATCAGTGTAAGTTTTTACACTTTCAACTTTAGGAGCAGGTTTTACATGCTCTGTAAGTTGCATAGAAAGAATCTTGCCTTGTATTGATTTGGCACTGAAAAGTCCGCTTTCGAAGTTTTCAGCGATTTCAGCATAAGTGTACTGACCTGTGTTGCCAGTTACGAAGTTGCTGAGGGTTGCTTCTTGTTCGTCACTAAAAGCTTTAGTGTTTGAGCTAGAAGCTAGCTCTACATCATAACCCATTTTTCTGAGCTTAGAAGAAACTGAACGTACTGAGGTTTCGAGATCCTCAGCAGCAGCTGCTACTGTAGCTTGGGAAACTGGGGTTTCATCACCAACGAAAGATTCCAATGATGCGGTTCTTTCGTCTGTCCATTTAGGTAATGCCATTTTTTTCTCCAAATAAATCGTTTAGATTATTAATTATTATGACTCCTCGTTCCCGAGCAGTCTGTGTTTTAGCTGACTCAATGCCACTCTCATTTATTAAATGAGTGCAGTCTTTCGTCAAACTGGTTTTTACAACATATCCATGTTGCTCCAGAACCTTTTCCGCATGAGCCTTGCTGGAGAAACTTTTGAGTCTACCTGTTATACAGACAGTTCCTACTGTTTTTCGTCTTAAAACTTTCTTCGTTTTAAAACTAAACGGTAAGTCGTTATACCTATTAGGGTAAAACTCAGTTTCTAACCATGCTATTAGGTTAGCTGTTGCTTTCGGACCGATACCTGCTTCGGTACAACTTTCACTAGATACATCTTCGATAGATGAAATCTTTTCGCATAATTTACGAGAAGCTGACCGACCAAAAAGCGGAATAGAAAAAGCGGGTAATAGTGTCTGCAGATCGGTTTTACAAGAATTTATAATCTCGAGTGCTAACTTCTTCGCCATTTTCTCTGAGCCCAGTCTGACGGTAATTTCTCCGACAGTAAGCTCATACAGTTCTGGGTAGTCTAGGATTTCCAACTTATTAATAGTTGCCGGGCCTAGCCCCTTGATTTTCAAATGTTTAGCAAAGTTCTCTAATTTTTTATCCCATTGAGCTGGACACATCTTGTTGAGGCAATATAGTATTTCGTTAGTAAATTCTAAATTGCTATCGCAGGAAGGGCAGTTCGTGGGAGCTAAAATTTGTTCCATTCGCTATTTCTCATTCTTTTTCATTTATTTGTATATTATACTAAATTTTTGAGGGCGTGTCAAGGATTATTTTCGGATTTGCACTTATTTTTTAGGATTGAAATTCTCTTCGTCTTCATAGACATAGGTGTCCGACTTGTAGGTTCGACGAAGTCGCCACTCAAAGTATAATGTTTTAATTCGTTTATAGAAACGCTTGATCATATCTTTCATCTATAATGTCCTCTATAATTCTTTCTGCCATATATGCGTGCCCTTCTTCTAAGGGGTGGTCTTGTTCACCGATTGGCAACTTTGCTTTCTTTACTATATCATAGAAGCCATCTTCTTCTAGACAAGGTAGTTCTTTAAGTATTTGTTTCTTACTTAGTTCTAATGAGTCCCAGTAATTATTCGCTGCTTCTAAGTAACCCTCATCTAGTAAATACAAGAAGGGCTTGTATTGCCCACTTGAAAATGTATAGAACAGATAAGGAATACCTTCTGCTTCTAAAAAGTATTTTGTCGCAAGCATGTAAGATAAAGAGTATTTTAAATTCCATCTAATATTTCTTACTTCTTTCATGAATCCGTTTAAGTAATGAAATTGATCCTGTGTTTGGTCTGGGTGTTTATATAGGTTTGTTTTTAACTTATCAATTTCTAACTTTTGATGTGCGAGAACATGACTCCGCCAATTAGTGGATCGCCATCTTGGATAATGCGTTTGATGGGTGGGTTTATGTAGATTACCAGAAGTATTTTCTCCTACTTGTAAATATTCTATTCTATTTATTCCAGTCCACATTATAACTACTAAATCATATTCATTAGTTAAACAATGATTCATAGTGCTTCTCCATATTCTATCGTTGGATCCACCTACTTTAGCGTCATTATCTTCGGGGGTATTAAAGTGTTGACAAACTAGACTAGAAAATCTATCTGTAAATTTGTTATTTAATTCATACCCATTGGTAAAACTACAACCGTTAAAATAAATCAAAATACTCTCACCTGATGATCTCGTTGAAATACTTGAGCTTGGTTCCAATCATTAACTAAAGGTTGTCCTTTCACATTTAAACTTGTATTTAATAACATAGGAACTTTAGTTCTTTCATAGTATTCTTCTAATATTTTTCTTAAAATTGAGGGGTTGTTTTCTTTCACGACTTGAACTCGTGAGCTGCCATCCACATGCGTGACTGCTTTGTAGTCGTGTCTTGCTTGGGAAACAAACTGCATGTATTCGTTTTTTGGTCCTTCGAAATAATCGTCTGCAAACTCCTCAAGAATTGCAGGGGCAAAGGGTCTAAACTTTTGCCTTTTCTTAATTCGATTAACCGTGCGCTTAATATTGTAGCGGGGATCACCGAGCAGGCTACGATTTCCCAATGCTCGAGGTCCAAATTCTGCTTTTCCATTTGCTACTCCTACTACTTTATATGCAAGTAGACTATCTACAATCTTTCTAGGATTGGGCATACCCATTATTTCATATCCTAAAAAGCAATTTTTAAACTCTATCTGCTCTCCTATATAACCGAGAGCAGCTCCTAAACTACTACCTGCATCGCCTGGGTTTGGAAATATCCAAACTTTTTCAAAGTGTTTATTTACTACTTTACTATTAGCTACGCAGTTGAGTGCAACTCCACCACCATAACAAAGATTCTTTCCAAACTTACTAGCGTGTTGCATTATTTCATTGATGCGTCTTTCAGTTTCGAACTGTGCACTAGCTGCTATATCTTCTGGGGCACACCCTTTAAAGTCTATGAGTGAGAAACCTTTATGCCAATTCCTGTCTGGTAAATCAAAACACCATCGCATGTTAACTATAGGCTCTCCAAATGCTGCCATTCCCATAGTAATATATTCATCTTCATTTGGCTTTAAACCAATTCGTTTCGTTATAGCACTATAGAATAGTCCAATGCTGTGGGGGTAATTTTCACTCCAAACACATTCCAATTTTTTATCTTTTGGAATCCAAATACTTGAAGTCTGCCACTCTCCAATAGCATCTATCACTACGATAGCGGTATCATTGGAGAATGGGGCAGTATAATACGCTGCTGCCGCATGGCTTTCGTGATGTTTTAAGTGGTAATCACATACATCTTCATATTCAACGGGAGGCATGGAATGATACTCTCTCCGTTCATTCTTTAGTTTGACGTCCTCGTAAAAAACGGAGACATCTTCGTTCTGTTTTAGTAAAAAATTTGGTATAGTTGGATCATTCTTTTTCCTTGTATAGCGTTCAGCATGGGTAGCAAAAAGAATTTTCCCATCTTCTACTAAGGATACGGAGGCGTCATGAAACCCCGAAGAAATACCTAATACTTTCATGTTTTAAAATTCGTGATCGTCTGGTATAAACAGACACGCTGCGGGAATTCCAAAACATAGTATCATTCCTAAAATTTGCCACCATTCCATATTCATTTTACTGGGACTCCTCCTACCCACCACGAGAAACTAAACTTAGTTCCATTTATTACTTTTCTACTTCTATGCCACATATGAGAACAGAAAACTACTGCATCTCCTATACCTAATTTTAAAGGTTTATGCCTAAAAATTTCAGTTTCTCCTCGTTCATATTTATTATTTAGATTTACAACTATACTTATACGATAAGGGGCTTTGTGTCTATAATAATTTTCTAAATCTTCATAGTTATCTTTATGCCACCCTAAGTTCTCTCTATAAGTAATTTTATTTACATACTGTAGAGTATCTCCTCCTAGCTTAAATTGATAACTCTTTTCATTATATTCATCTGCTAGTGTCCATAGGTCTGCGTCAGCCCATTCGAGTATAGTTTGTCTCCAAACTGTCATAGGATAAGGATTTGGGGTAATACTATCGCCATAAGTTTTATATTTTTCTGAATCAAACATAGAAAAATCAGTACAACTTCTAATAATACTATTACATTTATCTTCTGTCCAAAACTTAGGTTTAATTCCTACTATACTAAAATTTTGTCTATCTATTATCATTTAAGATATCCCCAATACCCATCTATTAATCTTCCATGGCAGCTACATTTAAAGGGTTCTGCCATTCTTTCTTCTGTTGTTTCATAATCAAAGGTAATTTCTTCTCCAATCTCTATATCTTTTACAGCCTCTAAACAATGTATTTGTAGTGGTGCTCTGTCTTTAAAAGCATTACTCTTTCGTTTTGTAACTACTATAGTATTTGGATCACAAGCATGATTTACATGACCGCCTTCCCAACTTTCAATATGCTTTTTTCCTATCTGGATAGAAGTTTTAGTTGGATAAGGAAGGTAATTACCCTGTAAGATTAATACCCTAGTCCCCCTGCTAAATTTAATTTTAGCATAAAGACCACGACCTTTATCATTTTCATTTACTACAAAATCAATCATCTGAGACTCACCTTCTTTGGGAACTTATCCAAAATTTTACTTGTTATTTTGAAACATTCTGTATGCCCACCAAATTTTTGAGTGGGTTCAAACCTATCATTTTCAAACTCTTTGTGAAGTGCTTGTTCTAAACAGAACACTTCATAAAGAGTACTGTGCCAAGTTCTCTGTATACGAACTTCATAGCCTTTAAAACCATAACTTCGTTTAACTACTTGACGCCAATCCTTACCACCAGCAATACCTACCTTAATACATTCTCTTTCAAAAGTTTTCTTATTTACTAAGATAACCCCATACATAACACCATCGCGTCCTCTTTCTTCAGGGCGATTTTTAAAGTAAGTTTCGTTATAAACACCTTTACTCATACACTTTCCACAGCTTGTTCCTATAAGGTGGTATCTTTCATAGTCGCCTTCCCTTACAGAATGACATATACAGATATACAATTAATGTAGGGTATGCTCCTCACTAGCCTCAGCTAGTAAATCTTCAAACAGTTCTTCATCTTCTTCTACCATTCCTCTAAATTTCTCTATATCTAAGGCTTTGGAACCTTCTGGAATTTTAGAAAGATAAACTCTGTATGCCTGCTCTAATTGTTCTTCTAAGTATAAAATCATACTCTCCTCACGATTCTTGGGATAATTTCCCCACTTCTAATTACTTCTACTGAGCAACCTATTTCTAAATCTAATTGATTTATGAAACCTATATTATGTAGGGTTGCTCGGGAGATAGTAGCTCCTTTGATATCTACTGGTTGTAAGATACCTACGGGAGCTACCGCTCCGCTTTTTCCTGTGTTCCACACTACATCAAGTAGTTTTGTAACTACTCCTTTGTCCCTAGTTTTTAGAGCATAAGCTCCACGAGGGTGGTGAGAGGTGTGTCCCATTTCATCGAAATAAGAATACTTGTCTACGCGAAATACCGTACCATCTGTTGGAAACTCAGAGTAATCGCCTACTGTAATTACATTAAACCAATTTTCTAAGAGTTTCATATCTTGACTCCAGTATTCCCCAATGTATGGTTGAATACCATATACTATTAAGGTTAGGTCTCTCTTTACGAATTCTTCTGGATCTTTGAGGTTCAATGCTCCTGCCGCATAATTTCTCGCATTTTTTATTGTTTTGGGTGCTACTAGTTCTCCTGTGATTTGTCTTAATCCAGAGAACATTGATTTACCAAATTCTAATGAGCGAGGTACTATATGCTTAATTTTATCGCTTATTTCTAAACCTGCTAGTCCGTCTCCCCGAGTGAGTGCATCATGATATATTCCATCTACATAACATATAGACACAGCTGCGCCGTCCATTTTAGGTGTGGCAACTACTGCGTTATTTTCATAATTGGGGGGTGTGTCTTCGTTATAAAAGACTTTTTGAAGTGAGTACATAGGAAAGGGGTGAGCAAAACGGGAATCCGTTTTATGCCCAATCTTAAATTCAGATTGTGTGTTTTCAACTAAGCGGTCATAAACCTCATCTGGAATGATGGGCAGACCTTTGTAGTATTGATCGCGACACTTACTTAAATATATTTCCAAATCTCTATTCATAGAGATATTATACTAGAATTTGGGGGATTTGTCAAGAACTATTTTTGCGGAAGTAAAAATAAATTACAGATAAATTTGATCGAGCTTGTCTTTAAAATAATCCTCTAGTATGTCTTTAACTTCAGTAAGAGAAAGGATCTCAACTAATCCGTCAAAGAGATTTCTACTGTTATCAAAATCTAGAGGCATAGAAACGCCCTCCCTACTGGGCTTCCATTCTTCATCAAAATCTTGGTAGTATTTTCGTATAGATAAATATTCAACATCTCTAAAAGTATTGATTGATAGGAAAATCTTTACGTGTTTTCCTTCATCATAATGTATCAGTTTTTCAAATACGGGTGGGGCTTCATGTATTTCTATCATTCTTCAAAATCGCTTGTAAAGGAACAATAGAGGTTACATTCTCAGGCATTAATAATCTGTAAGAATCAGTATCCCAACAAAATAGCAAAACTTGCTTTTCGTTTGGTCGGGCTCGATTCCTTTTAGATTGTATATACTTATTATCAAAGTTGAGTGTACAGACGTTGTACTTTAGTCTACGACTGTTTTGACTTCGATAAGTAATAATTGCATCGCCGCATTTATCAACCTGTTGGATGAATTCCTCTTTCTTCATTAGGTTCCTTGTGGGTTAGTACTTATTGGTCACCGTCCCAAACAATGGTATCCTTAAAACGAGGTCTTTCCTGAGGTTGCAAAAATACGCAGGGGATATTGCTATCCCCCACGATTCAGGGGTAGTTATTCGTTTACTTTGTTAATTATACCTGCAAAATAATTAGCCGCCTTTCCTGTCAGCTTACTAATTATTGAATTATCTGGCTCTTCCCCAGTATCACGAATTGCATTTGCTAAAGTTGCCTGTGCATCAGCTACTGACACACGACCACCATTCGTTTTACTACTAGAAGAACGAGTTGCAGGAGTTTTCTTAACATATACACCAGCTCGCACTAATATATTTCTCACACCATTTGGGCTCTCGCCTAATTCGGTAGAAATACTTTTTACGACTTCCATACTATTTTCAGAAGTTGGCTCTTCAGCCGTGTACATTTCTATTGCCTGTTGCTTCTTTTCTTCTTCCCAAGGCATTCTTTTTCTCCGTTGTTGTTGTTGATAAAATCTGTCGCCCATATCTTTATTCTTTTATATTATTATTATACTAAAGAATGAGGGCTTTGTCAAGAACTATTTTTTAATAGCTATACCCGTAGGTATCAAGGTCTGGCTTTACTAGTTCAGCAGTCATATTTAAACTCTTATTTGTATACCACCTTCTGTAGTCGTTTGCTATTGTTTGCTCCATCAAAATTGAACTATTTTTAGGCACAATGTCTAGAGCTATGAGGTCTTGTTCCCAATGTTCTAATGTGATAATTTGATCACAACCTTTATATAATTCTGCTTGACTTTGTAAATTAGATTTATCAATCCACTTATCAAAGCCAATCCAATCCCAACTGCTGCGGTATAACGCAACAAGTCTTTCGTAAGGATTTCGTATTACTCCAATACTTCCGTTATCGTATTCCAGATACAAACTCTGATTCATTATTAATTTCTCGTGCTAATGCTTTAATATCTGCAATCTCATGTCCATAAAGATCCTGCCTTAAAGGGAGTTCTTTAATTTTGTCTAGTAATACTACTAATTTCTTACTACATTCTGCTACTGTGTGAATATCTGCCATTAAAAATATTTCTCCAATACTAAAAGCTTGTCTTCTGCCTCTGCAATTCTATGCATTTGACTGTCTATTGACTCAATAATATCTGGATGTTCTCCTACACCAACGGGGTGGTCTAAGAATACCTCCACATTTACTTGTGCTTCTGCTATTTCGCCTTCATACTTTGTTTGAAGGGCTTTTTTAATTTTCTCTCTCATCTTCATCTTTATCCAATAAATTTTTTACGTAACTATAAATAAATTGTCGTCTATACTTTTCTACTAAGGCTGCTAGCATGAGTAAAGGTACGCATACAAAGCTCATGAGGCTCCACACTAGAAAAGTTAGATAACGCCATCTGTAAACTACATGCTCATCATCAAGCTCTCGAATTAATGCAATAGCAGGTATGTATATCTGCCATATGCAAAAGAGCCACGATGCTAACCATAGGGGTAAAACCCAATCAAAAAGATACTCCATATTTTTCCAAATGCCTCAAGCTGCCTAAATCATAAGCTAGAGAGAATCCATAGTGACCTGCTGCTCCTGTAACTCCTAATCCATAATGAAAATCTTCATCTGGTAGGGAGTCCCTGTAAACATAGATCGCATATCCTTTGCTTCCATACTCTTTTTCATAATCAAACTCTTTCATACCTGCCATATCAGCTTGGTATGCAGGATTATGTTCTCTGATTATTTTAGCAGGAGCGTTTTCTCTAGCCGCCCAGACCCGTTCACCTTCGTCAAAGGACTGTGCAACACACTCATCTGGAAGTAATATATCTTTAGTTTTATTAAATCCTTTTGGTAATTTTTGTGGAATACCTACTCTTTCGATAATTCCTCTTACAAAAGCATTTGATCTATACATCATTTTTGCAATAGATGAGATATTATCTCCGTCTAAATACAACTCTATTACTTCTTTTATTTCAGCTCTGGTTGCGCCTTTTCCTTTGTTTTGACTCTTGCGCTTTTCTTTGTAGGCAAGAGTGTCTTCAAAATCATCAATGATTCTCTGAAGGCGGGTCGTGTTATACCTTATATTCAGAATCTCACAGGCGGCTTTTTTGGTAATTGGCTCACTTGCATTAAGTAAACTAATTACATGGCTAATATTTGCATCTGTTAATTTTTCGTAGTCTTTTTTTCGTACTAATGCCAATCGTAATCTCCATCATCGGGGAGTTTCGTTCCTAGTAACATGATAGCGTAATGGATAATCTTTAGTAAATCTGTTTCATCATGCCCGTTCTTTTTTCCGTAACGCTGGGCATACTTAAGTATGTTTCCTATACAAAAGCCTTCTCCATGTCCTGTATCGAATATGAACTCTGTTGCTTGGATTTTCCCAGTAGCATAGTGTTTATCATAAGTTTCTTCTATGTACTTCCATGCTGTATTAAGAGCTTCTTCTTCGTTAAATTTATAATCTATATCTTTATAATCTATGTCTTTATTATCTACCATTCCGATTGCCAAAATCCTAATTGTGTTAATCTACCTGTTTCTTTATTGTGTCCGAAACTAGATAATCTGGGGGCGTGGAACATTGTTCCATCATATATTACACATCTATTGTATCTATTTTCTATTGTTATATGAGGTTTCCACTGATCTTCTGCCTTACTACCCATAAATTCTTTAAATGAATCTCCTTTTGTTGGAGCATCATTTTCATACTGTCTAATAGTCTTTGTCTTTTTGTGTTCTAATAGTAGTGTGCCTGTTCCACAAGGAGGCTCAGGAGTTAGATAAATAACAGCAGCCCAAAACATATAATCTCTACTTAACTCTTTTGTATGATCTCCATGTATCCAATTAAATAGATGGGTTTTCTTGTAGCCTACATTAAAAGCTCCATTACTCCAACCATATTCAAACTTTATTGCTTTTTTGCCTGTGATAGTTTCCCACCGATTTCTCAGGTAGATCATATTACTATACCAAGGATTAAAAGCTCTAGCGCCGGGGTGATTTACTGCTTTACCTTTCTTCTGTCCGTCTTTATAGTCGAGCTCAAGAGCTCTG